>ENA-OQBD01000844-OQBD01000844.1-human-gut-metagenome-genome-assembly--contig:-NODE-844-length-15542-cov-2.870710_pt1 | contig 15542 bp, 15 predicted proteins | sample MGYA00242742_ERZ504543 | MGnify/ENA primary metagenome ERZ504543 (study PRJEB26092, sample SAMD00036239) | human gut metagenome | host: Homo sapiens | study: EMG produced TPA metagenomics assembly of... | reverse complement strand
ATTGCTTTTTTTACTTATTTATATCATTTTTTTTCTTACTCTAGAATATTTTCGTTTTAATTTATGGCCTCTCTTGATGCTCGGATATTCAAAAAAAACGCAATGGAAAGTTCAAGAAATGAAAGCAGGGCATAAAAAGGGTGTGTCATGACACACCCTCTTGTGAAACCATAAAAAAGATTTTCAGCCACAATGGAAATAAGTATTGACCAGCTTCAACATCTCTTCCGGATTATTCTCTAGGTCCTTGCGTAAAGAAGCGTCATCATAAGATTCCAGTTTATGGATGATGCCGTCTATCATACTCGGACTAAACACATTATATTTTTCAAAAACAGCACGCTGTTGTCTTAAACGGGCAGCTGAGGCTGCGCAACTGTCTGGGAGTTGATCCAATGTCTTTAGGCGATCTTGATTCTCTTCCTTATGAATATTCACGTTTACATAAGTCTTCTCAGCGATCTCCAAAGCATCGTCGATCTCAAAACCATGGCGGCACGCAACTGCCAATCCTGCCAATAATTGGTATAAATCAGCGGAGCCATCCGGTGAGCGCATCTCGACCGTTTGCTTTTGGCTCGTATCATAATGGCTGGCAGGTTCCAATGGGTTCGCCAAAGCACACATGTCCGTTTTTGCGGCCCAACCTAGCGGAACACGAACTAAAACTGAACGATTCCGATCTCCCCAACAAATATTCGTAGGTGCTTCTTGGTGTGGAACCAAGCGGAAATATGAGGTTGGGTTCGTATTTCCAAAAGCCGTAATAGAGGAAGCTAAGCACATCATTCCAGCGATAGCCTTACGGGCGGTTTCGGATAAGATACCATTCGCTAACATCTGATTCTTGCCATCTTTCATGATACGCATATGGACATGCAGACCGGAACCTGCTTTTCCCACCGTAATTTTCGGAGCGAAAGTGATGTTATATCCATATTCATGCGCTAGATTGCGGATCGCCCATTTAGCGATCATCAATTGATCCGCTGCATTTTCCGCAGGACATGGTAAGAACTCGATCTCATTTTGCTCATAGATCAAACCATTTAACGTAAAGTTACCAACTTCTGAATGACCATATTTAATTTGTCCCCCGGCTTGCGCTATGCAGTGCATGCACTCCGTCCGGAACTCATTGAACTTAGCGTAAGGAGCGGATTCATGATAACCTTTTTGGTCGGTAGCAGGGAAAACGCCTTCATCCGGTGCGATTACGTAATATTCTAATTCACCCATTGCCTCAAATTCCATTCCGTCACCTCATGAAAAGCCTTACAAGCTTTATGCAAGGTATATTCCGGGGAACTTTCTAAGGGTTCTCCATCCTTATTGAAGAATGAGCAAAGCATGGTAAGCGTAGGTAATTCCGCAAACGGATCCTCGAAAGCCGTACGGAAACGGGGCACCACATACAGGTCACTACTTCCCGCCTCGATAAACGAGAAAAGACTAGAGCCATCCACACGCTCACCGCAAGTCAAGATCGCATCCAGATAGGCCGCATTGTTGATTACAAAGTTTAGTGTTTTCAAACGTCCGTCGCCTGCAGGATACATAAAATTAACCATCTGGATATCTTTCTCATAGATATAACGGATAATGTCCTCTTTCGTAAACTCGGACGCTGGCTTTTGTAAAAACTCCACTAATACGTTGGGAGTCATTTCTAGTTCTTTGTTCATGTCTTATATTGATTATGTTTATAGTGTAGAGAAAAACTTTCCTTTGGAACTGCTAACCGGAATCAAGCTAGAGATCGCTTCAGCAACCTCTATAGGTCGGTCAGACTCTATGATGTCCACGCCTTGACGGATGATCATACGGTATGCTTCAGCACGACTTTCGGGTGTGGATAGTTTATCGTCGGAGGGAGCGGTAGATATCATGCACATGACACCTCTTTCATGTAACATATCGATCACCTCACGGACTTCGGGGGTAATCTTAGGTCCTACGTAAGCCATGATATGGTTCCAAGGTATACCGTTATCCTCATAGTCTTGAACCGCCTCTTTCGTTTTTACAAAAGCCTCAAACATGAAATTCGGATTTTTCTCGTAAAAGAAACGAGCCGAGGCACCATCATGAACCGTAATCATTACATAAGGTTCCGCTTGCATATCGGTAATCAACTGAGCAGTGCGCTCCATAGGAACATCCTTCTTATCAAGGATTAGGATTGTTTTTCCACGAGCCCAACGAATCGCTTCCTCTAAAGTCGGGATACGATAGTTTGTGATATTTCCTTCGGGATCCTTCAAACGGAAATTTTGCAATTCTTCCCAAGTATAATCAGAAACTTTCCCGGTCCCATTACTGGTACGCTCCAGTGTATCATCGTGGAAAAGGACGATAACACTATCTTTGGTTAACCTCGGATCTATCTCGAACGTGGCAGGAGTATAAGAGAGGGTATTTTCAAAGGTTTCCATACTGTTCTCAGGATAGCCTTTTCCCCGTCCACCTCGGTGTCCGCTAATTAAAGGAATTCGGTCATCCGCATATTGGTAGAAAGATATCAAATCATCTACATTTGATATCTGTAGCGTATTCATTCCGTTGTATTCAAGCTCCTCCTTTGGCGTGTTCAATACGCAAGAACCACAAAGCAGGGCCAGCATTAAAAATCTGGCGGATAAATTGAGTTTCATTTCACGATCGTATTTTAGGTGAATGATTCTTTCTATCCGCCAAACTTACACAAAATAAATGATTTTACAGAGTTAGCACCTTAATATTCGTCAACTTTCTGGTCTACACGGAACTTATCCAAACGTGCTTGCAGGCGAGTTTGGATATCGGCATATTCCGGATTATCGTATAAATTATTCAGCTCATTCGGATCACTTTGCAAATCGTAAAGCTCGTTGCAGCTAATCGCATCATTATGCTCATTCTTCTCTCCATAGAAATGGATCAATTTATAACGACTGTCACGCACGCCATCGTGACGACGTACCATATGGATAGCTGGATAATCATAATAATGATAATACAGATACTCGCGCCAATCTTTTGGAGTCTCGCCTCCAAACAAGGGGACTAAAGAAGTTCCTACCATATAATCAGGTTTCTCGATACCGGCTATATCCAGATAAGTCGGGGCATAGTCAATGTTCTGTACTAAGGCTGTACATTCACTTCCCGCCTTGATTTTAGCAGGATAACGGATAATCAACGGCGTACGGAAAGATTCCTCATACATGAAACGTTTGTCGAACCAGCCATGTTCACCCATGTAAAAACCTTGATCCGAGGTATAAACGATCACGGTATTATCCATAAGCCCTTCTTTTTCCAAATAGGCGATCAAACGCCCCACCTCATCGTCAATAGATTTGATGCAACGTACGTAATCCTTGATATAACGTTGATATTTCCATTTAACCAAATCCTCGCCTTTCAGGTTCTCGTTAATGAATTTTTCGTTGCGGGGCTTATAAGAAGCGATCCAAGCCTCCCGTTGTTCCGGGGTCATACGATCCAAAGAGGCCTGCCAGCCATCAATATTCCATTCCTTTTTATAAGCCTCCTTATCTTTAAGCTCATCTACCTTCAAATCATAAACCAAAGTCATATTTTTGTCTATACTCATCTCTTGTGTACGTGCGGCATCGCAACGAGTGGCATAATTATCATTGAAAGTATCTGGATATGGGAACTCTACATCCTCATATAAATCCATATATTTTGTATCCGGCATCCAGTTACGATGTGGAGCCTTATGATGAACCAGCAGGCAGAAAGGCTTATCCTTATCCCTCTCTTCCAAAAACTCGATAGCGTGATCGGTCGTAAGGGTCGTCGCATATCCCTCTTCTTTTACATACTTGCCATTCGATTCTTTGCTTTTAAACTCCGGATTATAATAATCTCCCTGATCCCATAACACATGATAATAATCAAAACCTTTCGGCTCACATTGCATATGCCATTTACCGACAACACCTGTCTGATAACCGTGCTGTTGTAAGATTTCAGAGAAGAATACTTTTGTCGTATCAATACCTTTTCCTAACTGTCTTTGTCCGTTTTGGTGACTGTAAAGACCGGTCATCAAACAAGCACGGCTAGGAGTAGACAGAGAATTCTCTACGAAAGCTTGCCGGAACAACATTCCTTCTGCAGCCAAACGGTCTAAATTTGGTGTTGGTGCCAATTTACCTAGCGCATGTCCATAAGCGCTAATAGTTTGATACGAATGATCATCCGTCATGATATGAATGATATTGAGCGGCTTCTCTGCCACTTCTTTTTGCCCTGTTCCGCATGCGGAGAATAAAAGGGCAGGGGCTAATATAGCTCCATAATTAATAGTATTTTTCATATATAATTATTTTATGTAACCTACTTCCCGACGATTCAAACCTATTTGTCCCGTGAGATCATCTCCCAGATCCAACCGAGCCTCTTCTGCTATAGATTGTAATAGACGAACCACCTCCGGATATTGATCTTTCACATCATATCTTTCTCCCGGATCTCTACGCAAATCATATAATCGTACTGGCTAATTGATTGTAAACAGTACCTCTAGGAATCACTCCTTTCCAACACATGATACAAGGAACACGTTGTCCTCCCTCAAACGTGGTAGCTTTCGCTTCTCTCAAACCTCCGGTACTCCCGGCATGATTACCAAAACTAAACCAAGGCCCATTATCCGACGTAAAGATAATCAAAGTATTTTCATCTAGGTTTAATTCCTCTATTGTTTCTAGAACTTGTTGGACACTCCAATCTACCTCAAGCATGACATCCCCATATAAACCTTGTTTACTCTTGCCTCTAAATTTGTTAGATACAGCAAGCGGAACATGTGGCATCGAGTGAGCAAAGTAAAGAAAAAATGGTTGTTCACGATTCTTTTTGATAAACTGGATCGCCCGTTCCGTATATAATGTAGTAAGCTCGGCTTGATCATCCAATGTCCACAATTCTCTTATTTTTTCATTTCCGTCGATTAATGGTAATGTCGGATGCCGTAATTTGTTTGGTAAATTAGATGCTGGAGTCACTCTATTCCCGTCATAATCTACTGGCCACATATCATTGGAATAAGGCAACCCAAGATACTCATCAAATCCTTGTTGCAAAGGCAAAAATGGATAAAGGTGACCTAAATGCCATTTACCGACCATTCCACAAGAATAACCTCTAGTTTTTAATATTTCCGGAAGAGTTTCCTCATTAGGGGCCACTCCTATACGGCCTTGAGGCATCAATGCCTCCGAAATCCCCACTCGATTTGGATAACACCCTGTAATTAATCCGGCTCTCGATGCGCTACTTATAGGTTGGGCTGCATAAAAGTGGGTAAAAAACATTCCTTCAGAGGCCAGTCGGTCAATAGTAGGCGTGTTATATCCAGAAGCACCGGTGATTGTTAAATCGCCATATCCCATATCATCCATAAAAAAGATCACGATATTAGGAAGTTTGTCCCGGGCTTGTATAATAACCGGGGTAACAGTTGCTACCCCAGTTATAAATAACAATTTTCTAATATCCCGCATTTTGTACTAAATTAGGATTCAAGTCTATCTCGGATTGAGGGATCGGCATAAGGATCATATGCTCCTTGATATTTTGCGCAATCTCAGTTTTATTAGCTTCCGCTACTTTTGCTTCATATGCACTATGCTCTTTCATTCGTTGAATAAATGTACCGGTACGTACTAAATCGAACCAACGATGTCCTTCGTGAGGGAATTCCAGCCGTCGTTCATTTAATATAGCTGTACGAAACTCATCCTTCGACATAGGTTTAAAGTTTCCAGAATCATCACCAAAAGCACGTTCCCGTATCCTGTTTAACATAGCGAGAGCCTTTGTAGATTCGCCCACTTCATTTAATGCCTCTGCATACATTAATATAGCGTCCGCATACCTGATAATGTGCATATTTACATCGCAACGGTCACCCGTTTCAAGCCCTTCAACCCAGAACTTACCGCTAAGAGGTATACTTGATTTCAATATTTCACCGGTTTTAAGATGAGCGAACTCTGTCTTAAAATTAGTCATTTTTTCTCAAATCTCGATTATCAAACTGGTCATACAAATTCTTGTGTCGGGATATCAGCCTCATTAAGGGCAGAGATTCCTAAGCTCCCCGGAATGGAATATTTCGGACCAGCAAGCGCCATTTCACCATTATGTTGAAATGGAGGTTCTTTATACTCAATATAAAGTACAGCCTCAATACCAGCCTCTGTATCTCGAAGCCAGTTCGCATGGTAATCTTTGTGTAAACCGAAACCATATTCAGATTCATGCTCGACTACCTCTGCCAATTTATCTTTCGCCTTTTGGAAATCCCCTTTAGTTAAATAGACTTTACCGAATAAAATTTTAGCGGCTCCTTTGTTGATACGGCCCTCATCGGAAGCTGAATATTCAGATCTTAAAGGAAGATGTTCTTCCGCAAATGTAAGATCTTCTATAATCTGATCATAAATCAGTTCTTTAGAATCACGTGGTCCTTTTGAATCTTCTACGGTTTTCAAGTCTAAGATTAGAGGAACATCTCCGAAGAAACGAACGAGGTTGAAATAGTATAGAGCACGAAGTGTACGAGCCTCAGCGATCAATCGGTTCTTTTTACTTTCATTCATTTTGATCTCTGGAATCTTAACAATCGCCGTATTTGCCCTAGAAATACCGGAATAACAATTTTTCCACATATCTTTTACAAATGTATTCTGAGAGTTAAATCGCAGAAACTCCAAGTCTTGTAAGTTTGCGTTCGGCATACCTAAACCATTTTTCATCATATCGGTAGGTAGCTCTGCCATCATATACATCAAACGGTTATATAAGCTGTTTAATTGCTGATAAGTAGCATCTACCGCTGCCTGTGCGTCTTTCTCGCTTGTATAAAAATTATCCACGACCAAACGGTCCGCGGGATTCTCGTCAAGGAAAGAACAACTGTTGATTCCACAAGAGAAACAGAAAGCTGAAAATATATATATGAACGATTTTTTCATTTTGAGTCGATTTAAAAGTTATTTAATATCCAATTTAATGCCAAACATAAAGGTACGGGCTTGCGGATAACCGCCAAAGTCCTCTCCTGCCTCTAAAGTTGAAGCGCCTCGATAGCTCACTTCCGGATCATAGCCTCTGTATTTAGTCCAAGTCAATAAGTTTTGTCCGGTTACGTACAATCGCAGACCTCCGATATGTTTCCAATTTAATTTCGGGAAACTATAAGACAATGAGACTGTTTTTAATTTCAAGAAAGAACCGTCTTCAATGAACCGATCACTTACGATATTATTCCGATTCGTTGTCGCTTTTTGGTATTCATTACTTGGATTCGTAGGTGTCCAACGGTTCACGAGATCCTGATATACATTTTGTCCACCAGTCGGCGACTCAAGCTCCATTGCGTTATAATTGAAAATCTTATTCCCATATGAATATTGTAAGAATACGTTTAACTCAAATCCTTTATAAGCAAACGTGTTGGTCATACCTCCAAAGAATTTCGGATTTGCGTCTCCTAATATCTCCCGATCGTTTGTGGCATCAATCTTACCGTCTCCATTCAAGTCCTTATAACGACGGAGTCCGACACCGATAGGCGAGGGTGAAGAAGTTTGTTGAGCACATTCTGCTTCATTTTGGAAAATACCGTCAAAACGATAGCCATAAAATACTCCAATTGGTTGACCAACGATCAAGCGACGGATATCACTCGTCTTTAAATGATCGTCGTATGTACCTACATCTTTATACGTTTCCCCACCCAACTCTAATACTTTATTCCGGTTGAATGAAATATTAAAGGCTGTTGTCCATGAGAATGCCCCGCTTAAGTTGTCACTCTCAATAGAAAGCTCGTAACCTTTATTTTGGACACTACCAATATTTTTCAACATAGAATCATAACCGGAGGCGCTAGGAATCGCTACATTATATAATAAGTCCGTTGTTTTTTTATAATAATAGTCTGCCGTTAAACGTAAGCGATTATTAAATAGCCCAAGATCAAAACCAATATCAAATTGCCCTGATTTTTTCCCATTTCAAGTCAGGATTAGGTATCCTGTTCGGATAAAATCCAGAAACCAATTGATTTCCGATTGTCCAACTATTACTTCCCAATGTAGCCAAGGATTCGTAAACTCCGATTTCTGTATTTCCAGTGAAGCCATAACTGGTACGTAACTTTAAATTATTAATGACAGCTTTAACCGGTTCCATAAAACCTTCCTCAGAGATACGCCATGCCACAGAACCCGAAGGGAAAAATCCATACTTATTGTTGCCACCAAAACGAGAAGAACCATCCACACGTCCGTTAACAGAGAATAAATACCGGTCATATAACGAATAATTAATACGTGCCAAATAAGACATAAGGCTCCATTGAGTAGCAGAAGATTCCGGTTTATCATAAATAGATCCGGCTCCTAGGTTATTATACTTCATGACATCATTCACGAAATTAGAAGATGCTCCCGTTACGGATTCCACATTATTTCTTTGAATGGTAAAGCCTCCTAAAATATTCAAAGAATGAATATCCTTGAATGTCTTATTCCAAGTAAGTATATTCTCGTTCAGCCAGTTAATAGAACGGTTTACACCGACTTTCGCAGATGCGATACCTAACGATTGGTAGATATTTGACGGAGTATATTTATTTTGCTTCAAATACATAATATCCATCCCCAAAGATACTTTAAGCTTTAAGTCTTTTAAGAATTCCCATTCCGCATAAACATCACCTAACACACGTGTAGTCGCATTATTGTATATTTCTTCTTTTGCGGTAGCTACCGGATTCGGGATTAATAACCCGGGGTCGTTAGTTGGCGTATACTCACCCGTCTCTTCATTCGCATAGACAGACTGGATGGGATTCATTTTCAAAGCGCCGTTCACGACTCCGTCACGTCCACCGACATCTGTTGCCGATGTTCTACTGATCGTGTGGGTACCAGACATATGAGTGCCGACTTTCAGTGTATTGAATATTTGTCTATCAAGATTCAATCGTAATGAGTAACGTTTGAAATCCGAGTTAATAATTACACCCTTTTGATCAAAATAGCCCCCCTGAGATCGCATATGTTGTTTTGTTATCACCTCCGGAAAACGTCAATTGATAACTTTGAATCATAGCTGGACGGAAAATTTCATCTTGCCAATTTGTTCCATTACCCAATTTAGCGATTTCGCCTAATTGTGTAGTGTTATAGGGCGCATCCAATCCATCGTTCGTATAGGCCTCATTAACCAATGCCGCATATTCTTGCGCATTCATGACATCGATGGCTTTTTGCTACGTTTTGTACACCAAAACTAGATTCAAAAGTTATTATATCACGTCCCTTCTTACCACTCTTCGTCGTAATAAGTACAACACCATTAGCGGCACGTGCTCCATAAATGGCTGTTGCGGAAGCATCTTTTAGAATCTCGATAGATTCAATATCAGAAGGGTTTACCGTAGATAATCCACTGATTTGTGTATTACCACCCGTCGAGCCGAAACCTGTCCCACTATATACGGGAAAACCATCGATTACATAAAGCGGCTCATTTCCTCCTTGTAGAGAGCTACTACCACGTACACGGATAGACGCTACCGCTCCGGGCATACCCGAAGTTTGCGTAACTTGTACACCGGAAGCCCGGCCTACTAATCCTTGGTCGATAGAAGTCATTAGGAGTTTGTTGTATCTCTGTTGTTTTTACAGAGGAAATCAGCTCCTGTCAGATTACTTTTTTTCTACAGAACCGTAGCCGATAACTACAACTTCATCAATTGTCTTCGAGTCTTCTATCATCATGATAGAAAGATTGTTTTGATTTTTAACCGCCACTTCTTTAGGAGTATAGCCGATATAGGATACAAGTAAAGTAGCTTGATCGGGTACCTCTAATGTGAAATTGCCATCCATGTCAGTAATTGTACCAGTTGTAGAGCCTTTTACTACTACGTTCGCTCCAATGATAGGTTCATTCTTCTCATCTGTCACTTTTCCGGTTACTTTTTTTATTATTCGTAATTATAGGATGAGAAGCTTTCTCGTTTGTTTTGTAAATAACAATATGCTTTTCGTTAATGGTATAAGCCAGTCCTTGAGTGGCTAGTAGCCTATCTAATACATTTGCGATATTCTGATTATTGATATTTACAGAAACCTTACGGCCTAGATTAATCTCATCGTTTCTATACCAAAACGAATACTCACTCTGTTGCTTGATCGCCTCAAGAGCTTGTTCCAACGTGGCATCTTCCAAATGAAGAGAAATCTCGTTGACCTGCGAATAACTTACGGTAGCCGATGCGCAGAAAATAGTCAACATACATAGTACTAGGGATAATCTCATAATATTAACGATTTTATGGAAGTGAGAAATCGGCGAATAACGCCTAATATTTAATTTAAAATGCATATCTTCGTATTGATTTTAGGTTTGTAATTGTGTCGCTATAATTCGAACTAAGATCATTCTCTCAAAACGGAAGATGTTGGTAGCATTTTCCGTTTTTTTGTTATTTTCATGTCGTGTCTTTCATACTCGTATCATTTTTATAAGATTAATACTCAATTGTTTTATTTCTCATAGATGCATATACTGTCACCTCGCATGGTGTAGTCCGTTCGTTTATCTGCGGTAATAATCCGAAGTATTTGCTCTAAGTTTTCACCCCGCACGAAATCACCTGAAAAAACGGTTCTTTGAAGTTTTGCCGGTTCAACCGATATATGTACATTGAACCGACGTTCTAGTTGCTTGGCTATCTCTAGGAAGGTTACACTTTTAAAGTAGAACTTACCTTCTTTCCATGATGTATAGTAGTCTAAATTTACTTCATATTTCGAAAAAGACTGTTTCATCTTATTGAAAAGAGCTTGTTGGCCCGGAGAAATGTACATCATGTCGTGATGTCCTCCTAGTCCGACACCTACTTTTCCTTCAGTAAGAGTGACCTCTATATGGTCATCTTCTTTATAGGCTTTCACGTTAAACTTAGTTCCAAGTACCTTCACCTTCACGTTTTCCGCACTTACGATAAATGGGTGGTCCTTATCATGTGATACTTCGAAGAAAGCTTCCCCGTTCACTTTCACTTCTCTTTGGCTTGAGACAAAAGCGGCCGGATAGCTAAGGGTAGTACCTGCGTTCAGAACACTCGTGTTCCATCCGATAAAAACAATCGATGACCTCATGCCCATCGGGTTTGCCATCTCGACCATTTGGCTGTTTTGGTTCTTATAGCCTTCATGATATGAGATATAATTAGAGACTCCCAGTAAAAGAGCAATAGAGGCGGCGATAGCGGATGCTTTCAACCAAAATCTTTTACGTAGATTACGATGGATACGACGGTTCACCTCAAGGAAAATATCCTCTTTCATCTCATCACCCATGTGCTTTATGACCTCTTTTCTTGTTTCCATATTTTGTCTTTCTTATGATGAGGAGTAAGGGTATGCTAAATTCGTTTAAAGGGATTGGCTATTTTTGCAAAAAAAGTAATGAGGAAGTTATAAATGGAGGCTTTTTCCCATGAGATCATTATCTTTGTACGAAACATATCGGTGAAATTATGGACGAGAAAGTGCTCGAGAAATTGAAAATCTTGGCCGAGTCGGCAAAATATGACGTATCCTGCGCTTCCAGCGGAACCTCCCGTTCGCATAAGAGCGGGGCTATAGGAAGTGCCGCGGGATGGGGTATTTGCCATAGTTTCGCTGAGGACGGACGGTGTATCTCGCTTTTAAAGATCATGCTGACGAATTATTGTATGTATGATTGCGCCTACTGCATCAACCGGCGAAGTAATGATTTACCGAGAGCTACGCTTTCCGTTACCGAGTTGGTGAATCTTACGATCGAGTTTTACCGACGTAATTACATTGAAGGATGTTTTTAAGCTCCGGCGTGGTCCGAAACCCGGATACACGATGGAACGGTTGGTGAGAGCCATCAAGGATTTGCGCCTCGTACATCACTTCAATGGATACATACATATGAAGAGTATCCCCGGAGCCAGCCAAGAATTGGTAAATGAGGCTGGGCTTTACGCCGATCGTTTAAGCGTGAATATAGAGATCCCGAATGAGGCGAGCTTGCGGACTCTAGCTCCGGAAAAGGATTTTAAAAGCGTATTTGCCCCTATGCGTTATATCCAACAAGGCGTATTACAAAGCACCGAGGAACGCAAGCGTTTCCGGTATGCCCCACGATTCGCTCCCGCCGGGCAAAGCACGCAGATGATCGTTGGCGCTACGGCGGATACCGACAAGGATATACTTCGTCTATCATCGGCCTTATATCAGAGACCTACGATGAAGCGTGTTTACTATTCGGGATTCATTCCGGTAAATGCGTATGATAACCGTCTTCCGGCACTTACCACGCCTCCGCTGGTCCGTGAGAATCGTTTATATCAAGCGGATTGGTTATTGCGTTTTTATCAATTCAAGGTAGATGAGATTGTCAATGACGCATATCCGGATCTGGATCTAGACGTGGACCCGAAGTTGGCTTGGGCCCTGCGGCATCCGGAAGTCTTCCCGGTAGATATCAATAAAGCGGATTACGAGATGCTTCTTCGGGTTCCGGGAATTGGCGTGAAATCGGCAAAGATCATAATCGTTTCCCGGCGTTACGCTAATCTCGGTTCAGAGCAGTTGAAGAAAATAGGAGTGGTCATGAAAAAGGCTAGCTATTTTATTACTTGCCGGGAACTCCCGACGCAGACCGTGAATGAGGTCAGCCCTGAAACCGTCCGGCAACTATTGACGAGAAAGAGCGGAAAGAAAGTAGACGATCGGCAGCTTATACTGCCTTTTATAGATTAACGCCTGTTTTATAAGAAGGATTGATAATGATTATATTTGTTTACGACAAGACTTTTGAGGGATTGCTTACCGCTGTATTCGATGCCTATTCCCGTCGAACTTTTCCGGATTTGTTAGTAACCGAGGGCGAGCCATTTCCATTGTTCTATGACGAGGCGATCCGGATTTATACGGACGACCGGAAAGCAGAACGGGTATGGAAAGGGCTTGAGAAGAAAATCTCCAAGTCTTCTCTTTCCGGGTTGACGGTAACTTGGTTGTCGGAATTACCGGAAGTAGACCTGTTGTTATTCAGATATATCCGCAAAGCGATCGACGCTCCAGCCACGATTGAGTTCAATCTTGGTGACCCGGACATATTGGAAACGGCCAAGATCTGGAAGAAAGTAAACAACGAACGCTTGCGAGTGATGCAATTCTTTCGTTTCCAAAAAGCGGCGGATGGAACTTACTTTGCTGCCATCGCACCTATATATAACGTATTACCTTTGGTATTACCTTATGCGCAAGACCGTTTCGCTGATCAGCAATGGCTCATTTACGACTTAAAAAGAGAGTATGGATATTATTATGATCTTAACGATACGATAGAAGTCCGTTTCGAAGAGAAAGATTCACACTTATTGACCGGATTGCTTAGTGAGGATATCATGGATAAGGATGAGAAACTTTTTCAAAGTATGTGGAAGGAGTATTTTAAGTCTATCGCTATCAAGGAGCGTTTAAACCCACGGCTTCATCGCCAACATATGCCGGCTCGTTTTTGGAAATATATGCCGGAGAAGAGATAATAGTATAATTGCTATTAATCAGCCAATTACAGTTTTTGTTAATTTCATTATCGAAAAACTAAAGTTTTTTCAGCAGGAAACTAGAGTTTCTCCATTGGAAAACTTTTGTTTCATCTAAGGAAAACTAAAATTTCGTGCTATAGAAAAAAATGTTTCTCTCATATAAAACCAGCCTGTTATTTAACGAAAAAAGGGATGAGCTTAATATCAAGTCCATCCCTTCTTATTACAATCAACACGTTTCTCTTATAGCTCACGAATCCAGATATTACGGAAGCTGATCGGCTCGCTAGGATCGCCATGGCTCTGTAGGATGATAGGGCCTGCGCCATGTTTCTTCACTTGTGGGAAACCGATCCACTCTGTCGTACCCAATATCGTCGTATGGTTCTGCAAAACCACGCCATTCTGGATAACCGTTACGGTTGGATGCGTGCGATAAGAACCATCTTCCTTGAAAGTGGGGGCGGTATAAATGATATCGTATACGTTCCATTCGCCCGGTTTACGCATGGCGTTGGCCAAAGGAATGGATTGTTTGTAGATACTACCAGTCTGGCCGTTCACGTAAGTCGGGTTATTGTAGCAGTCTAACACTTGAACCTCATACATCCCTTGCAGGAAAATACCGCTGTTACCTCTCGACTGGCTCTCACCGGTAATATTCGTCGGGACCTGCCACTCGATGTGCATCTGGAAATCGTTGAATTTCTGTTTGGTCTGGATATCACCCTTCTTCTTGTTTACGGTAAATACGCCATCTTTTACATCCCATTCGGCAGCACCGCCCTTTACGCTCTCCCAAGCGGAAAGATCCTTGCCGTCAAACAAAACGATAGCGTCGGAAGGAGCCGTGAAACCTCCACCTTTTAAGTCTGTACCCGGAGTGACTACCGGCGGAACAGGTTCGTAAAACTCGGACATCTCATGCGTGATACCCGCATAACCTGTAGGCATCTTGAACTCTTTTTTGCTTGTCTTGAGCGACAACGGTAACGCAACCCGCTAAAGCGAAAGCCGCAACTGTAAGCAATCTTTTGTTCATGGTCTAAAATGATTTATTAGTTAGTTAACATTTCTTGCTGCAAATATACCGTTTTTTGCCGAGACTGATAACGATTTGTCAGAAATCTTATTGATTATGATCAAATAATCTTTTCTCGGCCAACTGCTCAAACTTGGTGTTCGGACGACCGTAATTGCAATACGGATAAATACTTATACCGCCTCTCGGTGTGAATATACCAGTAATTTCGATATATTTCGGATCCATAATTTTATCAAGTCCTTCATGATAATATTCACGCAATCCTCATGAAACGCCCCTGGTTGCGGAAGCTGAAATAAGTAAAGCTTCAAGCTCTTGCTCTCTACCATTTTCACGTCGGGGATATAATCGATATGAATCGTAGCGAAATCCGGTTGTCCGGTAATCGGGCAGAGACTGGTGAATTCCGGGCAATTAAACCGTACCCAATAATCATTTCCTTGATGCTTGTTCGTAAATGCCTCCAATACCTCCGGAGCGTAATCCTGTTTTATATACGGTAGAGCCACCTAATAAGTGCAACTCTCCTTCTTGTTTTCTCTCGTCCATTTCTTTAATTTACTTTTGATTCTCTTCTTTCCTTTTCAGGTATTTCTCCAATCCGTCCTTGCGAAGTTTGCAAGCGGGGCAATGCCCACATCCCTCAGCCATAACACCGTTATAGCAAGTCAGCGTCTGCGTACGTACTAGATCAAAGACGCCCAGCTCGTCCGACAATTCCCAGACTTCGCTCTTATCCCGGTCCATAAGCGGGGTATGAATTACGAATTGCTCATCCATCGCCAGATTTAATGTTACGTTAAGAGAACGCACGAACGTATCCCGGCAATCCGGATAACCACTATAATCAGCCTCGGAGACACC
>ENA-OQBD01000842-OQBD01000842.1-human-gut-metagenome-genome-assembly--contig:-NODE-842-length-15555-cov-2.774760_pt1 | contig 15555 bp, 15 predicted proteins | sample MGYA00242742_ERZ504543 | MGnify/ENA primary metagenome ERZ504543 (study PRJEB26092, sample SAMD00036239) | human gut metagenome | host: Homo sapiens | study: EMG produced TPA metagenomics assembly of... | reverse complement strand
GTGCTGAGCACCTCGCGTGCCCGCGGCGATAAATCACTCAGGTTGCCGATCGGCGTTGCGACTAAGTATAATGTAGACAATTCAATCCCCTCCGGAATTTCTTGAAATGGAGAATGGATAATGGAAAAATGAAGGTGCGGCACATGGTGCCGATTCAATCATCGCGCATTGCGCGTCTCAGCACAGCACGGACGGAACTCGCGCAAGAATAGCGCTGATTCTCCATTTTCAATGCTCAATTCCGTAAATACGGAAATATTCATCACTCTCAACGATCAGCGGCGGCTCAACAACAAGTCCTTCCGCACTGCCGCCTTTTCGGCACTCGACCATGACGACGCTTGGCGCCGCCTGCACGCTCTGGTGCACGAACCGCATTCTTTTCGGCACGAGCCGCACGCGCGAGAGCGCTTCGAGCAGCACCCATAGCCGTTCCGGCCGGAATACGAACGCGGCTTTGCCGCCGGTATGCAGCACGAACGAGGCAGCAACCGCCAGTTCCTCGACCGAGCAGGTTGCGTCCTGCCTTGCGGTGCGCTTTTCGGCGGTCGGCGCATTCGCGCCTGCGTTGCGGTCGAAATACGGCGGGTTGCAGATAACGTAATCCATACTGCCGTGCGGCAGCAGCGTGCGCATCTGCCGGAGGTCGCCTTGCAGAGCGGTTACGTTTTCCAGCTCGTTTGCCGCGATGGACTGCCGGAACAGGTCGAGCGGGCCGTCCTGCAGTTCCAGTCCGGTGATCTTGAGGTCGGACCGCCATACGAGCAGCGCCAGAGCGCCTGTGCCGCAGCCGAGGTCGAGCAGTTTGGCATTGCGTCTCGGCTTGGCGAACGCGCTGAGCAGCACGCTGTCCTGACCGAGCTTACAAAAACGGTCGTCCTGTAATAATTGCAGTCCGTTAGGGAGTGTTTCGGTGCTTTGCGCCATGATTTCTCTCTCCTTAATCGTCAATTCAGACCACTGATTTGTTTGCGTCCAATCCCTGCACTGCACCAAGTAAAATTATCGTGCGTAAGCGCGTATAAAATAGCGTTTGCATTGCAAATGCCAGCCCGTAGGCCTCTATCCCTAAAAACATTTAATGAGAGCAAAAGAGGAAGCATGTATCACTCTTTTTTGACTTAAGAGGGAGAAAGTTTCTATATAGGAACTTTCGGACGACTTTGGAACGGCCTGCGGTCCGTTCCTCTTGTCGGCGGAACTGTAGTTCCGCGACAGCATTCAGTAGGCTTTTTCTACCGCAGCCTGCAGCACCTGCGAAGCCACCGTACCGGCAACCGACGAGCCGCCGCCGCCGTTCTCGACGAGAACGATGAAAGCATACGGCGTGGCCTCGTCGCGCAGGAAGCCGGTGAACCATGCGTTCGGTGACTTATCCGCGCCGACCTCGGCGGTGCCCGACTTGGCACAGATATCCATGCCCGGGAAACGATCCTGACCGTAGGTCTCGATGACGTTGTTGTGCATCATATCCGCGATGGTACCCGCGGTCTTTTCGTCGATCAGCTGCGCCGACTTATGCGGATAGTAAATGCCGGTCGGCAGGCCGTAATCTGTGGTGGATTTTTCGATCAGACGCGGCACGGCAGCCTTGCCGCCGTTGGCGATCGCGCCCATATACTGGAGCATGTTGATTGGACACAGGGTATCCTGACCCTGACCGACACCCGACCATGCCAGCTGATTGTCATTGCCCGAGAAATCAAACTTGCCGACCGAGGACTGGATGCCGTCCACCTTGATGGACTTGGTCAGTCCTGCCGCATCCGCGTATTTCTGCATGGTTTCGCCGCCGAGTTCGACGGCCAGCTGACCGAACACACCGTTGCACGAGTTGGCGAGCGCTTCCTCGATATCCTGTTCGCCGTGAGCGTGCGGGCAGGTGACTTCCTCGCCGCCGATGTTGACCGAGCCGGTGCACGTCCACTTGCGCTGGAACAGGTCGGGGATGTTCTCGATAGCGGCGTTGATGGTCACAACCTTGAAGATAGAGCCCGGAATCGAGTTCGCGGACAGCAGGCGGTTGACGTAAACGCCGTCCCACGCGGGATCGTCCGCCGCAATGTCCGGCGGATTGGCCGGATCGAACGTCGGTGTGGACACCATGCACAAAATTTCACCGGTTTTATAGTTATAAATGCCAACCGTTCCGTTCATTCCGTTCAGAGCCTGATAGGCGACATTGTTCAAATAGGCATCAATCGTCAGATACAGGCTGTTGCCGGTGCCGAGCGGAGAATATACGCCGGTGAGCAGATTGTAGCCGGACAGCTTATCCGCGAACGAGGTGAGCGCACCCGCGCCGATGTTGCCGTTTTTGTCGCCTACGGCGTGCAGTGTGGCACGCCGGACGGTTGCGTCATCGTTGTAGATGCGGTTGCCGTCCTCGTCGAGCGTGGACAGCATATCGCCGTCCCGATCGAGGATGGTGCCGCCTTTCAGCTGACCGGCGTTGTTATAGAGATGACGGTTGTACGGGTAGGAGGCCCAGTCACCGCCGTCCACGACAAACTGGAAGCAAAAGAACGCCAGACCCAGACCGAGCAGTGCGGCAAGGATCAGACAGAAAATACTGCGTTTTTCGATTTTCCGCATGGTTACTCCTCCCCTCTAAGCTCGCGGCGGCTGGGCAGACGAACCGCGAACGATGCATTCTGTCGGGTGTCGGTCGCCTTCAAAAAGGCGAGCATGCCCCATGCCGACAGCATGGACGAACCGCCGTTGGATACGAACGGCAGCGTAACGCCGGTGAACGGCAGAATATCGACCGCACCGAATACGTTTAGACAGGTCTGGAACACCAGCAGACTGGTGGCCGCGCATGCGGCGATGGTGTAAAAGCTGGAGCGTCCGGCGCGGCAGGCGCGCACCGCGAACACGGCCAGCGTAATGATGCACAGGATGGTCAGCACGGCAATGACGAGACCCCATTCCTCACAAAGCATACCGAACACGATGTCGGTATCCGCGGCAGGGAGATTCGAGAGCCAGCCCTTGCCTGCGCCTACGCCGATCATGCCGCCGGAGGCGGCTGCGGTCAGCGTATGCGTCTGCTGGAAGCCCTTGTCGTACACGTCCTCCCAGATATGTCCCCAGGAGGCAAATCGTGCGGCAACGTGCGGCTTGATGGTCAGCATGACCATGCCCGCGCCGAAGCAGCCGGCGCACACAAGGCCGATGGTGGCGAAATCGCCCGAACGCAGGTACGCGATGACAAGGAACGTCACGAAGAACACAAGTGCGGTGCCGAAGTCGTTCTGCAGCGCGAGACAGCCGCCGCAGATGGCGGTCAGACCGATGAACATCCACAGGTTGCGCTTGTTGAACAGGCGGTCGAGCGTTGCTGCGCCGGCAAAAATATAGCAGATTTTCGCAATTTCCGAGGTCTGCAGAGACAGAGGACCGAGACGCAGCCATGCCTTCGCGCCGCCCTGCGACGAGCCGATCAGCAGTGTAATGGCCAGCAGTACCGACTGCCGTTGCGCTCATACAAAGCCAGCGCTACCTCTGCGCCCGGGTCAGGTCGCGCAGGAAGAAGCCGAGCACGATAAAGATGGCAAGACCCATCAAAATCGCAATCAGCTGCTTGGGCAGCTCGTCCGGCACGGTCGAGCCGGTGACGGCGAGTGACAGCGTACATAGGAAGAACGCTATCGTTTCCATTTCAAAGCCGATGCGGCGGAACAGGCGCATGACGATGAAATACGCCCAGCAGATTACCGTAAAGACAAAAAAGGTGAGCGGAATGGTGGTGGTCGCCTTGTCGCCCTGCGCGATAATGAGCTGCAGACCGGTGAGGATCTGGAACAGCGTCAGCAGTACGAGCGAACCCCACATGCCGGCAGGCTTGCCCTCAATGCGGCGCTCGACCATCTGTGCACGCTTTTCCTCAGCGGTAATGGGCTCCATGATAGCGGGAATGCCCGCAAATGTGACCGTGTCGCCGTCCTCGACGAGCGCATACTCGTCCACCGGCAGGTCGTTTACCTTGATGCCGCCCTTGGAACCGAGGTCGTATATCGTCCAGCTGCCGTCATCCTCGCGGATGAGCGCGGCGTGCTGACGCGATACCGACGGATATTCCAGCTGCACATCGCAGCTGGGTGCGCGTCCGATGATGTTCTCCCAGTGGGTGATGGGCAGGCGCACGCCGTTGCGCAGCACCAGATAGCCCCAGACCTCATCCGGGTGCTTGACCTTCCACAGCGAGCGGATCGCACCGACAAGGATCATCAGCGCTAGCAGCGGGAACACGAAGCGCACAACGGTTGTGTACCACGCCCCGATGAGCGGTTTTTCCGCCAGCAGAGCCGTCAGCCTGTCGAGAAGCTGCTGCAAAGCATCATTCATGTAAAGTTCCTCCTTTCGAGGGATGCTGTTGATTACTTGGATTTACCAATAATACTACCAGTATAGCCTATCTATTATAGCATAGGTTGTCAAGAAATTCGCCGTTTTTCACAAATTTTCACGAATATCTTGATTGACATTGACAGAATGTTGTCACGGTGTTACACTGAATCCATAAACTACATACGCGACAAACGAAGTTTGCAGGAAAAAGTCAAAGACTTGCCGAAGGAGCAAAACTCTCAGGCGTCCGGATTTCCGGATGAGGACTGTAAATGGATGTGGCTCTGGAGAACGTTCCTCAAAGGGGACTGCCGAAGGTGCAACGCGCGCAAAAGGGGTTTGCGTGCCAATCTCTCAGGCAAAAGGACAGAGATGAACCTGTTTTTATAGACGTTAGGATATAAAAATAAGTTCCGCGGAACCACAGCAAATGTTTTCTCACGGTGCAGGATGTACCGTCTGTTTGCTGTCTTTCCGTTTCTTTGGAGCCGTAACCCGATGCTGATTGGGTTCGGCTTTTTGTTTGCCGCAAAACAAAGAAGGGGTATGTAAAATGACAATGGAAGTATTGGCAGACTGGGTAAGCCGAATCAGCAACGTCGTGTGGAACGGCCTGCTGCTGTACCTTCTGGTCGGAACCGGCATCGTGTTTACCATCCGCACGCGCTTCATTCAGGTGCGTAAGTTCGGCGCAGGCTGGAAGCATCTGTTCGGCCATTTCTCGCTCAACGGTGAGAAGGCTGGCAAGGACGGCATGAGTCCGTTCCAGGCGCTGACCACCGCAATCGCGGCGCAGGTCGGCACCGGCAACATCGCAGGCGCGGCTACCGCACTGTATTCCGGCGGCCCGGGCGCGATTTTCTGGATGTGGCTGAGTGCATTCTTCGGCATGTCCACCATCTACGGCGAGGCGGTTCTCGCGCAGAAGTACAAGACCACGGACGACAAGGGCCACGTTACCGGCGGTCCGATCTACTACATCCGCGCACGCTTTACCGGTAAATTCGGCAAGTTCCTTGCCGGCTTCTTCTCGGTTGCGATTATTTTTGCACTGGGCTTTACCGGCAACATGGTACAGGCAAACTCGATCAGCGTCGCGTTCAACACCGCGTTCGGCGCACCGATGATCGTTGTCGGCATCATCTGCGCGATCATTGCAGCGTTCATCTTCCTCGGCGGCGTAGGCCGTATCGCATCCGTTACCGAGAAGGTCGTTCCGATCATGGCGCTGTTCTACATGGCTGGCTGCATTGTTATCCTGTGCATCAATCATGCAGCGATCATTCCGGCATTCAAGTCCATCTTTGTTGCAGCATTTGACCCGCAGGCTATCCTCGGCGGCGCTGCAGGCATCACGGTTCGTCAGGCAATGCGCTACGGCGTTGCACGCGGTCTGTTCTCGAACGAGGCCGGCATGGGCTCTACGCCGCACGCACATGCGCTCGCAAAGGTAAACCGTCCGCAGGATCAGGGCGAAATTGCTATCGTTTCCGTATTTATCGACACCTTTATCGTACTGACGCTGACCGCTATGGTCATCCTGACCTCGGGCATGCTCAATCCGGGTGCACCGGATGGTCTGCAGGGCACCGAGCTGGCACAGGCGGCCTTCAAGGCTTCGCTTGGCTCGGCAGGCATGGCTTTTGTTGCTATCTGCATGCTGTTCTTCGCGTTCTCTACCATCATCGGCTGGTATTTCTTCGGTGAGCAGAACGTAAAGGCACTGTTCGGCCACAAGGCTGTTAAGGTTTACGCTGCTATCGTTGTTATCTGCATCGTGATCGGCTCCGCACTGCATGTTGATCTGGTATGGAACCTGTCCGACCTGTTCAACGGCCTGATGGTATTCCCGAACCTGATCGCGCTGCTGGCGCTGTCCGGTCTGGTTGCCAAGGCGGCCCACGACAAGGACATTATGAAGTAAGCTATGACCTGTCGCGGAACTACACGGTTTGTGCAGGAATCGGCTCTATACAGTATTATTTGATAGAAAATGCACCGCAATTCTGCGGTGCATTTTTTGCAGACACCGAAAAAACACTGGTTTTCGCGTTCTCAGTACCGTATAATAGGGGAGTACCGCGGGAACATTTTCATATTCCACCCGTTTAGGATATAAGGCAACACCGTACAATTAAAGCTGCGGCGCTTTGCGGAAATTTTACGCTCTGATGTCGTTGCGGATTTTTGCAATAAACAAAGTATTGCTGCAAACCCGCGCCTAATCAGAACGCAAAATTTACGCGCAAATCGCTCTTGTTCAATGATGCGGTATTGCCTAAAAAGGAGAATTTCACATGAAAAAACGTACATTTTTGCTTTTTGGCCTGCTGGCGATGCTGGTTCTGACCGCCTGCGGCGGCAAATCAGGCGCGCAGACCTCGGCGGATGATGCCACCGACACGAGCGATAACTCGCAGCAGACGACCGCTGAGGAGACCGCACAGCCCATCGGTCAGCACCATGCACAGATCACCATCAAGGACCACGGCACGATCGACATCGAGCTGGACGGCGATGCAGCGCCTATCTCGGTTCAGAACTTTATGGACCTGGCAAACGACGGTTTTTACGACGGACTGACCTTTCACCGCATTATTACCGGCTTTATGATGCAGGGCGGCGACCCGTTGGGCAACGGCACCGGCGGCTCGGAGAACATCATCAAGGGCGAGTTTTCGGAGAACGGCGTGGAGAACAAGCTGTCGCACACGCGAGGTGCGGTTTCGATGGCACGCTCAAGCGACCCGGACAGCGCATCCTCGCAGTTCTTCATCGTTCAGCAGGACAGCACCTATCTCGACGGTCAGTACGCCTGCTTCGGCTATGTGACCAAGGGCATGGATGTTGTGGATGAAATCTGCGATAATACGCCGGTCGAGGACGATAACGGTACGGTTAAGACGGAAAATCAGCCGGTTATTGAGAGCATTAAGATTATCGACTGACTGTGCAAAGCGTAAAGAGTTGAGAGCGAAGATTGGAGAGTAAGTTACGGTTTTTCTCTTAACATAATAAAGCACCCCATCTGTCAGACAGTATGTCATACTGTCTGACAGATGGGGTGCAGTTCAATTTCGGACTGTGCACAGGACGCAGACTGTTTTGATTTACCGCGCTGTTAATTATTTCAGATGCCGTTCCGAAGGATTTCAGATTTTCGGTAAATCCGGATTTACTGAGATGACACCACTTTTTCAGTCGGCCAGGATTTTCTGAGTGCCGCATAGGAAACCAGGAAGTTGGCAAGCCAGCCTGCCGGCACGGCAAGCCAGACAAATGCAATACCAAAGCGCGGAGCACAGATCAACGCCACAGACAGGCGAATCGCAAGGTTTACCATATTGGCAATGAGAAACGGCCGCATGATTCCAAGTCCGCGAAGAACTCCGTCGGTTGCCATTTTGATACCCATAAAGATAAAGAAGCAACCAAGCCATCTCATATAATCCCCAGACACCTGATAAGCCAGGGCGGTTCCGTCTTTTCCAAGGAACAGCGAGGAAATCTGCGTGTGCAGCGTTTCAATGACAAGGAAGGCAAGAACAGCAAAACATACATCCAGCATCAATGCTGCGCGGTAGCCTTTTTTGATGCGCTGGGTTTTGTTTGCGCCAAGGTTCTGGGAAACATACGGCGAAACCGCATTGCCGATGGACACAAAAATCAGGGAAAAGACATTTTCCACCCGCATCGTCGCCGCGTATCCCGCGAGTGCCTGTGTGCCGAAGGGATTTACAACTGCCTGTACGATCATCATACCGATGGATACGGTAGACTGCTGAAGAACCGATGGAACAGCAATTCGAAGCATCGAGCGCAGCTCCTGCCCGTCAAACCAGACAAAGCTGCTCTTATACCGCCGCATCCGATAAAAGAAAATCAAAAGTGAAAACACAGCCGAAATACCCTGCGCAATCAGCGTTGCAAGCGCCGCACCGAACACGCCAAGTCCCAGACCGGCTACCATCCAAAGATCCATAACAATATTCAGGATTGATGAAAAGATCAGCAGTCCCAGCGGAATTTTTTGATTCACCAATGGAAGTGAACATGGTAGAAAGAATATTGTACATGAACAAAAACGGAAAACCTACGAAATAGACCCGCAGATACAGTACTGCCTCCTTCAGAATATCGGCAGGGGTCTGTAATCCGCTCATCATCGCATGGGAAAAGCAAAAGCCAAAGACGCCAAGGATGATACTCAGAAGTAAAAAGCTGATCAGGGAGGTAGATACAATGGTTTTCATTTTGCCATACTCTCTGGCGCCGAAATAACGGCTTACGAGTACGCCGGCACCGACACCGGCACCCAGCGCCACACAAATGAAAACATTGGTCAGGGCAGCGCAGGCGCCGACCGCTGCAAGAGCGGAGGAGCCGACAAACTGACCGACGATAATGGAGTCAGCCATATTGTATACCTGCTGAAAAAAGCTGCCGAGAATCATCGGCATTGCAAAAAACGTCAGCGCTTTCAGGGGTGCATCGGTAATCAAATATTCATCTTTTGACATGATTATATTCCTCCACAATTTCCGGCTTTTTATCAGAAAGTACGAGCATAGCAAGTGCGATCGGTATAATGTTCTCGCAGATTGTCCCGGTTGTCAAGACCATACCCGGTAAATTTGAGGAATCCGCTTTGCCGGTTTTGACCTTGCGGATAGGACTGCCGTGTACCGGTCGGTACGCACGGCTGTCATCTGATCCGATAATATCTTTTTATAAAATCCAGAAAGTGAATAGCCTGCTCGGACATACGTCGTATGGACGGATACACAATGTACAGCCGGCGCAGGAACGCTGACTGTCCGAGGGGGGAACAGCAGTAGCCGTCCCTGCTGTGCATCGGTCTGCACAGTTGCGCGCGACAGAATGGAAATGCCCATGCCCAGTGCGATGCACCGCTTGAGCGCTGCCGCGTCATCCATGACGGCAATGATTCAGTTCATCAAGCGACAGATCGTGATTCTGGAGGAAATACAGTGTTTCCTGCTTGGTGCCCGAGTTGTCCTCGCGCAGCAGGAACGGTTCGTGCAGGAGCGCTGTCAGCGGGTCCGGCTGGCCTTGATAGGCACGGAAATGCGGTGTGTTCGGTGACGAGGCGCACACCCGCAAGAATATCGAGAAAATGCTCGAGTATGAGAACAAGTCCGGTCAGACGACCGTGCGTCCGGACGGGTGCTTCGAGATCGTTTTTCAGGCGTAATGCGAGGAAAAAAAGCCGTATCAGGTGCTCACCTTCCACACCACCGATGCCGCCATGGAGATGGAGTCGTTCTGCAAACAGAATGGCATTGCCGGTCGGCTGGTGCCGGTGCCGCGCAGACTGTCCGCCGGATGCGGCATCGCGTGGCGCATGGAAGCCGAAGTTTACGCGCAGTATCAGACGGTTATCGCGGACTGCGGGATTGAGATCGAGCAGAGCGAGGCGTTTGTGTTTTAAGTAACCATAAAGCGACATGACTTTGATGCAAGTCATGCCGCTTTTCGGTTTATTTGTTTTCGGTTTTCACGATTTTCTTTATAAAATGACATTGAGGAAATCCTGTGCAGCCCCAGAATTTTTCGCCGACATGCGCACCGCGTCTGGCCTCCCGCATGACAAGCGGCTTGCCGCACTTCGGACAGCATTTTCCCTCCGACGGCGCAGGTGCAGGCCGCTCGGCGGCAGGCTGGTCCTCCAGCTCCTCCTGCTTGAATTTTTCGATATAGGTGATTGGCTTTTCAATGTGCATCTGCAGATACCGCTCACCCATTTCCTTCAAATCTTTCAAAGAAGAAGCCGATTCCTTGGACGCCTTATTCATTCGTTTTATCGTTTCAATCAACTGGTCTGCTCGAATGACCTGTTCCTTGACCTCTTTCTTCGCATATCGGTCGTTGACAACAGTTTTCGGGTTGGCAAGCACGACTAAGCCCCTAAAAAAGTCCTTAAACAAGTAATTCTTCCATGCGGCAAGGATTTTGCCGTCATTTTCGCTCCTTCGTTCCTTGAGCACCTGCAAATGCCGCTGATTCTGCGTAATCGGCGAATAAATTCCCTCTTTATAGTACCGACCGCCGCAGCGAATTGTGCGGATAAAATCGCCCTTGCTGTTGATCTCGATATTGCCGAACAGATTTTTGCACTCCAACACAAAGTTAATCTTTGGAGTCAGTACCAGAAAGTCAATCTGTGCCGAGGCACCGGACACGCTTTCAATATACAAATCGTGCAGCACAACCATATCCATACCGCTGTTTTTCAGCTCAAACAGAATATTATCCTCACCGATAATACCGGCTTTCACCACGGCAATCTCTTTTGCAATTTTTTTCGCGTTTTCTCCGGCTGCCTTTTCCGCCAGCTCTTCCAGCTGCCGCAGATACTCCTTTGCGTTGCTGGATTCCTTCGCAATCACAACCTCCGGTTTTGAAAACAGTCCCATGTTTATCCCTCGTGTTTCTCTTTTTCCTGCGATTTTCGCTTGTATAATTTTAGTATACCATATAGGAGAAACAAGGAAAAGTTCCGTCCTCAAATTTATCCACAGGTTTGTGCATATCTTCGTGGATATTTCCGCAGGCACGCAAAAGCCGCAGACGAAAGTCTGCGGCTTTTCTCTTTGGCGTTTACTTGGCCCTGCCAATCTCCGTTGCCTTTTCAACCTCGATCAGCCTGCCTGTTTTTACATCGTAAAATATAACCGTAAATCGGAATACTGGACGCTGCCAGCGGATGATTTCTGATGTATTCCACGTCATCTACGACGCTTTGCTCCAAATTATCACTCGGGTGTTATTTTCCGTCGTTTGCAATCGCGGTGTCAATATTCTCCTGCAGCTGCTTCATGCTGTTTTCGTTCGTGATGCCGCCGAGTACCGGTTCACCGACGATTTTTCCGTTCCGGTCGATAACATAGGTGGTCGGGAATGACATGATGTTCAGTGCAAACTGGCCTGCCTCGCTGCCGGATGCAAAGGTAATGTTGCGGTAGGATGCCCCTTTGGTCTGCAGAATCTGTTTAGCGGTAGCAATGGCATCCGCATTGTCATCGAGCGTTTCCGTATTGATGCCGATAACCTCGCCGCCCTGAGCCTTGACAGTCTGATTCAGCTTGTCCAGATCACCAAGTTCAGCCACGCACGGCTTGCAGCCGCTGAACCAGAAATTCACGACCGTAAACGCGTTGTCAGCGAACAAGCTGCTGTCCACAGCGTTGCCGTCCAGGTCTTTGCCCTCGAAGGACGGGAACGCATCACCGGCCGAGGAGGTGTTTGCCTCTGCTGTTTCCGGCGGAAGTTCCTGCAGCTGGTCCTCCAGCTTGCGGACCTTGGCGGCATCGTCGGTCAGCGTCTTGTAGTCCTCGTCCGAGAGCTGATCCTTGACGTTATTAATCGCAAGATCGAGTACATCGGCGTAGTTGGTGCTCTGGGTGCTCTGCGACAGCTTGTCCTTGTCGAGCGAATTCAGAGCCGTTGTCCACAGCTCCTGGTGCTGGTCGAGGATGGCGTTTTCCTCCGCTATCAGCTCGGAGACGGTTTTTGCCCGGTTTGCCGCAGGCGGATGCGCCGAGCAGCAGGCTTACGGACAGGGCAAATGCGATCAGTCGATTTTCGTTTCATTAGATGGTCTCTCCTTTGTCAGTCGTTTGGGTTTTATCGCCCAGACCGTAGCGGTAGCAGATAGCACCGGTCGGGCAGGCTTTCATGCACATGCCGCAGCGGATGCACTCGGCATGATTGGGGTTTTTCGTGATGTCCACATCCATTTTGCAGGCTTTGGCACATGCGCCGCAGGATACGCACTTATGCGTATCCACCTGCATCTGAAACAGCGAAACGCGGTTCAGCAGCGCATAAAACGCGCCGAGCGGGCACAGCCACTTGCAGAATGGACGGTAAAACAGCACGCTGCACACGATAACGGTTAGCAGAACGGCGGCTTTCCATGTAAACAGTGCGCCGAGCGCGGCGCGGATGCCGGAGTTGACCGCCGCCAGCGGCAGCGCGCCCTCGAGCACGCCCTGCGGGCACAGGTACTTGCAGAAGAACGGGTCGCCCATGCCGAGCTCGTTTGTGACAAGTACGGGCAGCAGCACCACCATGATCAGCAGCACCGCATATTTCACATAGCGGAGCGGCTTCAGCCTTTTGGTGGACAACTTGGGCGAGGGGATTTTGTGAAGAAGCTCCTGAAACCAGCCGAACGGACACAGAAAACCGCAGATAAACCGTCCGAGCAGCACGCCGAGCAGGATTAAGATACCGGTGATGTAATACGAAAACCGGAACTTCGACGAGCCGACGACTGCCTGAAATGCGCCGATCGGGCACGCGCCCGCCGCGCCGGGACAGGAATAGCAGTTCAGGCCGGGCACGCAGACCGCCTTGCCGCCGCCCTGATATAATTTGCCCTGCAAAAAATTCGGCAGGTGGATATTGGTCAGCAGAGCCGCTGCTGCCTGTATCCAGCCGCGAAAGCGGGCTAAAACCGGAATATTTCTCTTATCCAATCCCAACACACTCCATACACAGGCGGATCGCCTTTGATAATACCGTATCGGCTTCGCCTCTCCACAGGCCGAACCCGATCATTGCAATGCCGACTGCCAGCAGGAAGAGCTGGGCGGCGGTTCTGTGCTTCAGCATTGTTATGCCCCTTTCGAAGTTGTTGACACCAGTATACCGCACGGGAGATAAAATCTGTGTTAAGGCAATACCGCATAATTGAACAAGAGTGATTTGCGAGTAAATTTTGCGTACTGACGAGGCCCAGTTTTGCGGTAATACATTGATGTATTACCGTGAAACTGCAACAAAGTCAGGACACTAAAATTTCCGCAAAGCACCGCCGCTTTAATTGTGCGGTGTTGCCTTAATATGCGCTATCGCGACGAAAATGTGTTAGCAACTGCCGTTATCGAAAAAAGAGCGGACCAATCGGTCCGCTCTCAGCGTATTCGCTTAAATGCTTTCGGTGATGATGTCCATAATTTCCTCGCGGGACAGCGTGCGCGGATCGACACGGAACAGGGCACCCATGGTGCTTGCTGCGTTGTCAGCAAGTTCGCCTGCGTCCTCCGGCTTTACGCCGTAGTCAGACAGGCGCAGCTTGTCCACGCCGCACGCCTGCTGCAGCTCAGCCAGCGCAACGAGAAAATCGCCGTCCGCACGTCCAAGTGCGTGTGCAATGGCCTGCAGGCGGTCAGCCGAGGTGTCCTTGAAGCGACTCCAGTATGCCTTGGACAGCATGATCAGACCCGCGCCGTGCGGCAGATCGGGATGAAACGCGCTCAGCGCATGCTCGATGGCATGCTCGCCGCTGCAGCTCGACAGCGTTTCGACAAAACCTGCCAGCGTGTTCGCCAGTGCCACATCCGCGCGTGCATCGGCGTTGCTGCCATCCTTAACAGCCGCTGCCAGCGATTTGCCGATCAACGCAATTGCCTGCAGCGCGAACATGTCGCTCATCGGGTTTGCAGTCTTAGCCAGATAGCCTTCGGCCGCATGGAAGAATGCGTCAAAGCCCTGGTATGCCGTCAGATGCGGCGGAACGGTCATCATAAAGTCCGGATCGACGATCGAAATGGTCGGGAAACACTTCTCACCGCCGCCGCCGATCTTTTCCTCACCGTTGGTGATAACCGTGAACGGGTCAGCCTCCGTGCCCGTGCCTGCGGTCGTCGGAATGGCAACAATCGGCAGTCCGGCATTGACCATGCGCTTGCCGCCGCCCGTGCCGCCGTGAATGTAGTCCCACCAGTCGCCGTCGTTGGTCGCCATAATGGCAACTGCCTTGGCCGTGTCGATGGACGAGCCGCCGCCGAGACCGACAACAAATGCAATATTCTGCTCACGGCAGAGCGCAGCGCACTCGCGCACGCCCTCAATCGTCGGGTTCGGCTGTACCTTGTTGTATACCATGGTCGGGTGACCGGCCTCCGCCAGCGTATCCGCCACCTTGGCCACATAGCCCCAGTCTGGTGGTGGAGGTGCCGCCGGTGATGATCAGACCCGTGCCCTGCGGCAGACGTACCTTGGCCAGACGCTTGACCGATCCGGCACCGAAAAATAAGCGTGTCGGCATGTAAAAGCTAAAGTTTTCCACTATATAGACCTCTTTCAATTAATAATTAGGAATTAGTAGTTAGTAAATTTGTTAGAGTGAAGAGTAAAGAAAATGTAAGGATTTACCTTATTCTCCGCAAGCTTTCAGCAATCTGCTGAGATAGATTGTTTGTGCCACCCATTTCATGATGCTGTGGGCGCACACTGTGCGCCCTACGGGTACACGGGTGCAAATGAATTTACAAACGGTGCGCCGAGGTCGTACCCCAGGGCACCTTCTCTTGCCCTAACAGGCAATTCACCTTGTCGCACCGTACGGTAAAGATTACTGATAATTGTAACTCGGAGGTGTCATCCGTTATATCCGGACCAGCGAGTTGCGCGCCATACCCGTGCCGCACCCGCGCGGCGTCAGCACAGGGTACGCTCGCTTCGCAAGCCCCAACACTTTTATTATACCAAATTCCACACTTGGAGAAAAGAGCCAAATCACCGAAATGAACGGCTTTTTGTTGTGCAATATGCAGCCTGAAAAGTCGTAAAAAACGCTTGACGTTGTGCAATATTGATGATATTATAATGACACAGAAAAGATAAAGGCAAACACCAAAGGCAAAGTAAAACAGGGGTTTTACTCCAAAAGGCGCAAACCTTCATCTAATCTGAAGGATGTCAATCCGGTTTGATACCCACGAAAGAGGTGAGTCCAATGGTATCAGAAGAGGCATCTTACCAGTTCGCGGGACTCGCCGCGGCGCTGTGACCGAAACGATCAAGGTGATAGCTGAAAAAATGAGCGAGTTCCAATTCCACAATTTGAACCGCCTGAAAAGCGCGATCGGCTTCTAAGCAAAGGTAACAACAACGGTAACTTTGGGGAAGCTATCCTCGTGAATTTAACTATCCGTACATGGCATACTAAGACAGTCAAGCGGATCGAGGCAGCAGGAAAGTAAGGTTCATACATGACAGAACCCTGATATTTGATGCGCCGGCGAACAAAACGAAGTATCTTACAATAAGCATTTCGAAAAAATTCTAAATAGTTTTATTGTTGATTTTGAGTTGCTATTTTCTGCAGAATACGCTACGATAAGGGAAAAGTTGTAGAAAAAGGGGGACAAAAACATGAAAAAACACCTG
>ENA-OQBD01000841-OQBD01000841.1-human-gut-metagenome-genome-assembly--contig:-NODE-841-length-15575-cov-2.793242_pt1 | contig 15575 bp, 16 predicted proteins | sample MGYA00242742_ERZ504543 | MGnify/ENA primary metagenome ERZ504543 (study PRJEB26092, sample SAMD00036239) | human gut metagenome | host: Homo sapiens | study: EMG produced TPA metagenomics assembly of... | reverse complement strand
ATTCGGAAGTGAAACGGCTGTTCTGGATTCCGATACGATCACATCCTGGCTGAAGGCTGAAGGGGAGACGTTGACTTTGGATGAAGAAGCCATTAAAGCCTACATCAGTGAGCTTGCCAACAAATACTAACATCTACATCTACATCGTTGGTTTGCTTGTTATCAAGTTTTTTATTCCTAACGATGTACAGGTTATGTATATTATGGAAAGCGCCCCGGAACAGCACCGTGCCAAGCTTTGTTCTATGACGAAGACAATTGCCTATATCGGCGTTGCCGGTATCCCCTTCCTGCGAATGGCTTTTATGGGTGACGTTGTTACCAAGTGACGCAATGTTCTGATTGTTCCTGTCATTTTGGCTTTTAGTGTGGCTATCATTAGCTTCTTGACCCTCCGCGAAACGCCGGTCTTCCTTAAGCAGCGAATCGAGCATTTGGAAAATTCCGGAGTGGCGAGCGAAGAAACCAAGAAAAAGGGCGAGACCGGTGGTGTGTTTCATGCTATCCGCTTTATTGCCCATCATCGCCAGCTTCGTTGGAATGTGTTGGCAGCCTTTGTCTTTGCGATGTCTATTGGTATAACAGGTGTTTACACCTCCATCATGTCCACTTCCGGCATGGATAGTAATCAAATCAACCAGGCACTTGTAGCCTACCCGATCCTTAATGCCCGTATGACGTTCTTGGGCGGTTTCCTGACCGACCGTTTGGGCCGTAAGCGTTCCGCCCTGACCATGGGTATGGTCTGCTTTGTGATGCTGGGCGCGTTCGTATTTGCGGCTTCCCAAGGCTGGAATGCCTACCTGGTAGGTGCTTGCTACGGCATTTTCGTAGGTGCTTACTGGAGTGTGAGCGACCTGCTGTATCTGGTTATCCCCGGCGAGTCCACCCCGACCAATCTGCGCGCATCTGTCCTTGGGACTCTGTCGCTGGTCCTGATCGCCGGAGGTATCGTTTCTACCACCATCATCTCGATCTGCATGCGCTATGTTTCTTCTTTGGCGCTGGTATGTGGTGTGGTCTGCATCCCGCTGGTGCTGCTGTGCCTTGTCATTGTGATGACCAAACTGGGAGAGACCAAAGGTGTTGATATGGCTAAGATCACGGGTGCTGAATTTGACGGCTGATCCAGTGGGCATTATAGTATACAGGCCGTTTAATCCGTGATGCGATCAATGGCTGACCAGTCGTTTGACCGGTCAGCCATTGGTTTTTTTATACACTGTCCGGATTGGCTTTGAGTTGATTTGGGCAGAAAAGATGCTGTGCTACTGCACAAAGGAGGTAACCGAATGGACGCTACTGTTGATAAAGATACTTTGAAAAAAGCATTGACCATGCAGCCGCCCAAAGTCGAATGCGTTTGCGAGCGCGGTCTGGCGAAGGCGGAACTGTTGAGCAATGGCATATGCCGTTATTACCAGAAGGGAACGTTCATTCGCGCGTTTTATTCTGAAGGAAAAACCGCGATGGCCAGGTGATCAGTACCAGGGATACCAGCCTGGAAGGATACAGCTGCGAGGAAGGCACTGATAAACTGGGCGGATACCATCGAATGACGGCGCGGTATCGCCATGGGGCGCTGCGTCTGCACCAGATAGTGACGGCGTATGACGGCGGGGAACTGACGGTACAGGTGAAACTGCATGATACGCGGGGGAAACCGCCACACGTTTTTTAGCGCCGGTGATAACGCCCTATCCCACGTGGGAAGAACGACCACTGTTTTTATCGCTGGACCAGAAAATGCTGGTCGTTCCGTATGACAACGACATGTGGTCCCGGTACGAATCTGCGGTGCCTGCCTGCGGTCGGGAAAGTTATGATGTTACTGCGCTGTATGATGAACGCACACAAGAAAGCTTTGTGGTGGGTGCGTTGGATTTTTCCGTATGGAAAAACGCCATCCGCTGGCTGCACAACGATGCCCGCAGCATACAGGCGTACTGCGGGGCGGCGGGGCCCGGCACGCACGATGTATGCCCCCACGGCCTGGTGTGCGGCGAATGGGTGAAATCTTCCTGCTTTGTCATGTTTTGGTGCGACAGCATCCGGGACGGTATGGAGCATTACAGTGATTTGTATGCGGCCCTGGTCCCGCCGCGCCCGTGGCGGAAAGGTTCAGTCCCGTTCGGATGGAACAGCTATTCTGCTGTGGGGCCAGGGCTGCAACTGGCTCATTGGGAACAGGCAGGGGAATTTATCCGTACTGCCCTGCCGAACTTCTGCGGGGAACAGGGGGAAACATTCATCAACCTGGATGGTGCGCTGGGGTTGGATGAGCAAAAAATCCGACAGATTATAGAGGAACCGCACAAAAGGCACAAAAGGAAACGCAGGAAGCAGTGGTATGCCATCCCCTGTAACTGGTTCGCAGCACTTGGTGATATTCCTGCGCAGGGTACCAACGTCAAGATGAAGGATCTTTTCCTACGGGACGATACGGGCGCGTTGCTGCCGGCCATCGATGGTTCCCAGCCCCTGGATGTCACCCACCCGGAATGGGAAAAAATGGCCCGGGCAACCATCCGGCATCTGATTGATTTGGGCGTGGATTACATCAAGATCGACTTTCTTTCCCACGGCAGTGTGGAAGGAGCCCACTACCGCCCCGAGTTTACAGGGCGCATGGCACTGAACTATGCCTACTCGGTTTTGTCAGAGGAAATCGACCACGCAGGACGTGAAATTTTCGTCAGTTTGTCCATTGCGCCGCTGTTCCCCACTTTCCTTGGGCACTCCCGCCGTTGTTGCTGTGATGCTTTCGGCCACCATGAAGATGTGCGATATGTGTGGAACGCCCTGAACTTTGCTTGGTGGACCAACCACCGCCTATATACTTTCAATGACCCGGACCATGTGTCGTTGTGCCATTCTGTAGTTGACGGGCGGGGGGTGACCACCGAAAACGAGGCGCGTGCACGGTATTATTCGGCCGTTATTTCCGGAACAGTCATGATGCTCTCGGACAATTACGGGCCGGTGGGCGATGACACAATCATCCGGCAGGCGCGCTCCCGCGCAGAAAAAATCGCCAACTGTGCGGCGATCAATGAGGTGGCGCGGCTGGGACAGGCTTTCCGTCCGGTTTATCTGTGCGATGGCACCACCCCGTTTTATACTTTGTGCCATGAGGGGCGGCGCTATGCGGCGGTATTCAACTTCGAAAACGCAACGAAAACACTGTCTTTTGCCGCTGCAGATGGCGGCTTACCGGAGCAAGGAATCGCGCGCAACCTGGAAACAGGGGCGGAAATGGCGTATAGCGAGCAGGTTTGTGTTGAACTGGGCCCCTGGAATGCGGTTATATTGGAAATTTTAGAGGAAAAAAAATATGAAAACGCTTGAAATAAGTCCACTTACCCCAGACAATTTCCGCAACTTTGGTAGCTATTCTCGGCTGGTGGAACCAACGGCCCCTGGCGGGGAAGGAATCCTCAGCCTGGACCATGATATGTATGTGTATTTTGCCCCGGCGTTTTATACAGCGGAACAAGCAGAGACACACCTGGTGGCGTTTCGTGTACCAGCAGGTGTTATGCTCACCATTCGCCCCGGCGTGTGGCATTGTATACGGCTTCAAATTGTTGGCCTTGGCTGTTTCTGCAATGCTGTAGAGAATCGCACTGGATTGTGCTCCTCTGGGGGTGTTGAGCATCATCCAGTTTTTGCGCCCAACTGTAAAGGGGCGGATAGAACGCTCGCTTGCAGAGTTGTCAATAGGGATTTCTCCGTCACACAAGAACATTTTCAGCTGCTTTTCTTGGTTCAGGCTGTAACCAATCCATCACAGGTTTTCTTGCTGCCAATCTGCAAAGGGTTCTGCTCTTTTACCCATGCGAAATAAGCCTCTACCAAAGGAGCAATCTCCTTTTGGCGGCGGCGCAGACGTTCTTCTGGTGAGAAATCTTTCAGTAAGCCTTCAAGATGGTAGATCTCTGCTATTTTGGCTAGTGCCTGAGCGGCAACGGAACCTTCCTGCGGTATTGCAACTCCGCTCTTAGCACCGACTGCCTTTAAGGCATCGGAAAAGTCTCTGCGAGCATGGGCCCAGCAAAAAGCTGCTGTAATTTGCGTCTGCTCCTTTTCAAGAGCCTTGTAGCCACTGAAAGCATCCGTTTCCAGATATCCGTGAAAGTCCTCCAGAAACTCAGCGGCTACCTTGTGCCCACGCCCCGGGCTGTATTTGTACAGAACGATTTGCCGGCCCTTTTGAAACGCATTCGTTCTGTACACATGCATATAGGACTTTGTGCCGGCCGGGCGGTCATCCCGTACCACATTACAGGTAGTCTCGTCTGCCTGCACCACATGCTGTTTGCACAATATACTTTTAAGCAGGTCATACATGAGGCTGAAATAATGCTCCGTGGAATAGATCATCCAGTTCGCCATGTTGGCGCGGGAGATGACAAGGTCGTTGCGCGCAAATTCCTGCTCCATGCGGTAGAGCGGGATGGCGTTTACATATTTCATATTCATAATGCAGGCAATGAGGTAGGATGTTGCCAGACTCTTCTCAATAACTTCAACAGGATGCGGTGTCTGCACGACAGTCTTCTGCCTGTCCCCTTTGCGTATACCCGCATAGATTGCAATATGGTGTTCCACGCACTCCTGTCGAGCCGGCAGATATTCCACTTTCAGATATACCTTGTCCGGCAACCGCTTCCAGCCGTTTTCACCAAAGACAGAAACCAATTCTTCCTCGGGAAGCTCGTGGTTCTGTACGCGCAAGGGCAGTCTGGAGATATTTTCTTTCTGCTTGCCGGCCTTCTTTTTGCCATGTGCTTTCTTAGCGGTTGCTTCAGGTACAGATGCATCCGCATACATTTCAGTCTCATTAAACAGGCTTACCTGTCCAAAGCATTCCATCGTTTCACTTTTTCTGCCAAACCGTTTTGCGTTTGAAACCGCCAGTGCTTCCTGCATCTGCATCACCAAAGCAATCATGTCCTCTTTGGTATAGCCCTTCAATTCTTCTGCAGTAAGTTTGGTCATAGCGGTTTTCTCCATTAGCAAAACGTTTCTCTTTACATTCCATTGTACTCTTTTCTGGCTATGCTGTCCAATCGAACCCCAGCCAGCATTTGGCATTTTGCCCATGCACAGTGTGCGCTGAGCTGAGGAGAAAGGCCCGTTAGGTTTAGGTCAAACCGAAAAAAGAACCTCTACAACAGCAGCTCTCTCGGGATGCAGACGTTTGTGGTGGGTAGAGTTTCCGCAAGGCAAAATGAATCTGGCAGAGCCGAAAATTTTACGTTTTGCCATATCCTTCAGCACAAATATTTAGGCTGCGCAGTTCGTATTGTACTGACAATACTTAGCCCGTTCATTAAATCCGAGAACTGCTTCTGCGTAAGATCCATGACTTCCTGCCTGTCACGCGGCCACTGAAATACTCCGTTTTGCAAACGCTTCGAGAGCAGAACAAAACCGTCCACTTCCCAAACTGAGATTTTTAAGAATTCTCAATAACTATCGAGAATTACTGAGAATTACTGAGAATTCTCAAAAGTTCTCGATAACTATATTATCGCACAGGAGTCGCCTCTTTCACAGGGCGGCAATTGTTGAGCGCTTACATCTGGTGTATGTGTTGAGTTGCTGAATCCTACGATGCAATACAGCGAACAGACCCCTCTCCTACATTATTTTTACTATTGGTTCGTACTATTGTCACAGACGAAGTATTTTGTTGGGAAAGGGAGTGCAGACGAAAAGTTGGACCACTTTGAGAGCTGAAATGTACGGTAATAATGGATTACAATACAGAACAGCGTAAAGTGGCAATTGATTTGCCACTTTAATATGATTTGCAATCATCCAATGCTTCGTCTTCTGTTAGGCTGCCCCCATCATAAGTGCCTTGATGGGCATTTCCGTCGGCATCCAGCCACTTGGCGGTGATGACCGGCTGCTCGTAGGGGTAGTCGTCGGTTGCCTTCTGGTCCAGCCAATGGAACCGCACCCAAACCTGCACATGATCTTCGCCCCAGGCTTCGTACTCGCTATCCTGCACGGTGTAGTCCGCGCTCTGGTCAGACAGGCTGAAATGCAGCTTTATGTCGTGTACGCCGGCGTCCACCCAGGCCACAAACTGTTCGCAGTTCGAGTGCCGCATGACGGTCTCGGCCCTGGGGGTGCCCTCGGCGGGGGTCAGGCCCCGCATCTGGTCGGCGGGCACGATATAGTCATCGGGGGCAATGTAGTTCAGCTTGATCGTATACCAGGGGGAATACGTTTCGCTCAGGTGCTCAGCCAGCGGCAGGCCGTCGTCCTCGGCGGAGAGGTGCTCGTTCATGCGCAGCATCACAACGCCGTTGTCGCCCACGATTGCACCGCTGATCTGGCCTTCGGGCAGGTCGTACTCATGGCCGTTGCAGTCCACCAGCTCACACTGGTTCAGTTCCAGATCGGTGGCGGGTGTGCCGTAGGTCAGGGGGTTCTTGATGCACAGGGTCAGGCCGTCGGCGATCTGTGCTTCTTCCACGTGGTAGTTGCCGTCGCCGCTGGCGAAGAAGTTCGCCTTCTGGCGGTTGGCGTTCATCACGTCAACATAGAACTGCTCGTAACTTCTCCTATCTGTTGATACAATGATATTTAGTAAAATTATGCAAAAAGCCCCCACTTTCAAAACAACATTTTCGTTTACGTTTAAAAGTGGGGGTATTGCTCCAAACTATTGCTTTTTACGTTTACAGAAGGAGATCACCCCAATTGCCACCATAAGTACAGCCAGAACAATGAATATCACTGGCAGAATCAGCGCATTTGAAGAATTCACCGTTTCACGCTGGCCATTCTCTTCGGATTCCATATTTTCCGCCGTGTCTGCCGCATCATAGGTTTCACTTGTCACGCCTGACACGACAATTGATTGGCTGGTTTCATTTTGTTCAGCAGGTTGTTCCCCCGAACTACTGTTGGAATCTCCACTACGGACTTCCGGGGCATCTTGAATCACCTCAGCCGCAGGGCTTGTTGGCTGTTCATCCATCGCAGCATTTTGTGCCGGTGTTTCAGATTGCTGTCCATCCTCCACCAGCACAGGTTCCGGTGTCGGAATCTCAACAGTCGCTCCTGTAACATTGACCTGATCTGCCGTTGCGGATGCATCCATCTGGATATCCGTTGTAGTCGTTCCGCCCACAACATCAGTAGACAAGAACGTTACCGGTTCAGCCGCTGTGGGTGACACTGCAACAAGATCTAGGGTCAATATTTCTGTTCCTTGTCCTGCTGCCGAACCTCCTACATCGTTGTCCATGTAAACGGCAATTATCTCACCCTCGATGTAGTTATAGGACAGCTCGCTTTGCTCAATGCCACTGCCAGCACTTAGAGAAGAAAACTGAAAGCCATCGGCAATCCGCATGTCAAAACTTGCCCCTAAAATGGGTTGGTCTGTGGCATCGATTGTCAGTGACAGCTGCACGGTTTTTCCTGTTCCCACAGTAGTTTGATTGCTGTGAATCGCTAACTGTGTTGTATTGCCAGAAGCCAACGCAGAGAATGCACAGACCGTTGCCAGAAAGCCTGTAGTCAGTATACCAGCCCTTCCCAGAACCCGGATGCCCTGCTGGAGCACAACACGTTCTATCTGCGTGACGGCGTGCCCTTCGTGCGCGCCCGCATGGATGGAGGCAGCTACACCGAGAAGGAGGATACGATCCTCCCGTTGCCCTAAAAAGCGCAAAAACAACCACCGCCCGGACTGTCGAATCTTTCAGCATCCGGGGCGGATTTTGTATTGGCGCAGGGGCTTTTGGATTTTACTGTTTGCCTTCCAGCAAGGCGGCGTCCGATGTGGCGGCTTGTGTACGCCTGCCAGGTCAGGTGCTCTATACGTTTGAAATGTTTATCGCAATTTATTTTGCTTACCTACACGCAAAAGCACATTATGGATCCGGGTTAAATCCTTCGATTTCCAGCCAACCAAAGACCATTGCCTTAGACCACGCTTTCGTCCCATCGCTGTCATAAATATTGTTGATTACTACTTTTCCTATATAATCACCACCATTTGCAAATTTGATTTCTGACTCATTAATATATGCGCCATAAGATCCATCTTCCTCACAGTAGACGCCTACATAATTCTTACTGTCCTTGAAAACCGTAAACTGAATCTTTCCGGCATGGTCAGCAATAATGAAAAAGTCGCCTTTGCCATCTGTAAGACTTGGTACTTCCGATAAACTGACGATATTATCATATTTCTTTCTCAGGCCTGTCAGTTCTCGCTCAGAAGTGTCAAGGATATAAGGCTTATCGTTCTTGGAAGCAACAGTAAATATAGCATACTTATTTTGCTCAGCGAATTCGTTTGTTGCGTATAGAGAAGATAGTTCCGTTTGAGCGGCCTGCGTGAGCATTCTTGTTTCGGCAATTACCTGACTTTTGCGGGCTTTGTCAATATAGCCAGTCAAAGCCGGTACAAGCAATGCTGCCAGCACAGCAAGAATTACCAATACTACAATAAGTTCTACAAGGGTAAAGCCATTCTTTTTATGCTTCACAATAGAGCTCCCTTCGCGGTTTGTTTTGGCTCGCCGGATACCAATCTTTGGTATAGCCTGCGGCTTGTGTATTCACTATAGCAGACATATTTCAAATGTCCATAGCATCACTTGTTTTTTGTCAGCTAGTATTAACCCCACACTGCAAGAGCTTGTACATTTTGCACCCGTTCTGTCTGGAACATTTATTACTTTTACCTCAAGTAAACAAGATGTACGAAATTATTCAAGCTTCTATACCAGAATCGACCCTCTTACAAGCATAAAGTGTACATCACGCCAACATGTTTTGCCCGTTCGGGCGGGGTTTGCGCAAATGTCGAATGTATGGTAAAATACAGGTAAAATCAGCTTTTTGGGGGTCATCTTATGGGCATTGTAGTCATCGGTGCGGTTTTTGTGGACATCAAGGGGTATCCGCTGTCCACCTATATCCCGGGCGGGCGCAACGCGGGCCGGGTCGAGCAGGTACACGGCGGCGTCTGCCGCAACGTGGCGGAGGACATTGCCAATGTTGAGCTGCGCCCCACCTTCGTCAGTCTGGTGGACGACACCGGCTCCGGTCAGGACGTCATTGACAAGCTGGCCCGGCACAAGGTCAACACCCGCTACATCCAGCGCATGCCGGACGGCATGGGCACCTGGCTGGCCGTGTTCAACAACGACGGCGATGTCTGCGCCGCCATCTCGAAGCGGCCCGACACGAAGCCGCTGACCGCATTATTAAAGGAAAAGGGCGACGAGATCTTTTCCGACTGCGACGGCATCGCCATCGAGTTTGATCTGGAGAAGGAGACCGTCAAGCAGATTTTGCACTTCGCCAAAAAGTACCGCAAAAAGGTCTACGCCGCGGTCTCCAACATGAGCATTGCCATGGAGCGCCGCAGCCTCCTGCAGGAGATCGACTGCTTTGTCTGCAACCAGCAGGAGGCCGGGCTGATGTTCTCCGACGATTACGACCACCTGACGCCGGACGAGATGCGCGCCACGCTGGCCTCCAACGTGCGCAGCGCCAACATTCCCTGCATGGTCGTGACGATGGGCGAGCAGGGCGCCGTCTACGCCCGCGCCGACGGCGAGAGCGGCATGGTGCCCGCCAAGAAGGTCGATGTCATCGACACCACCGGCGCGGGGATGCTTCTTCGCCGGACGGTCATCGGCCTGACCTACGGCAAGACGCTGGCCGAGGCCTGCGAGATCGGCAGCCGCCTGGCCGCATCGGTCATCTGCATCTCGGAGAATGTCTGCCCGCGGTTCCGCCCGCAGGAGTTCGGGCTCGATGTGCCGGTCATAGACTGATTTTTTTCGGTTTTTGGCACACATTTCCCTTATTTTTCCATTTTTTCGATTTCGCACATTTTGCCTTTTTAGCAGTTTCCTATCCGCACATTTTCGGTTCAAATGGCCATTTCGGTCCATTTCAGCATCGCGATTTTGCGCACAGTTTTTCGAAAATTTAAAATCTTTAGTTACTGTATAACCAAACATGAAAACAGACAACCTCATCCCCGCAGCCCCGCTTGACCGGCGGGAGCTTGCACCCGGCGTGCAGCTCTGCTTCACCCGGCTGGACACGCCGCTCTGCCCGCCCCCGCTGGACTGGCCGCGGCTGCTCGTCTTTGATTTCTGCCGCAGCGGACGACGCGCCATCCCGGACGGCGCACAATATGCCATCGTGACGGAGGGTCATGCCGCCGTCAGCTTTGCTGTGCCCGGTGCGGACTTCTACCTGCCCGGCAGCCAGTACGAGGCGCTGCAGCTTTTCATTGACCCGACGCCGTGCAGGCAGACAGCTTTTTGACGCTGATGGGGCTGGAAATAGGCGGCATCGCGGATTATTTCTGCCGCGGCGGCGTCCACTGCTGCCCGATGAGCGACGCCATCACGGCCATAGTGGACGAGGTCTGGGACGACGCAGCCTACGCCGCCCCCGGCGAGCTGCGCTATGCCGCCGTGCGGCTGCTGTATGAGCTGCTGCGCCTGCCCGACGAGGCCGACACGGCCCGCTGCCCCGCGCGGCAGGTCGAATGCGTGCGCGAGGCCGAGACGCTGGTCCTGCAGGACCTCTCGGTCCGCCGCCCAGCCCGGGAGCTGGCCGACCATTTTGGTTTGAGCGAGAGCGGCTTCAAGCTGTACTGCCAGAACGTGCTGGGCGAGGGGTATCTCGCCTACTTCCGCCGCCGCCGGCTCGAAAGAGCCGCCGAGCTGCTGCGCACGACCCCCCAGCGGGTGCAGGACATCGCCGCCCGGGTCGGCTACGAGAGCCAGGGCCGCTTTGCCCAGGCGTTCTACGACCAGTTCCGCCTGACCCCGCTGGAATACCGGCGCTTGTCGAAGTAGCCCCCCCTGGCCGCCTCCCTCGCAGAGGGCAGGCAAGAAAGCCACGACCCGAAAGGAGCGGAAAATTGAACAACATCACGCGCTCGATTTTCCGTGCCATTCATGAGGGGCGGTGGTTGAGCATTGAATACAAAAACCAACAGACCCAGCAGACCAAATATTGGGTCGCTATCCGCGGGCTGAACCCCAGGACCCGCACCCTGAACGTTGACGGGCTGCATCTGGGCAAATTAAGCGTGCAGGCGCTCGACCATATCAGCATCGACCGCATCCAGACCGCCGAGGTCGTGGACGGCTCGTGGTGCCCTGTCAACCAGACGCTCATCGACGACATCCGCGACAACCCCGGGCGGTACGCGGCGCTGTTTGACAACGCCGCCAACCTGCGGGTGCTGGACTATCTGGCCGCCTGCAACCGGCTGGACGCCACGCCCTACCAGTCCAACTACAGCCTGATCCATCAAATTGACGCCGACTGCTTTGCCGATTATAAGGAGGACACGCTGGAGCTGACCGACGACAAGTTCCGTGAGCTGGTGGGCCGGTTCCAGCGCCGGGTCGAGGACCGCCACCGGAACGCCGCCCGCCCCAGCCTGCCCACGCTGGGGCTGAACCTTATCAGCATTGACACCCGGCAGGGGCTGTACGTGCTGGCCTACCGCCCGCTGCGGCTCGACGTGAAAAAGCGCGCCCTGCGGGCCGAGGCGGAGCCGGTCATCTGCCGGGGAAGTTCACCGTCAACGGCAGCAAGCTGAGCATCCATCAATTTCTGGATGCCGACGACTATACGCTGCTGGACGAGTTCACGAAGCACGCCGAGACCATCAAGGACCGCATCACCCGCAGCAACCCGCGGGTGCGGGTCGATGACCTGCCCTACCTCGTCGCCATCAGCCGCGACTGCCCCGTGGACTTGGAGCATGAGTACCGCGGCATCCTTGATATGTTCGAGGATCCCTCCGGCGAGACGGCCACCGCCCCGCTGCGGGCCTTCTTCGGCGAGATGACCGCCAAGCCGCGCCGCCGCAAGTCCTACCCGCTGGCGCTGCTGAACAACAAGGTCAATCTGGACCAGCTGCTGGCCATCAACAACGCCATGCGCTACCCGCTGGCCTACGTGCAGGGCCCGCCGGGCACCGGCAAGACCAACACCATCGTCAACACGCTGACGACGGCGTTTTTCAACGAGCGCACGGTGCTTTTTTTCCAGCTACAACAACCATCCCATCGACGGCGTTGTGGAAAAGCTGCAGGCCGTCACCTACCACGGCCAGACCGTGCCGTTCCCGATCCTGCGCCTTGGCAACAACGAGAAAACCGCCGAGGCCCTGCGCACCATCGACCAGCTGTTTGAGCAGTGCCAAAAAAATCCCCGTACCGGAGCGGCTGCTGGACAAAAACCACGCGGACCGCACGGCCCGCGCCAAACAGCTGACCGCCCTGCTGGAACGGTATGAGCGCATCCTGGATTTACGGGAGCGGCGGGAGACCATCCGGCGCCTGCTGGACGCCCGCGGCCAGATGAACTTCCAGTACGAGCTGCAGGCCGGGCAACTGCCGCAGGTGGACCGTGAGCTGGCCGCCTACGGCAGCATCGACTCTGCCGACGCGCTGGCTCTGCTGGACCGCAACGAGGACGAGCTGCTGCGCTACCTCTACTACACCTCGGCCCGCTGCATCCGCCGGTTGGAGGAGCCGAAATACAACGATTTAATGAGCATCGTCCACAGCCCCGACACCGACAAGGAGCGGGTCACGCAATTCAACAAGTATATCTCGGAGCCGGAGAACCTGAAAAAGCTGCTGCGCGTCTTTCCCATTGTGGCCACGACCTGCATCTCCGCCCACCGCCTGGGCGACCCGGAGCCGAGCTTTGACATGGTCATCATGGACGAGGCCAGCCAGTGCAGCACGGCCATGTCTCTTGTACCCATCCTGCGCGGGGCGTCGCTGATGCTTGTGGGCGACCCGCAGCAGCTCTCGCCTGTCATTCTGCTGGACCCCGCCGACAACCGCACGCTGCGCCGCCGCTACGGTGTCACGCAGGAGTACGATTACATCGAAAACTCGATCTACAAATGCTTTCTGGCCTGCGACGCCGTCAGCGACGAGACGCTGTTGAGCTACCACTACCGGTGCAGCCCCAAGATCATCGAATTCAACAATCGCAAATACTACAACCACAAGCTGCACATTGCCAGCCGCGAGACCGACCCCACGCCGCTCGTCTATGTGGACGTGCCCAACGACACCACCGACGAGAAAAACACCGCCCCGCAGGAGGTGCGCCGCATCGAGGCATACCTGACCGCGCACCCGGACAAGCAGGTGGGCATCATCACGCCGTTTGCGAAGCAGCGCGCCGCTATCGAGGCCATGCTGCGCGCGAAGCACTTTGAGAACGCCGCCTGCGGCACGGTGCACGCCTTTCAGGGCGACGAGAAAGACGTGGTCATCTTCTCCCTGGCGCTGACCGACCAGACCCGCCCGCGCACCTACGACTGGCTGAAAACGAACAAGGAGCTCATCAACGTGGCGACCTCCCGCGCGCGGGAGCAGCTGGTCATCCTCTCGAACCAGGCCGCGCTGGACCGCCTGCACGCCGACAGCACCGACGACGATATTTACGAGCTGGTGCAGTACGTGCGCAAAAACGGCCAGTCCGAGGTGACCGAGAAGCCCGCCGCCAGCCGTGCGCTGGGCATCAAGCCCTACAGCACCAAGACCGAGGATGCCTTTTTGGAAAATCTGAACCACGCGCTGGACAACGCCTTCCTCGACGGCAGCCGCTGCACGGTCCGCAAGGAGGTACCCATCGCCCAGGTGTTTGAGGATAACCCCGGCTGCGCCGACCTTTTCTACACCGGGCGGTTCGACTTCGTCGTCTACCAGCGGGAGGGCCGCCGGCTGATGCCGATTTTAGCCATCGAGCTGGATGGCCGCGAGCACCGCGACGACCCCGCCGTCCAGCGCTGTGACCGCAAGAAGGACCAGATCTGCCGCGAGCACGGCTTTGAGCTGATCCGCGTCGAGAACAGCTACGCGCGGCGGTATAATTATATCAAGAGTATTTTGATAAACTACTTCCGCAAGGTGTCGTAGCACCCGCAAACGGGCAGAGCCCGCGAGAAAGCCTCCTCACGAAGTGGGGAGGTGGCCGAGTGGAACGAGGCCGGAGGGGGCTTTGCCCGCTCATCCCAGCGTAAAACCGAAAAAGTCCTGCCTCCCTTCCCGGAGACAGGACTTTTTCCTTTTTACCGCCAGTGAAACGTAACCATGCCGTAAATATAAATAAACAAAATCGCACCCGGCACAAAATACTTAAAAATCGGCTTCATCCAGGGGCGGACCTTCAGGCCCCTGCCGGTGTTGGTTTCGGCCACAAAATTGTCCCAGCCCCAGCCAAAGCGGTTGCAGCAGAACAGCGCCAGCACCAGCGACCCCAGCGGCAGCACATTGTTGCTGACGATGAAGTCCCAGAAGTCCAGCCACGCGCTGCCCGGCGCAAACGGCTGGAAGTGCAGCACGCTGTAGCCCAGCGCTGTCGTCAGCGCCAGCAGAAAGATGCCGACGCCGCAGACCACGCAGCCCTTCGGGCGGCTCCACCCGGTCAGCTCACGCACCATGGCAAGGATATTCTCGCAGACGCCCAGCACGGTGGACAGCGCCGCAAACACCATGAACAGGAAGAACAGCGCGCCCCACCAGCGGCCCCCGGCCATATTGCCGAACACCCCCGCCATCGTGTCAAACAGCAGACTGGGGCCTGCCGTGACCTCCAGCCCGTAGGTGAAGCACGCCGGGAAGATGATGATGCCCGCCAGCACGGCCACGAACGTGTCCAGAAAAATTACCCGCAGCGACTCGCCCATGAGCGCGTGATCCTTGCCGATGTAGCTGCCGAAGATCGCCATGCCGCCCATGCCGACAGACAGCGAGAAAAACGCCTGGTTCATGGCCGCCACAATGACCCCGCCGTCAATGGCCGAGAAATCCGGCACAAGGTAGAACCGCAGCCCCTCCGCCGCACCGGCAAACGTCAGGCTGTGCACGGCCAGCACCAGCATCAGCACCAGCAGCGCGCTCATCATGTATTTGGTCACGCGCTCCAGCCCGCCCTGCAAATTAAAGCTCAGCAGCACAAACGCCGCTATAAGGACCACAAGCAGGTAGGTCACGTTCAGCCCGGGGTCGGCGATCATCTGCGCAAAGCCGAAATCCGCATTCTGCCCGGTCAGGAACTTGACAAAATAGTACAAGATCCAACCCGTGACCACCGTGTAGAACGCCATGATGGCAATGTTGCCGATGAGGCTGACGACGCCGAATACGCCCCACTTGTGGCCGGGCTTTTCCAGGCGTTGGTACATGGTAACGGGGCTGGCCTGGGCGGCGCGGCCCACGGCAAACTCCATGACCATGACGGGCAGGCCCAGCACCAGCAGGCAGAGGATGTAGAGCAGCATAAAGCTGCCGCCGCCATTCTGGCCGCACATCCAGGGGGAATTTCCAGACGTTGCCGCAGCCGATGGCGCACCCCGCCGACAGCATGATAAAGCCCAGGCGGCTGCTCAAGCGTTCGCGTTCGTTCATAAATCAGTTTTCCCTTTCGGTAGTGATTTCCGCGCAGACAATTTCCGTGCGGCCCTGGGTGCGGAACTTGTAGCCCCAGGTGCCCGTGCCACCGCTGACGATGGCATCGCAATGTTCTGC
>ENA-OQBD01000834-OQBD01000834.1-human-gut-metagenome-genome-assembly--contig:-NODE-834-length-15662-cov-17.849501_pt1 | contig 15662 bp, 10 predicted proteins | sample MGYA00242742_ERZ504543 | MGnify/ENA primary metagenome ERZ504543 (study PRJEB26092, sample SAMD00036239) | human gut metagenome | host: Homo sapiens | study: EMG produced TPA metagenomics assembly of... | reverse complement strand
CGTTGATGAGCGTCTGCGGCAGCTGCGGGAAGTCGGCGGCCAGTTCCTTCAGGCTCTTACCGGATTTGACGACCTCGTTGCACAGGGTGAGCGCGGTCAGGGTGCCGTCGCCGGTGGTGGCGAATTCACGGTTGATCACGTGGCCGGACTGCTCGCCGCCGAGCGAATAATCGCCTCGCAGCATCTCTTCAAGCACGTAACGGTCGCCCACGTTGGTCTGCACGGTCTTGATGCCCATGGAACGCAGGGCCAACTTCAGACCGAGGTTGCTCATCACCGTCACGACGAGGGTGTCATGGTTGAGCTTGCCCGCGTTCTTCTTGGCGCGTGCCAGAATGCCCATGATCTGATCGCCGTTGACCATGTTGCCATCCTCATCCACGGCAAGGCAACGGTCGGCATCGCCATCGAAGGCAACGCCCATGACGGCGCCGGAGGCCTTGACCATGGCCTGCAGCTGCTCAGGATGGGTGGAGCCGGCGTTCTTGTTGATGTTGTAGCCGTCCGGCGACGCGTTGATGACGGTCACGTCGGCGCCGGCGCGGCGCAAGGCTTCCGGAGCGACCACGGACGTGGCGCCGTTCGCGCAGTCGGCCACGATCTTCAGGCCCTTCAGCGGCGTCGGCTGCGACTTGTCCGGACCGACCGGCGCGATGGCAGAAACCAGATGGTCGATGTACAGGTTGGTTGCGGTGGCGGTGTCATGGCTGACACGACCCACGCCGGCGCCGGTAGGACGATCCCAATCCTGGCCGAGCACCGCTTCGATCTCGTCTTCCTTGGTGTCGGGCAGCTTGAAGCCGCCGCGGGCGAAGAACTTGATGCCGTTGTCGGGCATCGGATTGTGGGATGCGGAGATCACCGCGCCCATTTCCACGTTGAGCACGGACGTCAGGTATGCGACGCCCGGCGTCGGGATGATGCCGGCGTCGATCACGTCGAAGCCGCCGGCGGACATGCCAGCGGACAATGCGGCGGCAAGGAAATCGCCGGAAACTCGTGTATCACGACCGACCAGCGCACGGCGACGGCTTTCGAATTCGCTCCGCTCGTCATCGCCCAGCACACGCACCGCGGCGTCACCCAAATCGAGCGCCAGCTGTGCCGTCAAATCCCTATTCGCCAATCCTCGAACGCCGTCGGTTCCGAACATACGTGGCATGAGTCTCAAATCCTCGCTATCTGCAAACGATATTTCCGTGACCTATCGTACTCAACCGTGCCGCCGAAACCAGCAGGTGACGACGCAATCGCATAACACTTCACAATTCAAAGCATTTCACGGCGCGCAATGCCCTTTTCGTGTCGCACGACTTTGATTTCAAGGCGGAAAATCAAGTCGTGCGGCAACACTTGATAAAGAAATACCCCCTAACTATCATTTTCCGTTGAAAACCAGCAAAAAATAAGAGTTAGAGGGTATGAAAGCCAGCACGCTTGTCGCACAACTTTGAAAAATGCCTCCAAAATCAAAGTCGTGCGACAGCCTTCGACGCAAAATGCCCCCTAATCCTTATTTTCAAGCGGAAAACGAGGATTAGGGGGCATAAATGCCGATATGCCCGTCGCATGACTTTGAAAATCGCACCCAAAATCAAAGTCGTGCGACGACATGACGGCTCTTAAGCGGGAACGTTCCTGTCGCCCCTGCTATCAGAGCGCGGCGTTGAAGTCGCGCACTTTCAGCGTGCGGTGAGAAGCCTCGACGTTGCCACGCACAATGCGCTGCAAGGCGTTGTCCGCGTCCTTATGGGAGGCGAGCCAGGCGTCGCCCAGCTCCACGAGCTTCGCCGGATCGGCATAGCCCGGATACAGGCCTTCGAGCAGCGCTTCCGCCATGTGGAAGGTCTTGTGCTCCCAAATCCAGTCGGCGACCTCGAAATACTTCTCGGCGTACGGTTCGGCCAAGTCGGCGCGCGGGGTGGCTGCGAAGCCACCGGCCACAGCCTCAAGCTGCATGTTGGTCAGCTCGTCGTTGTGCAGGGCCTCGTTCCAAGCCCATGCCTTCGCTTCGGCGGTACCGGCCACGGCGCGTGCGCCATAGGCGAACTCACGGTTCTCGGTGGTTTCGCGCTTGGCCAGTTCGGCGTCGATTCCCGCCTGGTCGATCGCGTTGACGGTGCTCAGCGCGTTGATGATGGTCCAGCGGAAGTTGTTGTCGATTTCCAGACCGTCGAATGCCACGGAACCGTCGAGCAGGCCCTTCGCGTTGGCGACGAACGCCTCGTCGCCCGGCTCGCCGTAGCCCAGGTAGGCGGTGACGAGCTGGAACTGTTCGTCGGAGCCGGCCTTGGCCTGACCCGCCAGCTTGAACAGTTCGGCGGCCACATGCTTCACGGTCTCGGCACGCTCTGCCGGAGCGGTGTAATGCCATGCGGTGGTGCTGACCTGTGCCAGCGCGTAACGGAAGGTGGTGGACTCGTGTTCGGTGGCGAGCGCGGCCAGCGAGGTGTCGATGAACTGGCGTGCCGGCAGTTCGCCGTCGCGGGTCATGTCCCACAGGGCGAGCCAGATCACGGAACGGGCGAGCGCGTCGTCGAAGCGGTACAGGTTGCTTGTCGCGAATGCGAGGCTCTTGTCGTCGAAACGCAGCTTCGTGTAGGTCAGGTCGTCGTCGTTCACCAGAATCAGCGACGGACGTGCCTTGCCGGCGGCAGCGTCGACGACCGTCAGTTCGCCGTCGACGTCCAGTTCGAAACGGTCGGTGCGCACGATCTTGCCGGTTTCCGGATCCTCGTTGTAGAAGCCGACGGCGAGACGGTGGGCGCGCAGCACGGGATGCTCGGCCGGAGCGGTCTGGCGCAGGGCGAGACGCTTGATGGTGCCGTCCTCGTTCTCTTCGACTTCGGTGGCGATGGTGTTGATGCCGGATTCCTCAAGCCACTGGGCGCTCCATGCCTTGAGATCGCGGCCGGAAGTGAGTTCCAGTTCGGCGAGCAGGTCGGCGAGGGTGGCGTTGGAGTAGGCGTGCTTGTTGAGGTAGTTGTTGATGCCCTTGAAGAACTTCTCACGGCCCACGTAGTACACGAGCTGCTTCAGCACGGAGGCGCCCTTGGCGTAGGTGATGCCGTCGAAGTTGACGTAGGTGTCGTTGAGGTCGTTGATCGGGGCGACGATCGGGTGGGTGGTGCTCAGCTGGTCCTGACGCAGCGCCCAGCTCTTTTCGCCGGAGCTGAAGGTTGCCCAGGCGTCCTTCCATTCGGTGGCTTCGGCGGTGGCGAGGGTGGACGTGAACTCGGCGAAGGATTCGTTGAGCCACAGGTCGTTCCACCACTTCATGGTCACGTAGTCGCCGAACCACATGTGGGCGAGCTCGTGCAGCACGGTGACCACACGGCGTTCCGCGTAGGCGTCGGTGACCTTGGATTCGAACACGTACTGGTCGCGGATGGTGACCATGCCGATGTTCTCCATGGCGCCGGCGTTGTACTCCGGCACGTAGATCTGGTCGAACTTGGCGTACGGGTACGGCACGCCCCAGGTCTTGGCGTAGAAGGCGAAGCCTTTCTTGGTGATGTCGAACAGGTAGTCGACGTCCTTGCTGAAGGCCTTGGCGAGCGCCTGGCGGCAGTACATGGCCATCGGCACGGTGCGGCCGTCCTCATTGGCGTATTCGGTGTGCCATTCGGCGTACGGTCCGGCGCAGATGGCGGTGAGGTAGGAGCTCATGGTTGGGGTCGGTTCGAACACCCACAGCTTGGTGGTTTCGGCGGCGTGATCGCCGAGCGTGCCTTCCTCGGTGACGGTTTCGTTGTCGGTCACGGAGGCGGTGGGCATGTTGGACGTGACGATCCAGGATTTGGCGGCGAGCACGGAGAAGTCGAACACGGCCTTCAGGTCGGGCTGGTCGAACACGGCGTAGACGCGGCGGGCGTCCGGCACTTCGAACTGGGTGTACAGGTAGACGTTGCCGTCGGACGGGTCGACGCTGCGGTGCAGGCCTTCGCCGGTGTTGGAGTACTGGCACATCGCCTTGACGGTGACCTCGTTGTGCTCCTTGAGGTTCTTCAGTTCGATGCGGCTGTCGACGTACGCTTCAGCCGGGTCGAGGGTTTCGCCGTTGAGGGTGATCTCGCTGACTTCGTTGGCGATGAGGTCAAGGAAGCTTGACTCCCCCGGCTTCGCGTCGAAGGTGATGGTGGTTTCGGAGCCGAAATCCTTGGCTCCGCGGGTCAGGTCAAGCTTGACCGTGTAATGGATTGGCGCGGCGATGATGCTTTTGCGTTCTTCCGCTTCGATTCGGGTGAGGTTTGCTCCTGGCATGTCACTCCTTCTTTCTGGTAACAGAAGGCGGCGCGATCAGTTGTGCCGATCACGTCGCCTTGATTCAATTTATGGTAAATTTACGGCTTATTTCGCGGCGTTCAGTCCCATCGCGTCATCCACGTCCTGCGCGATGTCGGCGACGACGGGGACGATCATCGGCTTGCGGTGCAGCTGTCGTGCCACCCAGCCGCCGAGTGTGCGTCGCATGATCTGCTGCAGCTTGTAGGTGTCGCGCGTGCCCTGCATCATCGCGTCCTGCAGCTGCTCGACAATCTGGTGACGGACCTTGTCGAACTCGCTTTCGTCTTCCGCGACCGCGTTGAGGTAGATCTTCGGGCCGGTGATGACATCCGCGGTTTCGGTGTCGACGACCACGAAGCTGGACACGAAGCCTTCGGTGCCGAGGATGCGGCGCTTCTCGAGTTCTTCGTCGGTCAGTTCGCCGACGGAATCGCCATCGACGTAGACGTAGCCGCACGGCACGGAGCCGACGACCGCGGCCTGGCCGTGGTACAGGTCGACGACGTCGCCGTCTTCGGCCAGCACGACGTTCTGCGGATCGACGCCGGTCTTGACGGCGATCATGCCGTTGGCCACCAAGTGGCGGTTTTCGCCGTGGATAGGCATGGCGCACTTCGGCTTGACGATGTTGTACATGTACAGCAGCTCGCCTTCGTTGCAGTGGCCGGAGACGTGCACGGCGGCGTTGTCTCGGTTGACCACGCGGGCTCCGAGCTGCACGAGCTTGTTGATGACCTTGTAGACGCCATGCTCGTTACCTGGGATCAGGGAGCTGGCGAGAATCACCGTGTCGAACTCGTTGATGGTGATGTCGCGGTGGTTGCCGTCGGCGATGCGGCCGAGCGCGGCCATCGGCTCGCCCTGGGAGCCGGTGCACATGTAGACGAGCTTGTCGTCCTGCACGTCATGGGCCTGCTTCAGGTCGATGACGGTGTCCTCGGGCAGACGCAGGTAGCCCAGATCTGCTGCGATGGACATGTTGCGGACCATGGAACGTCCGACGAACACGACCTTGCGGCCGTACTTGTGGGCGGCGTCCACGACCTGCTGCACGCGGTGCACGTGGCTGGAGAAGCTGGCCACGATGATCTTGCGAGTGGCCTGTGCGAACGCCTGGTCGAGCGCCGGACCGATGGAGGTCTCCGGCTTGACGAAGCCCGGGACCTCGGCGTTGGTGGAGTCCATCATCAGCAGATCCACACCCTTTTCGCCAAGCTTGCCGAATTCCACCAGATCGGTGATGCGGTGGTCGAGCGGCAGCTGGTCGAGCTTGATGTCGCCGGTGTCGATAAGCGAGCCGGCGGGGGTCTGCACGAACACGGCGAGCGCGTCCGGAATGGAGTGCGTGACGTTCACGAATTCCAGGTTGAACGGGCCGACCTTGAGCTTGTCGCGTCCCTTGACCTCGACGAGCGTCGGGTTGATGCGGTGTTCCTTGCACTTGGCCTCAACGAAGGCGAGGGTGAGCTTGGAACCGATCAGCGGAATGTCCGGGCGGAGCTTGAGCAGGTACGGCACGCCACCGATATGGTCCTCGTGGCCGTGGGTGAGCACAAGCGCCTCGACCTTGTCGAGACGGTCCTTGATGTAGTGGAAGTCAGGCAGGATGAGGTCCACGCCCGGCTGCTCCTCTTCCGGGAAGAGCACGCCGCAGTCGATGAGCAGGATATGCCCGTTGTATTCGACCACGTTCATGTTGCGGCCGATCTCACCCAGACCGCCGAGCGGCACGATGCGCATGGAGCCCTTGCGGTACTTCGGCGGGGCGATCAGCACCTCGTCCTGCTGCGGCGCGGTGGATTGCGGCGCGGAATGCGACGGACGACGGTTCGAACCGTTGCCGCCACGGGATCCACGGGAGCCGCCGTTGCGCGAGCCACCGTTGCCACGGCTGCGGGTGGAGGACTTGGCCTTCTTGATGGCGGTCTTCTCGGACTTCGCGGCCTTAGTGGTCTTGGATGCCTTGACTGCGGTTTCAGTGCGCTTGGCAGCTTTGCTGCCGCGCTTGTGTGTTGTTGTCTTTGTGGTTTCTTCTGTAGCCATTTCCTAGTTGGATTTCTATTACTAATTGTCTCCGCCTATGCGGAAACGAGGAATTTGGGTGCCTGCCGGCGTTCATGCGCGACAGGCCAGTCGCATCATGCGATTCGGTTCACAGCAGTCCCGCGGCGCGCATGCCCTTTTCCGCGCGCACGAGTTCCGCTTCGCCCGGACCGACGTTCGGCAGGCGCATTTCGGTGGAGTCGAGGATTCCACGCACCTTCAGCGAGGCCTTGGCCATCACGGCCTGGAAGCCATTGCCGTTCATCGCTTCGACGAGCGGCGCCAGCTGCACGGAGATGCGCTGCGCTTCGTGGATATCGCCACGATCGAACGCGTTGGCGAGGTCACGCATCGGGCCGGCGGCGGCGTGCGCGATCACGGAGATGATGCCGACTGCGCCGACGGACAGGAACGGCAGGAACAGGCCGTCATCGCCCGAATACCAGGTCAGGCCGGTTTCCATACGCTTGCGTACCGCGCCGGCGATGTCTCCGGTGGCGTCCTTGACGGCCTTGACGTGGTCGAGCTCGGCCAGACGGCGGTAGGTCTCCAGCTGGATGTGCAGTCCGGTACGGCCCGGCACATCGTAGATGATGATCGGCTTGTCCGCGGAATCGTTGACCGCCTTGTAGTGGCGGAACACGCCTTCCTGCGACGGACGGGAGTAATACGGGGCGACCACGAGCACCGCGTCGGCGCCCGCCTCCTGGGTCTGCTCCACCATGCGCACGGTGTGCGCGGTGTCGTTGGAACCGGCGCCGGAAATGACCGGCACGTCCACGACTTCCTTGACGGCCTGAACCAGCTCGACCTTCTCCTCCATGTGGGTGGTCGGAGATTCGCCGGTGGTGCCGTTGACCACAAGACCGTCGGCACCATCCGCCACGAGCTGCCTCGCCAGCTGTTGCGCGGCTTCGAAATCTACGGCTCCGTCGGCCTTCATGGGGGTGACCATGGCCGGAAGGATACGTCCGAAGGGAGCAGGATCGAGCAGATGCATTGTACCGTCGTCAGTCTTAGGGCTTGTCATACGGCTAACGGTACTTCCCTCTGCGGACGCTTTCGATTTCGCGAGATGCGAAAAGTCACATTTTGGAAGGCCTGCCGACGATGACCGCGACGACGCACTGCAGGAAAGCGACGAACGTGAACACCATCAGCGGCACATGATGGCCGCCGGTGGCCTGGACCAGCACGCCGAACATAAGCGGGCCGAGCGAGGCGATCAGATAGCCGAACGACTGCGCGACGCCCGACAGCACCACGGTTTCGGCGCTGTCACGGCCGCGCAACGCGATCAATGCGAGCGCCACCACCAGGGACGCGCCTTGCGCGCAGCCGCCGACGAACGCCCATACCGGCATGAGATGCGGCAGCAGCAGCATGCCAAGGCCGGCGATCAGCATGGGAGCGCTGGCGGTAAGCGCCGCGCAGACCTGGTTGCCGCGCACGTTCATGAATTTCGGAATGAGCAGGCCGGAGAAAATGCCGATGCCTTGGAAGATGAACAGATGCACGCCGGCGGTGGAGGCGTCGTAGCCGATGGACGCCGAGATGGACGGCATCCAGTTGGACATGGTGTAGAAGGCGGACGATTGCAGTCCCATGAAGGCCGTCACGTACCACGTCATCGGACGGCGCAGCACGCGGGTGAACACGCCATGCGACGATTGCGTGGAACATGCCGGTCGCTGTGCGGAATGCGGGTTTTGTGCGTTGGCCGTCGTGCTGCGATCGCCAATATCATCGATATCGCCAGTATCGCTGGTTTCGATGGTGCCGCCGGCGGAAGCGATAACGACTTTGCGATTGTGCAGGATACGCAACGCCCACAGCACGGCGACGACCAGCGGCGGCAACACTCCAGAAGGCGAGTGACGCGCGCCAACCGCCCCACATCTGCGCAAGCGGCGCGGACAGCAAACCTGCGGTGGCGCTGCCGGCGGTGATGCAACCGGAATAGACGCCGGTCGCCATCGCGACATGGCCGGCATAGTCACGTTTCGCGATCACCGGCACAAGAACGTTGCGCCGACGGCGATGGCGGAGGCGAACACCACCGCTGCCCAGCCAGATGCCAACGCCGCCGCCGAACGAGCGGATGGCGTCGCCCGCCGCGATGCACAGCAGGGCCAGCAGAATCGACATGTCGATGCCGATGCGGCGTGCAAGGAACGTGACCAGCGGGCTGACCGCGGCGAAGGCGATCAGCGGAATCGCCGTCAATACGCCCTGCACGCCCTCACCCCACGCAAGGTCGGTTCCCATTTGGGCGAGGACCGGCCCGACGGCGGCGATGGCGGGCCGCAGATTCAGCGATACGAGGAAGATCAAAGCCACCCACAATCCGGTGGAGGACCGGTCGTACGCCAGCATGTTTCGTTTTGAATTCATTCCGTTCCCATTCCCGCTTCCACTTCCGTTTACCGCCGTTCCAACGGGACGTGCCGCGCCTAGATTTTCCCTATCAATCTTCAAGCTCATCGAGCGCATCGAAGCAATCGTTGATGCCTTCGATACGCGCGTGCACCTCGTCTTCGGTATCGACGAGGCATTTTCCGATTTCGTCCACCATCAGGGCGATCAGGGCGAACGCCGCGGTGAAGCTCGTCAGCACGTGGGAGTTCAGCACCACTTTGAAGAAGGCGACGTTACGGCCGATGACGGCGTTGCGCGCCGAAATGTCGCCAATCACCACCACGGTCAGGCCGCGCTCAAGCATCACGTCGATGAGCCGCGAGAAGAAGGGAAGACGCCGGCCCACGCCGATGATGACGATTACGTCGCCTGCCGCATAATCAACCAGATCTTCGCCTATGGACTGGCCTGGATTCGGCAGAATATCAACGTTTCCGCGTAGCCGCATCAGCTGTTCGCGCATGTGCAGCGCCACGGGATAGCTGCTGCGGTACCCGACCACCGCCACATGCGGGGCCGTGGCCATGGCTTGGCATGCGGATGACAGTTGCGCGCGGTCGATGCCTTCAAACGTGCGTTTCAGGCTTTCCTCGTCACGGCGCAGATGGTCGGCGACCAAATCGTCGCACTGGGTGTGCCGTGAAAGCTCCGGAGAGCCAGGACGATGGACGCGACGCACGTCACGTCTGAATTCGCCCGCGTTCGCATAGCCGAGCTTGCGGTACAGGCGGCTGAGCGTCGGCTGCGAGATGCCGCTCAACTGCGACAGCTCCACGGAATTGCAGACCAACACATCGGTCAGATGGCCCAGAATGAACTGCGCGGCCTCACGTTCCGTCGCAGTCAGCGAATCGAAGGATTCCCGGATGCGCGCCACCAAGCCGAGGTCCGCGGCAGCATTGCCTTCCTCGTCCATGGCGTCCTTCGAAGCCCCCATATTGTCTGAAAGCATAATTCCAGAAGTCACGCTCATCGCCCTTCCCTGCAGTACATTCTCACGCGGCGCATCCGCTCTCCTGACGATGCTACCCCTTGCTTTCCGGGTTTCACCAGGTTTGGCCGCCGACAACTGTCACGACGAATGAAGAATTTCAGATGCCGTAAGCACTGAAATGCATCCATCACAGGCAGTGGCGGCGCCTCTTGGCAACGCGACCCACCATCAGGAGATGACCGACCATGGCAAAAACAGCTTACCCCACACAATCAACATCGCATATCGGGCGGATTCGGCATAGAAGAAACGGTGCCAAACCAGCGAAATGGGCGACTAACGCGGCAACAAAATCCCCGACTGTTGCGAACACTGTTGAACGCGGCATCACGCCCGGCCGAATGCGAGGCGAACGCGGTGCGCAAGATCGTACGGCTGGTGGCACGCACCGGCTGCCGCACGCATATTCTGCACGTGTCCAGCGGTCTGAGCGTGGACGTGCTGCGGCGGGCGAAGGCCGAAGGACTGCCGGTCAGCGCGGAGACCTGTCCGCATTACCTCACGTTGGATTGCGACCATATTCCCGACAACGCCACCGCGGTCAAATGCTGTCCGCCGATTCGTGATCTGCATGAGCAGGACGCGCTATGGGCGGGGCTTGCAGACGGCACGTTGGATGGTGTCGTCACCGATCATTCCCCGGCCAGCGCGGATATGAAAGCCGGCACGCTCGCCACCGCGTGGGGTGGCGTTTCCAGTCTGCAGGTCGGATTCCGCGCGGTGTTGACGGGTGCGATGCGGCGCGGCTTGAGTTTGGCCGACGTCGTGCGGTGGATGTCGTGCAACACCGCACGGCTTGTGGGACTTGACGATCGTGGCGATATAACGCCGGTATTGCGGGCCGATTTGGCGATTATTCGCCCGTACGAACGGTTTGTTGTGGATGCTACCGCTTTGGAAAGCCGCAATCCGATCTGCGCCTGCGATGGCATGACGCTTAACGGCGTCGTCACGCGCACGTTTGTAGCGGGGCGGGACGCGCTCTCCGGAGTGCGGGAGGGGAATCTTATCGTTCGTCCGTGAATCGGAATCCGTAAATCAACCATTCAACAAAAATCCCCAACCCGCCGACGGCCGGATGTCATTCGATGTCGGCAGATTGGGGACGGACGAGAATCAGGTCTCAGCCCAGGTAGGCGGCCGGGTTCTGGGCGAACTTGTCGGCGCAACCGGGGTTGCAGAAGTAGTAGGTGACGCCGCCGTATTCGCGGGTGACCGCAGCGGTGGACGGGTCGATGGTCATGCCGCAGACCGGGTCCTTCGCAACGTTCGCCGCGGAATCGCCCATATTCGAAGCCATGCCGTGGCCGTCATGACCGCCGCAGCAGTGTCCGGCACCCATCGCGCCCATGTTCTCGGCTTCCTTCTTGGCCTTGTGATCGCTGAACAGTCCCATGATCGTTCCTTTCCGACTGTGCTGGTTGCCATTATTTTTGCTCGGATCGGGCTTGTGTACCCGATACGTCTTGTTTTTCGCCGCCTCCGCGTCCGGATCGAACAGGCGCAGCCGGCTTGCGTTCGTCACCACGCACAACGATGAGAACGCCATCGCGGCGCCGGCAATCATCGGATTCAGCAGCGTTCCGGTGAACGGATACAGCACGCCGGCCGCGATCGCGATGCCGATGCTGTTGTAGCCGAGCGCGAATCCGAGGTTCTGCGCGATGTTGCGCATGGCGGCATGCGTCAGGTCGAGCGCGTGCACGAGTCCCATCAGCGATCCGCCCATCAGTGTCACGTCGGCGGATTGGATGGCCACGTCGGTGCCGGTGCCGATGGCGAAACCGACGTCGGCTCGGGCGAGGGCGGGCGCGTCGTTGATGCCGTCGCCGACCATCGCCACCGTATAGCCTTGCGATTGGAGTTTTGCGATTTCGTCGGCCTTGCGTTCCGGCCGCACGCCGGCGATCACATGACGTTCGTCGATACCGACCTGGCTTGCGATGGCGCGTGCGGTGGTCGGATTGTCTCCCGTGAGCATGACGGCTTCGACGCCACGTTTGCGGAGCAGTTCGATGGCTTGGCGCGAGTCGGCTTTCGGCACGTCGGCGACGGCGACGATGCCGGCGAGATGGCCGTCGATGGCCGCTAGGATCGGCGTTTTGCCTTGCTGCGACAGGCGTTCCATGTCGGCGATGATGGCGTCGAGGTTCGTATCGTGGATGGTCTCGGAGGCAATTTCGGAGGTATCGGACGTAACGTCGGGCATGTTGACGTCAAGGTCGTCGATCAGGTCGGTGTTGCCGACGGCGACGGTGTGCGGCAGACCGCGGAAGGTGACGCGCGCGGTGACGCCACGGCCGGCAATCGCCTGAAAATCGGTGGTTTGCGCGAGTTCCGCAACGTCCGCGACGTCGGCTTTTTCCGCAGCTGCGGCAACGATCGCAGCAGCGAGCGGATGCTCGGAATCACGTTCGGCGGCGGCGACAATCGTCAGCAAATCATCGGGACGCCGATGCCACACGCCCAACGGCAGCACATCGGTAAGGGTGGGTTTGCCGGCGGTGATCGTGCCGGTCTTATCCAATACGACGGCATTGACTTTGCCGCATGTTTCCAACGCTTCGGCGGAACGGACCAGCACCCCCATGCGAGCCGCGCGGCCAGTCGAGACCGTCACCGACAACGGAGTCGCCAGTCCGAGCGCGCACGGGCAGGCGATCAGCAGCACCGATACCGCGGCGACCAGCGCGTGCGTGACACGCGGTTCGGGGCCGAACGCGAACCACAATGCGCACGACCATACGGCGACGAGCACCACGATCGGCACGAAAACGCCGGAGATACGGTCCGCCAATCGTTGCACGGGGGCTTTCGAGCTTTGTGCGGCGGCCACCATGCCGATGATCTGCGCGAGCACGGTGTCCTTGCCGACTTTCGTGGCGCGGTACCGCAGCGAGCCACCACCGTTGATGGTGACGCCCGTCACTTCGCTGCCCTCGGTTTTGGCGACCGGCATGGCTTCGCCGGTGATCATCGATTCGTCCACGGTGGAGCTGCCGGATATGACGATGCCGTCGACCGGCAGCTGCTCGCCGGGGCGGATGGCGATGATGTCGCCGACGCGCACGTCATCGATGGCGATGCTGGTTTCCTTGCCGTCTCGCACCACGCGGGCGGTTTTCGGTTGCAGACCCGCCAATGCGCGCATGGCTTCACCGGTGCCTTTGCGGGCGCGCGCTTCGAGCAGCTGGCCGACAAGCATAAGCGTGACGACCACACCGACCGCTTCGAAATACGGTTCGCGCGCGTTCTCGGGCAGGACGTTCGGTGCGAAGGTGACCACGCAGGAGTAGGCGAATGCGGCCAGCGCGCCGAGGCTGACGAGCGCGTTCATCTCCGGCGAGCGGTGGGCGATCGCGGCGAAACCGCTGCGGAAAATCGGCAATGCCGCATAGCCGACGATTGGCAGCATCAGCAGGAACTGCAGCCAGTTCGGCATCGGATACAGCATGAGCATGGTGGAGCCGAATACCGGAATCGTGCAGACGGCCGCCACGATAAGACGGGTGATGAGGGCGCGAATTCCCGATTCCGATCCGCGCGATTTGCCCGAATCACCCGAACCGGACGTTTGGACGGCGCCTTTTTGCGCGCATTGCACGCCTGTTTCCGCGGAACCGGATACGTGGGCACCGTCAGCAGTCGCGCGAATGTCCGAATCGCCGGAATCGGACATACTGGCGCCGACGGAACCAACCGCGGAACCGGCGGCGGCACCGACACTTGCATGCTTTCCCGGCAGTATGCGCAACGTGCCGTGCAGCATGTTCATACCGCATGCGAAGGGATACTCGCCCGGCTGGTCGGGATGAAGCGTCAGCGTGGTCGTGCGGAAGGCGGGCAACGCAAGATCGACCCCGAAATCGGAGAACACGACATGCGACGAGCATTCGCCGTCTTCCTTGCGATCGAAGATCAGCCGCAACGGCATGCCCGCTTCAGCTTCGATGACGGCTGGGTTATACCCGCCTTTGACTTCGACGACCGCTTCCTGCACGCCGTCGCGCAACGGCGCACGATACGCTTTGCGCGGTGCGAAGAAGAACCACAGCACGCCCGCCGTGACGAGCAGCGCCATAATAAGCGCGATTGCGATGTGCATATTCCAGCCGCCTTCCGTCCGTGATTGGCCTTCGATTTCGGCAAACACCATCACAATATACCCCTATAGGGTATATTGGCAAGAGGGACGAGCAACCTTCAGCCGTAGATAAAATTTTCAGCGCAGCGAGGAGGACGATATGAACGTCACACAACACGGGTACGCAAGCGACCAGAAGAGGATCATCGCACGATTGAATCGCATCGAAGGGCAGGTGCGCGGCATTCGGCAGATGACGGAAAACGGCGAATACTGCATCGACATTCTGACGCAGATTTCCGCAGCGGACAGCGCGCTGAAGTCGGTGGCGCTACTGCTGCTCGACGACCATCTGCACCATTGCGTCGCCAAAGCCGCGGCGGAGGGCGGTACCGTCGCCGACGAAAAGCTGGCGGAAGTCAGCGCCGCCATCGCACGCCTTGCCAAATAATCGGAACAGATCCGCCATAAAAAACTGCCGACGGGAGACACATGCGCCCGTCGGCAGTTTGAAAAAGAATTACGGTTACAGGTCGAGGAACTGGTCGAGGCCGACGGTCAGCCCCGGATAGGTTCCGGTGGAGACCTTGCGCACGGCCAGCAGCACGCCCGGCATGAAGGAGATGCGGTCGAAGCTGTCGGCGCGGATGGTCAGCTGTTCGCCGGAGTTGCCGAACAGCACCTCCTCGTGGGCGTTGAGGCCACGCAGACGCACGGCGTGCACGTGGATGCCGTCCACCACCTGGCCGCGGGAGCCGCCATCGGTTTCGGTGGCGTCCGGAACCGGACCCAAGCCGGCCGCCTTGCGCGCTTCGGCGATGCCCTGCGCGGTGTGGAAAGCGGTGCCGGACGGGGCGTCCACCTTGGTCGGGTGGTGCAGTTCGATGACTTCCGCGGATTCGAAATACGGCGCCGCGACCTTTGCGAAATGGTCGGCGAGCACCGCGGAAATGGCGAAGTTCGGCGCGATGAACACGCTCTGGCCCTCACGCGGAGCTGCTGCGAGCGCGGCACGCACCTGGTCGAGCTTCTCTTCGGTCCAGCCGGTGGTGCCGACCACCACGTCGACGCCCTGCTTGACGAGGGCGAGCACATTGCCCAGCGACACGCTCGGCACGGTGAATTCCACCACGACGTCGGTGTTTTCGGGGGTGATTGCGGCCAGGTCGTCGCCTGCGTCGAGCGCGAGCGCGAGTTCGGTGTCGGCGGCGGAATCGACGGCGTCGACCACATGCGAGCCCATACGGCCCTTGGCGCCGACTACGGAAACCTTGATCATTGCAGCTCCTTGATGCTTTCGCGGACGCGCATGTTGCGCATGTCGTACGTTTGCCGTGCGCGCTTGCCGCGCGCATAATCGCATGCGTTTTCACACATGTTTTTGAATCACGCGCCCACGTCCATAACGTGTTCCACTTACGAATCTAAAGAGACGCTTCGACGCGGAGGCAGGCGGCTATGACGCTTGACGATCGAACGTCGGTCAGCCGCGGCGACGCGCCAGCAGCCAGCCGATCAGCGCGAACGGAATCGAACAGCCCACGAACACGGCGGGCAGGCTCAATCCCGCGCTTGGATTGAAATGGTCGAGCACGATGCCGGTGATCATGGAGCCGAACGACGCGCCCATCGTGCCGGCGGTGCTCACCCAGGACAGGCCTTCGGTGAGCGATTCCTCGGGCACGGTCTCCTTGACGACGAGGTTGCCGGAGGCGAACACCGGCGAAATGGTCAGGCCGGTAAGGATCTCCACCAGTCCCATCACGATCAGGTTGCCCTGGCACAGGTGGATCACCACGAAGCCGACGGTCATCAACGCGAGGAACATGATCATGT
>ENA-OQBD01000831-OQBD01000831.1-human-gut-metagenome-genome-assembly--contig:-NODE-831-length-15681-cov-3.727080_pt1 | contig 15681 bp, 23 predicted proteins | sample MGYA00242742_ERZ504543 | MGnify/ENA primary metagenome ERZ504543 (study PRJEB26092, sample SAMD00036239) | human gut metagenome | host: Homo sapiens | study: EMG produced TPA metagenomics assembly of... | reverse complement strand
GATGATGCGCAAAGCGACAGGCGGAAAGAACAAACTGGTTGCACTGGCTTGTTCCACAGGCGGACCGAAAGCGTTACAGAGTGTGATTCCGTTTCTTCCGAAAGAACTGGATGCCCCGGTTGTACTTGTACAGCATATGCCGCCGGGATTTACCAAATCCATGGCTGACAGACTTGATGATCTGAGCAAAATCAGGGTGAAGGAAGCAGAACATGGAGAGCGGCTGCAAAAGGGATGTGTTTATATTGCTCCGGGCGGAAAACATTTGAAAGTTGCAAAAACCGCAGACGGAAACAACAGCATTGTACTCGATGATGCAACACCGGCAATCGGAGGACTGAAGCCGTGTGCAAATCTTATGTATGATTCACTGACGGGAAGCAGCTATGATGAAATCGTATGTGTTGTCCTGACAGGAATGGGAGCGGATGGAACCAATGGAATTCTTTCGCTGGGAAGATCAAAACCGATTCGCGTAATTGCACAAAACGAAGAAACCTGTGTGGTATACGGAATGCCAAAGGCAATCTATGAAGCAGGTGTGGTAGATGAAGTTGTACCACTGGATGAAGTTGCACAGACAATCACAAAAAAGCGTGGGGGTAAAATAACATGGATGTAAGCCAATACCTTGAAATCTTTATCGATGAAAGTGCAGAACATTTACAGACGTTAAGTGACTGCATCATGGAACTGGAAAAAGAACCGGATAACAAGGACGTTATCAATGAAATCTTCCGTGCAGCCCATTCTTTAAAAGGAATGGCCGGTACAATGGGATTTAAGAGAATGCAGCACCTGACACATGATATGGAAAATGTGTTCCAGGAAGTCCGCAGCGAGAAAATCCAGGTAGACAGTCAGATGATTGATCTGCTGTTCAAGTGTCTGGATGCAATTGACGGATATCTTGAAAATATTAAGGCAACCTCTGATGAAGGTGAGGAAGACAATGAAGTCATTATCAAGGAACTGAACAATTTCCTCGCAAAAGCAAACGGAGAGGCTGCTGCCGCAGAGGCAGCACCTGCAGAAACAGAAAAAGAAGCAGCGGCGCCGACAGACAATGGAGACCACAAACTGTATCTTCAGATTGATCTGACGGATCAGGAGCGGGATGCCGTTATGACTGCAAAAGACAGTGGAATGCATATTTACGGCATGACGGTTATGATCCAGAAAGAGTGCCTTTTAAAAGCGGCCAGAGCTTTTTTGGTATTCCGCGAAGTGGAGGCTTTTGGAGAGATTCTTGTATATCGTCCGAGCTCTCAGGATATTGAAGATGAAAAGTTTGAACAGGAATTCAGCTTTTATGTCGCATCACCGGAAAGCTTTGACAAGATCCAGAACGCTGCAAAGAATGTTTCCGAGATTGAAGATGCCGTTGGAGAAGAACTGACTGATTTTTCACCACGCGTAACAGAAACTGAGACGGAAGAAAAGAAAGAAGAAAAACCGGCAGAGACAAAACCGGAAGTACAGGCTGAACCAAAGAAAGCACCGGAAAAGAAAAAGGCTCCGGCAAAGAAAAACGGTGTAGGAAAACCGGCGACAAGCCGTACGGTCCGTGTGGATATTGAAAAGCTGGATGCTCTTATGAACCAGGTATCCGAGCTTATCATTGCAAAGAACAGTCTGGTATCCATCAGTTCAACGGAAGAGGGAGGCTTTACCAATCAGGGATTTCATGAACAGATTGAATATCTGGAGCGAATCACCACAAGCCTTCATGAATCTGTTATGAAAGTCCGGATGGTGCCAATTGAGAGCGTTGTAAATAAATTCCCACGTATGATTCGTGATCTGTCCCGTACATTGAATAAGAAGATGGAACTGGTTATGACCGGTGAAGATACCGAGCTGGATCGTACCGTAGTGGATCAGATCGGTGATCCGTTACAGCATTTGCTTCGTAATTCTGCGGATCATGGTCTGGAAGACACCGAGCTTCGTATCCAGAGAGGAAAGCCGGAAGTCGGAAATATTTTCCTGAATGCATATCAGGAAGGAAATAACGTTATTATCCAGGTGGGTGATGACGGTAACGGAATTGATACCGAAGCGGTAAAAGCAAAGGCAATCGAGCGAAATATTATTACACCGGAACAGGCCGAAGTCATGACACAGAAAGAGATCATAAATCTCCTGTTTATGCCAAGTTTTTCCATGGCAAAGAAGATTACAGATATTTCCGGAAGAGGCGTTGGCCTTGACGTTGTAAAATCTAACATTGAGCAGCTTGGCGGTGATGTGGAAGTTAAGACAAAACTTGGGGAAGGAACAACATTTACCGTTCGTCTTCCTCTGACACTTGCCATTATTCAGGCATTGATGGTTGAAGTCCGCGATGAAAAATATGCCATTGCCCTTGGGTCCATTGCAAATATTGAGAGTGTACCGGTCAGCAGCATCAAGTATGTGGAAGCAAAAGAGGTTATTCATCTGCGTGGAAGCGTTATTCCGCTTGTTCGTCTGGACAAACTTCTGGATATTGAACCAAGAGAAGAAGAACCGGAAAGCCTTACCGTTGTTATTGTAAAGAAAGGCGACAGTCAGGTAGGACTTGTTGTTGACGATCTGATGGGACAGCAGGAGATCGTTATTAAGTCTTTAGGCAAGTATATCAATGGAAATAAGCTGATCAGCGGTGCAACAATCCTCGGTGATGGTGAAGTTGCGTTGATTCTGGATGCAAACACACTGATGTAATGGGGGTGAATGACGATGGCTATTGCAAACAATCAGATTGAAACAAATGAGAATAAAAATAAAGAAAAAGAAGTAAAGCAGTATATCGTAGTTCAGATCGGTTCTGAAAAGTACGGAATTGATATCAGCTATGTCGATAATATTGTGCGTATGCAGAAAATTACCCGTGTGCCAAAGGCACAGGAGTATTTCAAGGGAATCATCAATCTTCGAGGCGAAATTGTGCCGGTTATGAGTATCCGTCTGAAAATGGGACTTGAGGATGATACCTTTACTTCGGCATCCCGGATCATTATTTTAAAGATCGAAGATAAAGGGTCTTTAGGTGTGATTGTAGATGAGGTTTGTGAGGTTGTAAATCTTTCTGAGGATCAGATCGAAAATAACAATATCAATTCAAATCATGTAAAAGATACTTTTATCAATGGTATTGGAACAAGCGGAGATCAGCTGATTTCCCTGTTTGAAATCAATGCGATTGTAGACGAAAAAGATAACACATAAGACAACTGAGTATAGTGAGGCTATGCCTCACTATACATGGTTATTGGAGGAAAAAGATGAACGATTTTACATTGGATAATGTAAATGAAATGTATATTGACGTACTGCGCGAAATTGGAAATATCGGAGCGGGAAATGCAACAACTTCTCTGGCAAGCATGATCAATGAACAGATTGATATGAATGTTCCGAAAGTAGAATTGATGGAAGCTTCTAAGCTGAGTTCCGCAATTTGTCCGGAAGACGAGATTATTGTCGGAATTTTTCTGGAAGTAACACATGATATTACAGGAAGCATGATGGTTTTTAATGCGCATGGATTCCGCCCATTATCTTGTGAACAAACTGATGGGAAGAGACCCGGAAAACGATGCACCTTTTGATGAGATGGATTTATCTGCCATGAAGGAAATCGGAAATATTATTACGGCTTCGTATCTGTCTGCACTTTCAAGTATGACAAATCTTACGATTTTACCATCCGTTCCATATATTGCGGTGGATATGGCGGGAGCGATTCTTAGTGTTCCGGCAATTCAGTTTGGACAGTACGGAAATAATGCGCTGCTGATTGAAACAGAATTTTGGCGATGAACGTATGATTAATGGATATTTTATCTTGATGCCTGAGGAAGAGTCCTATGCAAAGATTTTATCCTCTCTTGGAATTCAGCTATAGAGGAGATCGTAGAATATGGGAGAAGTGATCAAGGTTGGAATGGCAGACCTGAAAACCGCAAAAGCTCCGAATACACTCACGACACTGGGGTTGGGCTCTTGTATCGGATAACACTTTATGATCCGGTGACGAAAATCGGTGGATTGGTACATTATATGCTGCCAGACAGCACAAAATTAAAAAATAATACCAATATTGCAAAATTCGGGGATACCGGAATCCGTGAACTTTTAAGACAGGTTCTGGCTTTGGGAGCAAATCAGAGAAGACTTGTGGCAAAGATCGCGGGGGGCGCATGCATGTTTGAAATGAGCGGACTTTCGTCTGTGGGAAATGTAGGCGCACGCAATGCGGAAGAAGCAAAAATTATTTTGAAAGAATTAAGGATCCCGCTGATCGCGGAGGATACCGGTTTAAATTACGGACGTACGGTAGAACTGGATTGTGAGACCGGAGATTTCAGAATTAAATCGGTGGGAAAAGAAATTAAAGTAATATAGAGGGGCAGAAGATGAAAACCAATGGTGTACCGGCTATTATTATGTTGGCGGCAGGGTTTATTGACTGTGTGATTGCAATTCTTACGCACATGTCACTTTGGAATTTTACAAGACAGCTGTTACTGGTACTTGTCCTGTTTTATGTGATCGGTTGTGTGGTAAAAATGATCATTGACCGAAACTTCAAGGATATGGAAGATGACCAGAACGGGGAAGAAATGGGAGAGTCTAAAGAGGAGCAGGAAGCGGAAGGCTCTGGGGAACAGGAAAATACTGAACAGGCCAAAGATGCACAGGAGCAGTCGCAGGAGCAGCCGGAGGTTCAGGAGGAACAACAAACAAAGTAATTAACCGGGGCGGAATGATGTAGATGAAAACTGCGGATAAAGAAAAACTCTGGGATGCGTATCGTCAGAAGAAAACGCAGGAGACCAGAGAACAGCTGATAATTGAATATGCGCAGCTTGTAAAACTCGTAGCGGGAAGACTCAGCATGTATCTTGGACACAATGTGGAATATGATGATCTGGTCAGTTATGGGATTTTCGGACTGATTGACGCAATTGATAAATTTGATCTGGAAAAAAATGTAAAATTTGAAACATATGCGAGTTTGCGGATTCGTGGTGCTATTTTAGACCAGATTCGTAAAATGGACTGGATTCCAAGAAGTGTCCGGCAGCGACAGCGCAAAATTGATGAAGCGATGAAACAGATCGAGATGAGGACCGGTAAAACAGCTTCGGATGAAGAACTTGCAAAGCAGCTGGGGCTGACGGATGAGGAACTGTGCAGCTGGCAGACACAGCTTAAGGTGACCAATGTTGTGTCTTTGAATGAATTTGAAGAAAACGGTTCGGAGCCAATGATTGATTCGGCGCATCCGGTCCGGTTTTCACAGCCGGAAGAAGTGGTGGAGGAAGCAGAATTAAAAGAAAAACTGGCGGAATCCCTGGAACTTCTGACGGAGAAAGAGCGGCGCGTTATTGAACTTTATTATTATGAAGATATGACCCTAAAAGAAATCAGTAAAATATTGGAAGTGTCAGAATCACGTATTTCCCAGTTACATACCAAAGCATTAAACAAGATGCGTAAAAAAATGGGTGTTTATATGAATATTCTGACGGAGTAGGAGCGGATCTATGGCAATTGCACCAATCAATTATGCTACGATACAGCGTACCGCAGACATCGAGACATTTAAAAACCAGCAGGATACAAAACCGATGGTGGATCAGCAGAATATTCAGGTGCAGGTGGATCACAGGGAGGATGTTCTGCATCATCAGGTCATCCATCCGGAAGAAAATGAGCAGCTGGATAATCACACGGATGCCAGGGAAGAAGGAAAAAACAAATATAAAAAACAGGGATCTGTGAGAAAAAAAAGCAAACAAAGAAACGAAGCGGACGGGTGGCAATCCAGGTTGGCGGCAGTTTGATATGAAAATCTGAGGGAAAAGTATATGACGGGTGTGGAAATTACACTGATTCTGGTTGGAATCATTTTTGTTCTCGTAAGCTTTTTGTTCAGGAAAAACTTACCCCGAAAGATGTACAGGAGATAACCAGATTAAGTGAGAAGGAATTAAAGATTATTGTCGAGCGGGAACTGAAAAATGCAAATGACAAGGTAGAAGATGCAATCGATGCAGTGGTAGAACAGTCCCAGGAGAATGCCAAGCGTCTGATGGAAAAAGAAACGAATGAGAAAATTATGGCAATCAACGAATATTCCAATACGGTGATTGAATCAATGAATAAAACGCATAATGAAATTCTCTTTTTATATAATATGCTCAATGACAAGCATACGGAACTGACCGGGCTTGCATCGCAGCTACAACAGTTTTCGGAGCAGGTAAAACATACACAGGATGAAATGATGACACATCTGACGGAAACGGTAAAAGAGCCTGAACTGGCAAGAACGGAAGTGTCAGAGCCTGTGGAGGAACAGCCGCAGCAGATTTCACCAAAAGCATCTGTGGCAGAGGAAACCGATAACGGAAGCTTCAACGATCAGGTACTTGCACTTCATCAAAACGGAGTGTCTGATGTGGAAATTGCCCGTAAGCTGGGACGGGGGCTTGGAGAAGTGAAGCTGGTGATCGGATTATACAAAGGGGAAGATGTCAGTGAGATTTAAATATTATTTACGTGGCTGCGGACTTGGAATTCTGGTTGCCTCGCTGGTATTTATTGTATCGTTACATGCACACGGCGGAGCAATGTCGGATGAAAAAGCTATGCAGAGAGCTTCGGAACTTGGAATGATCATGCCGGATGACACACAGACGCAGGAAGCAGAAACGCAGACAACAGAACTTCCGGTAAAGGAAACGAATCTTCCGGATACACAAAGAACGACACAGGCAGTGACACAGAAGGTTCCGCAGAACGATACACAAAAACAGACGGAGCGTGATACTTCTTCGGAACAGAATGACACATCAAAAGAGTCGGAGAAAAAGGCGGAAGAAAAGAAAAAAACACAGGACTCTCAAAAGAAAGAAGAAGAGAAGGAAAAAGCGCAGGAGACCGAGAAGGAAGAAACAAAAAAGGAAAAAGTCTCCATTACAATAAAAGGCGGAGAAGTGTGCAGGGAGATTGCACAGGATCTGCAGGAGAAAGGACTTGTCAAGGATGCGGAAGATTTCCGCAAATATATGCAGGATCACAATTATGCAAGATATATCCGTGTGGGGACATTTACGCTGGAAAAGGGAATGAACTATAGCGAGATTGCGAAAGTACTGACAAAAAAATAGTATAATAAAGCTTGCATGAAAGCCTTTGGTATGATATAATGCCAAAGGCTTTAAATTTTATTAAACACATGTATGGAAGCTGCCGGTGCCGGATCTACGCTTTTCCGGTGGCAGACTAATAGGAAGTACATGGAAGAAATCAACCAAACGGAGGTAATTAAAATGAGCGTAATTTCTATGAAACAGTTACTTGAGGCAGGTGTTCATTTCGGACATCAGACAAGAAGATGGAACCCTAAAATGGCTCCATACATCTACACAGAACGTAACGGTATCTACATCATTGACTTACAGAAGTCTGTTGGCAAGGTAGATGAGGCATATGATGCAATTTCCGATATCGCTGCTCAGGGTGGTACCATTCTTTTCGTTGGTACAAAGAAGCAGGCACAGGATGCTATTAAGACTGAGGCAGAGCGTTGCGGAATGTACTATGTAAATGAGAGATGGTTAGGCGGAATGCTTACAAACTTCAGAACCATCCAGAGCCGTATTGCACGTCTGAAAGAAATCGAGACCATGTCTGAAGATGGAACATTTGATGTTTTGCCAAAGAAGGAAGTTATTGCACTGAAAAAAGAGTGGGATAAGTTAGAGAAGAACCTTGGCGGAATCAAGGATATGAAGAGAATTCCTGACGCTATCTTTATCGTAGATCCTAAGAAGGAGAGAATCTGCGTACAGGAAGCACAGTCTTTAGGAATCACACTGATCGGTATTGCTGATACAAACTGTGATCCGGACGAGTTAGATTATGTAATCCCAGGTAATGATGATGCAATCAGAGCCGTTAAGCTTATCGTTTCCAAGATGGCAGATGCTGTTATCGAGGCAAAGCAGGGAACTGAGGAAGTTGCTGCAGAAGCTGCTGAGGAGACAGTAGAAGAATAATTTTTGCATAATCATTCGAGAATTGGAGGAAAAAAAGATGGCAATTACTGCTGCTATGGTTAAGGAACTGCGTGAGATGACAGGCGCAGGCATGATGGATTGTAAGAAAGCTCTGACAGAGACAAACGGAGATATGGATGCCGCTGTTGACGTTTTGAAAAAAAGCGGTGCAGCCAAGATGGAAAAGAAGCAGAGCAGAATCGCTGCGGAAGGTATCGCAAGAGTTGCAGTAAACGGAAATGTTGCTGTTGTAGCTGAGGTTAACTCAGAGACAGATTTCGTTGCTAAAAATGAAACATTCCAGGAGTTTGTTCAGACAGTTGCAGATACAGCACTTGCTTCTGATTTAAACGGTGGAGCAAACGGCGAAGATATTGAGGCACTTCTTGCAACAAACGGACTCAGTGATCTGCTTGTTGAGAAGACAGCAACAATCGGAGAGAAGTTATCTGTGCGCAGATTCGCAAAGGTAACCGGTGATGCTGTTGCTTCTTATATTCACGGTGGCGGAAGAATCGGTGTTGTTATCGCTGCAGACGGTGCATCTGATGATGCTGCAAAAGAGGCTCTTACAAACATTGCTATGCAGGTTGCTGCAATGAACCCACAGTATATCAGCAGAAACGATATTTCCGCTGAGGAACTTGCAAAGATCAAAGAGATCACAATTGACAGCGCATTAAATGATGCAACAACTCTTCCAAAGCCTATCTTAAACAAATTACTGGACAAGGCAATCGGCGAGAAGGTATGGAGTGATGAGGATATCAATAACTTCGAAGAGCATAAGAGCAATATGAATTATGTCTGGAATTTCCTTTCCGATGCTGCAAAGGTTCAGCTGGGTGAGCTGGCTATGGCAGATAAGGCATCTATCACTGCTGAGAAGATGTTCGGCGGTCTTGTAGAAGGTCGTGTATCCAAGCAGTTAAAGGAGATCTGCCTTCTTGATCAGACATACGTTAAGGCGGAAGATGGCAAGCAGTCCGTAGCTAAGTATCTTGAGTCTGTTTCCAAGGATCTTAAAATCACCAAGATGATTCGTTTCGAAGTTGGCGAGGGTATGGAAAAGAAACAGGAAGATTTCGCAGCAGAAGTTGCTGCACAGATGAACGCATAATCCGTTCACAGAGTCAAGCTGTGTGAAAACACAAAAGGAGTCGTGGTTTTGGAAAAATAAAGAAACCGTGGCTCCTTTTTTATAACAATTTTACAACAACAGGGAATTAAATCTTTACAAGTTTTCAAAATATGTTAAAATAGAAAAGGATATTTCCCGGTGGAGGAACAGGATGAGTACAAAAGATTCAGAAGCTTTGGAGCAGCAGCGCCAGAGGAGAAATCGCATCAACCGTATGAAAACGGGAATCATTGTGACGATTACGGTATGGATGCTTGTCTCACTGTTGGCAATTATCCTTCTGACGGTGCAGGTAGCACGTTTGAGCAGCCATGTAAAGAGACTGGAGAAAGCGGGACAGACAACCGTTTCGCAAAATATTCCGGATTCTGAAAATGTGCAGGCTGCGGATACAGAAAGCAGTGGGCAGGAGACACAGAAATCTGCTTACGATAAAGTTGTGACGGGGATTGATTCCGGGGACAATATGGCAAAAGCGGGAGATGCACATAAAGTATATCTTACTTTTGACGGCGGACCGGATGAAAATACGGACAAGATTCTCGACGTATTGGATAAATACGGAGTAAAAGCAACTTTTTTCGTAGTAGGGGATGATTCCAAGGATATGCAGGAGGTCTATAAGAGGATTGTAAAAGACGGACATACACTTGGAATGCATTCCTTTTCCAACAAATACAGTACAATATATGCCTCCACAGAGGCATTTGAACAGGATTTTGATAAGATTTCCTCATATCTGAAAGACGTTACGGGAGTTAATAGTCTCTATTATCGTTTTCCGGGAGGAAGCAGCAATGAGATCAGCAATGTAAATATGGCTGAATTCGTTCGTATCTTAAATGAAAAGGGAATTACATACTTTGACTGGAACGTTTCCGCAGGAGATACTTCATCGGATTATACGGTGGATGATGTTGTGACAAATGTGACAGAAGGAGTAAAAAGATACAAAACCTCGGTTGTGTTATTACACGACGGAGATGACAAGTCAACAACGGTAGAGGCTCTGGAATCTTTGATTCAGAAACTGCAACAGATGAAAGCTGAGATTCTGCCGATTGATGAAAATACAAAAGTCATTCAATATATCAAGGCAGATAGTGTTGAATAAGTAGTATGAGTGGAGGAAGCACGATGGGATTATTTAAAGATTTTAAGGATGATTTTTCTCAGGCGGTCAATGAAATGATGCCGGGAGCAGACGCTCCGGAAAAAGAAAACAAAGCAGAAGATCTGGTAGTTAACACTCTGGGAGAAGATGTGGATGTAAAATCCGAATTATCCAAACTGGATGGTTTACTGGAGCAGGTACAGAAGGACGGCGGGTCTGATACACAAAAGTTAGAGTCGGAGCTTCCACCAATTCACAAAGAGGATAAAAAACCGGTGATCACACCAGCTGTGGACCCGGTAATCAATACATTTAATGAGGAGAAAAAAATTATGAGCGACACAACAATGGAAACCCCAAAGCCAACAGCACCAGTGATGAATAACAAAGTGAATCCGGATGCAGTTTCAGATGAGACATCTGTTATAACCGCAGGAACTGTTCTGACCGGTGATATCGCGTCTGACGGATCATTTGATATTCAGGGAACCATCAACGGAAATGTAACCTGTAATGGTAAGCTGGTTGTAACCGGAACCATTAACGGAAACAGTGCAGCTTCAGAGTTTTTTGCTGATGTGGCAAAAGTTGAGGGAGAAGTTGTAAGTTCCGGTACAGTTAAGATTGGAGCCGGTTCTGTGATCATTGGCAATATTGCAGCAGCTTCTGCAGTTATTGCAGGTGCAATCAAGGGTGATATCGATGTACAGGGACCTGTTGTTGTTGATACATCTGCGGTAGTCATGGGAAATATCAAATCCCGTTCCGTACAGATTAATAACGGTGCAGTAATCGAAGGTTTCTGCTCTCAGTGTTATGCTGATATTGATGTACAGGGACTTTTTGACGGAAAGTAAAATTAATCATAGGAGACAGATACGATGAAACGTATTTTATTAAAACTCAGTGGAGAGGCACTGGCCGGGGACAAGCGTCATGGATTTGATGAGCCGACAGTTACGGTTGTTGCAAAGCAGGTAAAGCAATTGGTAGATGCAGGTGTACAGGTTGGTATTGTCATCGGAGGAGGCAACTTCTGGAGAGGACGTACCAGTGAGACGATCGACCGTACAAAAGCCGATCAGATCGGTATGCTTGCTACGGTTATGAACTGTATTTATGTGTCAGAAATTTTCCGTTCCGTTGGAATGATGACTTCCGTGCTTACCCCGTTTGAGTGCGGATCTATCACAAAGTTATATTCCAAGGATCGTGCAAATAAATATTTTGCACATAACATGGTTGTATTTTTTCGCAGGTGGTACCGGACATCCATATTTCTCAACAGATACGGCAACGGTACTTCGTGCGGTAGAGATTGAAGCAGATGGAATTTATCTTGCCAAGGCAATCGATGGTGTATATGACAGCGATCCGAAAGTAAATCCATCCGCTAAGAAATATGATCAGGTTTCCATTCAGGAAGTCATTGATAAAAAACTTGCGGTCGTTGATTTGACAGCATCCGTAATGTGCATGGAAAACCACATTCCAATGTATGTATTCGGACTTGGTGAAAACGAACAGCATTGTAAACGCGGTAAACGGCCAGTTCAACGGAACTGTCGTTACTGTGGACTAGGAGGATATAGTATATGGACGAGAGATTACAGATTTTTCAGGATAAAATGGAGAAATCCCTTGCCAATTTAAATGAGGAGTTCGCGGGAATCCGTGCAGGACGTGCGAATCCGCATGTGTTGGACAAACTTCGTGTTGATTATTACGGAACACCGTCTCCGATTCAGAGCGTTGCAAATGTCAGTGTTCCGGAGCCGAGAATGATTCAGATTCAGCCATGGGAAGCATCTATGGTAAAAGAAATTGAAAAAGCCATTCTCAGTTCGGATCTGGGAATTAACCCGACGAATGACGGAAAACTGATTCGTCTGGTATTTCCGGAACTGACCGAAGAGCGAAGAAAAGAGCTGGCAAAAGATATTAAGAAAAAATGGTGAGGGTGCCAAGGTCGCTGTGAGAAATATCCGCAGAGATGCGATGGATCATTTCAAAAAAGTAGGCAAGGCGGAGGATATTTCCGAGGACGAGATCAAGGATCTCGAAGACGGAATCCAGAAACTGACCGATCAGTATGTTGCACAGATTGACAAGGCTGTGGATGCCAAAGTCGGATGAAATTCTTACAGTATAAGATGTTTAAGGGACATAAGCCTGTGGCTATGTCCCTTTTCACTTGCAGAAAGAGGGAACAAGATTGATGAAATTCCAAAACATGTGGCGATTATACTCGATGGGAATGGAAGATGGGCAAAAAGCAAGGGTATGCCACGCAATTATGGACATACCGTTGGCGCAAAGAATGTAGAAACGGTTTGTCAGGCTGCAGATGAGCTTGGAATTGAGTACCTGACACTGTATGCATTTTCCACGGAAAACTGGAATCGTCCGGACAGCGAAGTGGCTGCACTGATGAAACTGCTGGAGAGTTATTTGAAAAACTGTATCCGCACGGCAAATAAAAATAATATGCGGGTACGTGTGATTGGGGAACTTTCCAGATTATCCGAAAGTTTTCAGAAAAAGATTCAGGAACTGGAAGAAGTTTCCGCGGCAAATACGGGACTGAATCTGACCATTGCCATCAATTATGGAAGCCGGGATGAGATGCTTCGGGCCATGAAGCATATGTTTACTGATATAAAGAATGGCAGAATCGCGGAGGAGGAAATCAATGAGAAAACCTTTTCCGGATATCTGGATACAAGGGAACTTCCAGACCCGGATTTACTGATTCGTACAAGTGGAGAGCAGCGGCTTTCCAATTATCTGCTGTGGCAGCTTGCGTATAGCGAATTTTATTTTACGGATGTTCCGTGGCCGGATTTTCATAAAAAAGAATTGGAATTAGCTGTGGAAGCGTATAATAAACGAGACAGACGCTTTGGCGGACTTAAGGAGGAAGAATAGGATGTTTAAAACGAGACTGTTAAGCGGAATCGTGCTGGTAATTCTGGCTCTGTTTTTGATTATTTCAGGCCATGAAATTTTATTATTTGCAACACTTGCCATTTCCTGTATCGGAATGTTTGAATTATATCGCGTGTTCAAGATGGAAAAGACCGTTCTGGCAGGCGTTGGATATCTGGCGGCAATCGTTTATTACTGTAATTTACAGTGGAAGTTTCTGCCGGATCTTATGATTTTATTTATGGCATTTTTTGATTCTGTTAATGTTTGTATTTGTATTTGCATATCCGAAATTTCATGCAGATCAGGTGATGGCAGCATTTTTTGGATTCTTCTATGTAGCGGTCATGCTTTCTTATGTATATCAGATCCGTACGCTTGAGAGAGGGTTATATCTTGCCTTTCTTGTATTTTTATGTTCGTGGGGATGCGATACCTGTGCATATTGCGTCGGAATGCTGATCGGAAAGCACAAGATGTCGCCGAAACTCAGTCCGAAAAAATCGGTAGAGGGTGCAGTGGGAGGTGTGGCAGGTGCTGCGCTTCTGACCGCTTTATATTGTTTTATTTTCCGTAGCCCGATGCATCTGGAACGTGGAGAAATTGTAATTCTTGCTGTGATTGCGGCAATTGCCGGACTGATTTCCATGGTAGGGGATCTGACAGCTTCTGCCATCAAAAGAAATTATGATATCAAGGATTACGGAAAGCTGATTCCCGGTCATGGAGGAATTCTCGACCGGTTTGACAGCATGATTATTACTGCACCAATCATTTATTTCCTGGCGCTTCATATGCTGTAAGAGGTGAACGATGAAAAAGATAGCAATTTTGGGATCGACAGGGTCCATTGGAACACAGACACTTTCTGTGATTGAAGAACATGCAGATGATTTTGAAGTGACCGCACTTGCCTGTGGAAACAATATCCGTCTGCTGGAAGAACAAATGCGGAAATTTCGCCCAAAGCTTGTTGCTGTGTGGAGCAAAGAGGCAGCAGCTTCCCTTCGGGTCCGCACGGCGGATCTGGGCATTCCTGTGGAAACCGGAATGGATGGATTACTTGCGGTTGCAACTTATGAAGAGTCGGAAATTTTGGTGACGGCGATTGTCGGGATGCTCGGAATCCGGCCGACCATTGCAGCCATAAAGGCAAAGAAAACGATTGCCCTGGCAAACAAAGAAACGTTAGTTACGGCAGGACATCTCATTATTCCGCTTGCAGCGGAGTACGGAGTGTCCATTCTTCCGGTAGACAGTGAACATAGTGCCATTTTCCAGTCTTTGCAGGGAAACGAAGAAAATCCGATCAGTAAAATCCTTCTTACCGCATCCGGAGGACCGTTCCGGGGCAGAAAGAAGCAGGATCTGCTCCATATACAGGTGGAAGATGCATTAAAGCATCCGAACTGGTCCATGGGACACAAGGTGACCATTGATTCTTCGACACTTGTGAACAAAGGGCTTGAGGTTATGGAAGCAAAATGGCTGTTTGGTGTGGAACTCGAACAGATTGAAGTTGTCGTGCATCCGCAGAGTGTCATTCATTCTGCTGTGGAATATGAGGATGGTGCAGTGATTGCGCAGCTTGGAACGCCGGATATGCGTCTGCCGATTCAGTATGCACTGTATTACCCAAAGCGGAAACATTTATCCGGGAAGCGTCTGGATCTTTTTGCTCTTTGTGACCTTACGTTTGAGCGCCCGGATACGGATACCTTCCGTGGGCTTTCCCTGGCATATGATGCTGCCAGACGGGGAGGAAATATCCCAACGGTTTTTAATGCCGCAAATGAAAAGGCAGTGGCAATGTTTCTGGACAGAAAAATCGCTTATCCGGAAATTACGGAAATGATTGAAGCTGCAATGGAAGAAGTCAGCTATATCGCACATCCGGATTTAGAGCAGATCTTAGAGACAGAGCAGGCAACATATGAATATATAGGGGGCAGGTGGTAAAAAAAAATGAAAATTGTATCATTTCTTATCGCATTTGTAATATTTAGTATTGTAATTTTATTTCATGAACTGGGGCATTTTTTGCTTGCAAAGGTAAACGGAATCCGGGTAAATGAATTTTGTTTCGGTCTTGGACCGACATCTGTGGGATACAACTTATAGTGACGGTTATCATAGTAGGAATATGTGTGGTTCTCGCCAAGAGCCTGACCAGAAAGCTCATGAAGCCAATCGAGACACTCGCAAGGCAACCTGGAGCAGGCCTCTGTCATACCAGAAAAAGACAGAGTACAAGGAGCTCGTGCCGTTCATGAATGCGATAAGGATACAGCATGAGGGCGTGCTTGCCGCGGCAAAAGAGCAGACAGGACTTCACAGCCAATGTGTCACACGAGCTAAAGACTCCGCTAACAGCCATCTCCGGCTACGCAGAGCTCATAGAAAACGGCATGGTCGAAAAGGAGCAGCAGATTCATTTTGCC
>ENA-OQBD01000828-OQBD01000828.1-human-gut-metagenome-genome-assembly--contig:-NODE-828-length-15712-cov-3.795124_pt1 | contig 15712 bp, 12 predicted proteins | sample MGYA00242742_ERZ504543 | MGnify/ENA primary metagenome ERZ504543 (study PRJEB26092, sample SAMD00036239) | human gut metagenome | host: Homo sapiens | study: EMG produced TPA metagenomics assembly of... | reverse complement strand
TGTTTGTCCCCAATAGCTGCAAAATCGCCATTTACAGTGACAAAGGGTGATTTCATCTCATAACTCTGCATCCAGATGGCTTTTCCCCTGCTGTCTATGTAAGAAGCTCCGTCCTTGGTGTACTTGATCACACCGTCACCAAACTCCATATATCCACAGAAACTACCTTCCCCCTGGATCGCTGCTTCCTGATTTTCCTCAGTCAGGCTCTTTTCCCACACCACCTGGAAATCATAGAAGGTATGATAGCGGTCATAATAATAAATACTAAAAGCAGCGCCGCCTAAAAGCACTGCTGCAATGATAAAGATCGTCATACGTTTTCTGACGGTCTTTTTATGGGCATTGCGGATCGCCTGTTCGCTTTCCTGTTCATTCTGGTACATAGGAGGAACGATCTGGCGTCGCAGCTGCCTTTTTTTATTTTCACGGTTCATTAAACTGGAATTATCCATCCTTGTCTCCTGTGAAATGTTCTTTTATAGCAATCGTATAATGTTCATATTCTCTTACACCCGCTTAAGTATACAACATTTCACTGGAAAAATCGACAACTAATCCATGCAAATAGCTCTGAATAAATCTGAATATCTCTGACTTTTTGGAACATTTCAGGGAAGCAGCAGCTTCTGGCCCGCATAAATACTGTTTTCATCTGTCAGGGAATTGATCTGGCAGATCTCCTGAAGTTTTCTGATATTGTGGTATTCCTTAAAACAGATCCCGTACAGCGTTTCCCCTTCTCCTACTACATATACTTTGTAAGAAGCCTCTGCATTGGCTGCCTGGGCCTGGGTGGTCTGGGCGGCAGTCGTCTGTGCCGGTTCTGATGTTGTCTGGACTGGTGGCACTGTCTGATCCGGCGTTTCCTTGGTTAAAGAAGCTTCCACTGTCCCTGCAGTAGATCCCCCTGGTGCCATTGTCTCCGGAATTACCTCCACTGGCGTTTCCCCCGGTTGTCCTGTTTCCCGCAACAGAAGAAAGATTTCCCCTGGCTTCACGGATCACTGCTTCCGGATCTACAGAAGCCACCACCTGTTCCATTTCATGAAGCCGTTTATAATTATTAAACATGGCTACACCGCCTGCCAGCACCATGACTGCCAGCACACTGCAAAGCCCGGAAAGTACACTGACCGCACTTCTCTGGCGCACAGCCGCTGTTTTATGCTCGTCCATTTTCTTTCTGAAATCCCGGATCGCCCGGTCATCGGTCTTGCTTTCTTCCCGCAGGATATCTTTCCTTGCGATCATATAATCCTGCATCATCTGGTTGCGCTCATAGTAAATACTGTATCCACGCAGCTGGTAAAAACCATCGGAAGAGGTAATATAAATAGCTTCTTCCCCGTCCAGTCCACTGTTTAAATACATCAGCTGGTTTTTCCCTGTAAAATACTGGCTGTGCTGCCTCCAGTAATTTAAAGGGCTTAAGGTAACCCCTTCTCCGGCGCACAAAAACCAGCCCTGGACTGTTCTTCGTGGGAACATGGTCTCTACCTGCTGGTATGCCTTTTTCCACGCTTCCTCTGTAAAGACCACCTTTTCCCCTTCCTGGGAAAGGATCTCCATTTCCATTGCTCCATCTACAAACACATAAGGCATGTCCTCATGGATCTCCCGGTTGCCAAGGAGCAGTCCTACCCTCAGGTTCTGGCCTGCCGTAGGCTTTAACCGTTTTAAATATGTATTTACATAATCTTCCACATAAAGCCGCAGCACTGTATCGCGTTCCCCGATCTGCCGGATGTTCTTTGGCAGTTTGGGATAAAGTTCATATAATTCGCCCATATTTTAACACCCCTTTTGCTGTTCTTATCTGTTTACGTTCTCACCTAAGAGTAGCAAAAGGAATGCAAAAATTTGTCATATTATGGCTGTATTTTCCCAAAATCGTTCGACAAGGGTAATGCTTTCGCAAATGCAGTCTGCCATTTTCATTACCATGGAAAGACGCACACTTGTAACATCACCGGATCATGGCTTCCGGGACCTCCCACGATCCCTGTTATGGAAATGTCTCCTACTTCCATCAGTTCTTTGGAAACTCCCAGCCCCGGTTGAAGAGCGCCTTTCCCCAATGTTGCAAATCCAACGTGATCCGGACTTCCCACAGAAGCATCTATGGCCACGATCACATGATCCGGAAAATGAGTACGGATATAAGCTGCATAAACTTCCAGGTTCATAGCATGGACCGGTTTGTCTAACGTCCCGATCACAGCTGCATTTTTTTAATCTGCATTTTCGCAGCTTATGACCTACCAAAGGCCCCAGACTGTCTCCTGTGGAACGGTCCGTTCCAATACAGAGAAATATCACTCCGGCCTTCTGTTTTTCCGCCATTGCCTCTGCGATCAGCTGGTTTAAATTTACGGCAAACCGCTCCGCTTCAAACTCTCCCATTGTATCATAATAAGAAATCTCGTTCCTTCGCTGTACCCGAAAAGACTTCCACAATCTCATTGCCAAGTTCTCCACCCCGGTATCTGTTTACTATAAATGATAAATACTTTACCTGTTATCCTGTAACTGGTTTCGTTTTTATAGTATAGGCGGGGAAAGTTGGTTTTATTCTTTTCAGATACAAAAAAGAGACCCCCGACTGCTATCGAGGCTCTTGAATTAACTGCCTTGAGCCCTCTGCGCGAAGACAGATTCTTTCTTTTAGAAACGAGTAATCCAATACTTCATACTCAGGAACATTTGCCGTATGCAACGTCAAAGTAGCGCTTCTGAAGCTGCTCAGTGATTGGACCGCGCTTACCAATTACACGATCGTCGATGCTATTGATAGGAGTAAGTTCTGCGGCAGAGCCCGTCATGAAAGCCTCGTCAGCAATATAGAGATCGGAGCGAGTGAGAGACTCTTCAATTGCAGGAATGTCCATATCGGTTGCAAGAGTCAAAATGGTGTCGCGCGTAATACCTTCAAGCAGACCATCAGACAGTGGAGGGTGGAAAGAATACCATTGCGAACAACAAAAATGTTTTCGCCCGTGCCCTCACAGACGCGGCCCTCATTCGTTAAGCATAATTGCTTCTGCATATCCGTGAAGCGTTGCTTCCTTCTTCGCCAAAATTGAATTCATGTAGGAAGCAGAAGACTTAACTGCAGGAGGAATAGCGTTGAAAGAACGCTGGCGCCAAGAAGAAACGCCTACCTTGATGCCATTTTGGAGTGCTTCTTCACCCAAATAAGCATCCCAAGGCCAAACTGCAATGATTACATCTACAGGAGCGCCCGTAGGGTCAACACCCATCTGGCCATATCCGTAATATGCCAAAGGACGAATATAGCAAGACTTGATATTGTTCTTCTTGATAATTTCTACCGTAGCTTCGCACAGCTCATCAACGCTGTAAGGTATTTCCATCATGGCAATTTTTGCGCTGCGATGCAGACGTTCCATATGGTCGCGAAGACGGAAGATTACTGCCTCATCCGTATCGGTATTGTGGTAACAACGAATACCCTCAAATACCGCAGACCCATAATGCAAAGCATGGGTCAACACATGAGTCGTTGCCTGTTCCCACGGAATAGCTTCACCGTTTTTCCAGATGTAGTCCACAGCTTCCACGTCAGCCATGATGCGTCCTTTCGTCCTTGATCCTTTGGCTAGTTATAGCTTTTCAAGAATCGTATTCTACTCCAACTAAGTGGAGTGAAAAACGGAAGAAACATATTTGCAATATTTACGGGGTTCTCTGCTCCGTAAATGGTTACTAAAATTTCGCCCATAAAAGTCATTTCAAGCAAAAGCTACTTTTGCGCACAAAACGATTCTGTTACCAATTTGGCAGCGCTCCGGTTTTCAGCAAGCGTTCGATTTTTAACGACTAGCTTCAACCACCTGGAAAGAAGGCTGAGCTTTTGCCACGCGGGCTTCCTGTTCTTCGAGTTGTTCTCTTCGCTTGCGCGCCGCTTCTTCGACATCGGTAGTCTGAACTGCATGCATAAGAATTTGCATGCGTCGTTCCACGTCTTCAATAATCTCAGAACAGTTTTTAAGCTCGTCAAACATATCAATACCTTCAAGCTGGACATCCTGCTTGTATTTAAGGGTATGCTCAAGCGAAGCCCAGAAATCCATTGCGACGGTGCGGAATTGAATTTCTACAGGCACATACTGTTTGCGATCCAAGAAGTACACGGGCACTTTGACGATAACGTGCAAGCTGCGATACCCGTTTGGCTTTGGGTTTTTAATGTAGTCTTTCACCTTGACGATCTTCAGGTCATCCTGCATCGAAAGCACTTTGACCATGGCATATACATCGTCGATGTAAGAAACAATAACGCGCATACCTGCAACGTCTAAGATATGTTCCTCTACCGATTGCAACGTGATTGGTACTTCATAACGTTGCAGTTTTTCGAACACACTCTTAGGTGTCTTCAGGCGAGATTCCATATGATGAATTGGGTTTCGATTAAAACGATATTCAAGGTCAGCGTCAAGAATCTCGAAACGCGTTTTCATTTCCTTGATTGCCGCATCATATTTCTTAAAAAGTGATTTGCTTGCTTTTTCAAAAAGCTGAAAGTGCTCTACAATTTGCTGTTTTTGTTCGGCGGTCATTTGTTCCCGCTCCATAATTATTCCCCTCCTGTGGCCAACATTGACATAGGCCCTTTCTCACAATAATAAAGGTTTCCTATTTGGTCGCCGTATAGCTACGGAATTATTTCATGATAGCAATTTAACCAAAGAGCTTTGAAGGAAATGCGAATTCAACAAAACTATTACCGCATCGTTACGCAAATTACCCAAAACAGTTCATGCGGGCATCTACTGTCGTAATAAAACCAGCACCACCCGCGCAGCGGATGGTTTATTGTTTCGGACGCTTCGCGTCCTCACCAAGCTGAAGCCAAAAAAGTACGGTGGCGAAACCACCGTACTTTCAACACTCTTCAAGAGTCGTGCCCCTACTCATCGTTGGAACACTATTTGCTTTGGAGCACTATCTCCTATTCTTTAAGCATAGAACAGCATGTCATTATAAGTTGGAACTGGCCAGAAATCGCGCTCAACGACGCATTCCAGATCGTCGATTTCTTTGCGCAAAGCCTCCATTGCAGGAATGACCTTTTCTGCATACGCGTTTGCCTGCTCTTGTGGATCTTCGATAGCCTCCGTTGCATCATGAAGCTTAACCAAAGTACGCACACAATCTGCCGCGCGATTGAAGCCTGCCAAAATAATATTGAGAAGCTTCTCATGTTCGGTCATATCAGCACCAGAAAGCGCAGCTTTTACCGTCGTGATATTGCTTGCTAATTCCGCCATATAATCACTGATCGCAGGAAGATAGGTACGACGAGCCATGCGAATCATAACACGCGCTTCAATGTTGAGTAGCTTGTTGTACTTTTCAAGCTTAACTTCATAGCGGCTACGAACTTCCGCCTCGGTCAAGACGCCGAACTCTGCAAACAGGTCGATTGCCTTTTGAGATACATAGCAAGGAAGCGCCTCTGCCGTGTTGCGATTATTCGCCAAACCACGACGCTTTGCCTCTTCTTCCCATTCCTCGGAATAGCCATTGCCGTTAAAGATAATGCGCTGGTGATCGGTTAGGGTCTTCTTAATGTACTTGATGGCCTTCTTTTCAAATTCAGCACCCTCAACATCGCCCATAGCATCGGCGAAGTCCTTCAAGCCTTTTGCCATAGCCGTATTCAAAATCATGTTGCAGTCTGCCAAATTAACATCAGAGCCTGGCATGCGGAATTCGAACTTATTGCCCGTAAAAGCGAAGGGGCTGGTACGATTGCGGTCGGTATTATCCTTCAAGAACTTAGGCAATACTGCAACGCCCAAATCCATTGCTACTGCTTCGGCAGAATGATATTCCTCGCCAGAGATAAGAGCATCAACAATAGCACCCAGCTCATCACCTAAGAACATGGAGATAATAGCGGGAGGTGCTTCGTTGGCACCAAGACGATGGTCGTTGCCCGCAGAAGCAACCGACATGCGCAAAAGCTCCTGATATTCATCAACCGCTTCAACAACACAGGTAAGGAAAACCAAGAAACGCAAGTTATCCATTGGATCGTCGCCTGGATCAAGCAGGTTAACCTTGCCATACGAAAGCGACCAGTTGTTGTGCTTACCAGAACCGTTAATGCCTTCAAAAGGCTTCTCGTGAGTTAAACACACCAAGCCATGATGAGAAGCATCAAGGCGCATTTTCTCCATGGTGAGCAGATTCTCGTCAATAGCACGATTTGAATTCGTGAAAAGCGGAGCCAATTCATGCTGAGCAGGAGCTACTTCGTTATGCTTGGTTTTTGCAGAAACGCCCAAAGCCCACAGATCGTCGTCTACTTCTTTCATGAAGTTATTTACGGTAGGACGAATAGCACCAAAGTAATGCTCTTCAAGTTCCTGACCCTTCGAAGGAGGTGCACCAAATAAGGTACGACCCGTCATGATCAGGTCCTGACGCTTTACATAATCTTTTTCAGAAATTAAGAAATATTCCTGTTCAGCACCCACAGTAGAAACAACACGATGACCATCTTCGCCAAAATACTTCAACACACGCTGCGCTTGTTTATCAACTGCGTTCATAGAGCGAAGTAAGGGGGTCTTCTTGTCGAGCGCTTCACCTGTGTATGAACAAAATGCCGTAGGGATACAAAGAACTTCGTCTTTAATGAATGCAAACGAAGTAGGATCCCACGTAGTGTAACCACGGGCTTCAAACGTTGCACGCAAACCGCCTGAGGGGAAGCTGGAGGCATCAGGCTCGCCCTGTACCAGCTCTTTACCGGAAAAAGTCATGATAGCAGTGCCGTCCCCTACGGGATCTAAGAAGCTATCGTGCTTTTCGGACGTAATGCCTGTCAAAGGCTGGAACCAGTGAGTGTAGTGCGTCGCGCCTCGCTCAATTGCCCACTCCTTCATAGCGTGAGCAACAACATTTGCAACCTCAATATCGAGCGGCTTGCCCTCGCGCACGGTTTTAACGAGACTCTTGTACGTTTCCTTGGGAAGACGTTCCTTCATAACGTGCTCGTTAAAGACCATCGATCCATAAATTTCCTGAACGTGGGCCATCTCTTCTCCTTATAGGTTCATGCCACACATAGCGGCCTTACATACGAGATCCAATACTTTATTGTGCCATAACTCTGGCTCAGTTCCCTATAACCCTTGAATCTCTTTTACGGTATTTACCGTAATGGGCCTATGTTTCAAGCTGTTTTCTTATGCGAAAAGCCTGTGTTTCAGGAAAAAGAAGCTTTTGTTTCGGCAGATTACTGCCCCGTTTTTCCTTTTGCGTAATCAAGCAACAAAGGAAATCGATACGAGCTCATAAAATCAATGAATTCCTGAACGGCTCGAGGCCTCCTACTTTCGTCGCGGCATACCACATACGTTTTATGAAAATCAACAGGAGCTTCGCGAATGGGTAGGCACACAACATCGTCAAACGCGCTAATCAAAAACGAGTAGCAAAACAGTGCCACGTGAGAAGGATCGGCAGCCACAATAGATGAAAGCGTTATCTCATCATCATAGGCATAATGAACATCTAGGTCATAGCTTTCTGCCAAACTCTTCAGTCCTTCAGTAACAGGAGAGTTTGGATTGTAAGAAAGCAGCTCCATTCCCTTTAGCTCTCCCAAAGAGACATTTTTTCGTTGAGCAAGAGGATGCTTTCGATTAACCCCCAACACCAGCGACTGAGACCAACAGAGGCTATACTGCAAACCCTTCATGTCTCCTACTCGACTACAAATAACGACATCAAGCTGACCAGCCCTTAGCCGACGAAGAAGCTCACGCGAATACGCTTGCGTCACTGTAATCTGCGGATCGAAAGAGCTTTGAGCTCTGAAGTCGAACAAGGCCTGTGACCAAAATTTTCCCTGCATCGCATGTATAGTACCCAAGTTGATAACCGCGTTTTCGGTCCCCAGAGACTCTTCCGCCAATGTTTGCGCACGATCCAAATCATACAAAGCGCTCGAAATACACTCCACTATATCGTGACCAATATCGGTCAGTTCTACCGTTGCGCGATTACGCTCCAGCAACTGAACTCCCCATTCATCTTCGAGACGCTTGACCGCAAGCGATAAAGTCGGCTGAGAAATATGTAAGTCTTTTGAAGCACGAGTGAAGTTTAAAACCTTAGATAGGTGCTCAAAATAACGCAGGTCTTCAACTCTCATAGCCATCTCTTTCGTGTCTTTATAAAGGTAAATGGCATCCACGTCCGGAAAGACGAAGATGCCATTGCCTCGGAACTTAGTAATACCTCATACGGTACTGCTTAACTATACCTTACAAATCTACCGCCTGCTTTATTTCTGCTGATTTTTGGATGCCCTTAATAACGCGCAGCGTGTCGAGGGCATCTTCTCCTGAACAGCGAGGTACTGTTTCACGACCGCGACAAAGGTCAATAAAGTGATCGAGTTCTGCCGCCATAGGGTCATTTATCTCGCAGTCAAAATGTTCTTTGAGCAAAGGCTCATTCCAGCCGTAGTGATCCTTATCGTAGTAATACAGATCCATGTGAGGAAAACCAAACGAGCCTTCTGTACCAAAGATGCGTAAAGAATTTTCCTCAGTACAGAAACCGTAATTGAGATTTTCTTCTGCCGCTAAGTCGTAACTCCAAGGTCCTGGAGTTCCATCGCTTATAAAGTAAGTAGCGGTTGCTCCACCCTCATATTCAACAATCACTGAAACGGAATCTTCCACTTCATTATTACGAATTGAATTACGAGCGGCAGCGTATACTCGAACAGGCTTCATGCCAGTCAGATAGTTGAGGTCGTCAAAATCGTGTATCGCATTAATAAGAAGAGGACCACCGCCCTTTTTAATTCGCCACTCTACGTCAAAATACGCATAGGGTTTTGCGATAGCGAAGCTGCTCTGCAAACCAATAATCTTTCCCAAACGTCCCGAAGCAATAAGATCACGCAGGAAAAGATAGCGAGGCGAATTGCGACGATGGTGTCCAATAAGCAGGGTAGCTCCCGCTTCCTTACATATATCAATAATATGTTGAGCTTCCTCGACGGTATTCGCGATAGGTTTTTCAAGCAGAATATGCTTTATGTTTGCAGCAAGCGCTTCTTCCACTGCCTCAACATGCAATCCATTTGGAAGAGCAATAGCTACCGCATCGAGCTGTTCTTGACGAAGCAACAGGCGGTAATCTTCATAGCGCTTTAACCCCAATTCGCTTGCGAAAGATTCCGCCTGTTGTCCAAATCCGGCTACTGCGACAAGCTCAACTTCTTCGTGTTTGAGAGCGTCACGTACAATTTTTGCGCCTTGGTTTAATCCAAGTACCGCGAACTTTACCGGTTCCATGTGTCCCCTTAGTCTCCTTGTGAGTCCTTTGCCCAAGTCAGCGATGCGAAAGCCCCCCTCTTTTTCTCACCCTGACTTCCCCTTGCTAAACCTATGCATGAGCTTTTCGCGTCTATCTTTTATCTAACGCGAAAAGCCCTTTGCGTTTCAAAGCCTACAGCAACATCCCCTATTCGCTGCAAGCTTGCAAGGGTCACGCCTTTTGATTCCGCATACAAAAGGCGCAACATGGCTTTATGGCCTAGATATTGATACTTTTGATAAGAAAAATCCAATAAGGGATTATCGAATTTACTACTTCATATTAAGATTGATTATAAGACCAGGTAGTTGATAAATAGTCTCAACACTTCGTGTTGGTAAATCTTATTTTCTATTGTAGAAATCAATAGAATACTTCACCGTTTTATAACTGATGCTTATCGTATCGGTTTTATCTTGCTGGTTTTATCGTTTTGTTTTCTCGCGCTGGTTTTATTACAGTAGCTTTATCACAGCAGTTATACCGCACTAGTTTTATGACGGTGGTCTTCTCGCACTAGTTTTTAACCATATCGGGATCACCCGGATGTTTTGCCAAAATAAAAACCGTAGCTACGATAAACACAAATCCCACGATATCTATCCAGACAAATGAGGTTCCCAGCCACAATACCGCAAACGCAGTCGCCGAAACTGTTTCGATACTTGCCATGAGCCCTGCTCGAGCTGCCCCAATATCATTAATTGATTGGAAAAACAGCGAAAAGCCCACAACAGTTCCAAAGAATACCAAGCCCACAAATAGCACGATAAAGCCTGACGGCTCCATAGCAGGAATATGCGCCCATGATTGAAGCAGCACACTAAAAACTGTTCCACCTATCAAAAGAGCAGAAGCGACAACGGGCACACTTCCGTAGCGAAACATAAGCTTTCGTGGTAACAGCGAATAGAGCATATAGGCAAAAGCAGATACCAAACCCCAGAACAATGCCTCAGGAGAAAGTACCATCACTGCAGGGTTACCGTGGGTTGCCAATAAAAATACTCCCACCACTACGCAAACAAGCGCGAGCAATTCTCGTTTCGTTGGTAGCCTTCGAGCTAAAAAGCAAAGAAAGAACACTGTGAGTACCGGTCCCGCATACTGAATAATAGTAGCGGTGCCTGCATTGGAATACTGTATAGCCAACAAATAGGTAATTTGGCAGAACGCAAGACCAAAAATTGCAAACACTACCATTCGCCCTAAAGTATGAGGATTCTTCCAGAGCTGCAAAAAGGGGCCCCGAAAGCAGAAAAGGGCAAAGAGAGAAAGTATGATCCCTGCGGATAGCATACGCACCGAGGAGACCCACAATGGATCCACTCCGTACGCCCCAAAAAGATACTGAGCGCATGCCCCCGAAAAGCCCCAACTAATACCACTCAAAAGGGCAAAAATAATTCCTCGTATGTTCCTCGTATTTTGCACTGGCCCAACGTATCAACTTGCGAAGAAAAATAATAGGGCTTGACTTATGAAAAATTGCAATTCATTCGGATTGAATAATTAAATAAAGTAATTTAATAAATTTATAACACGTTCATTGATTTTTACTCTACATATTCTATTTATTTGTCCATCAGTTCATTTTTTTAAAACGCATCCATAGTTTCTGATGAATGGGTTCATCACATAGACATTAGTAATTATCGTATTAGCAAAGACTATAGTTACGGAAGCGGACTATTCAATTTGTGAGTAGTGGCTCCTTTCGAACCGATTGCAAATTGACGTTCCACAAATCACAAAACATAAGCAAAAAACTCTCTGTGGAAGAGGCTTAGTTTTGTGCGCTCAAAATCTGGAGGTAATTCGATCAAAGAAAGGAAAACAGTCGTATCTGTCGGTACCATTGCGGAACTTAATTTTTAAAGGAGGGTCAAATGGCTTTAAAGCGTGAATACGGTGGCATTCAGCCATGTATTCGACTGGGAATATTCCGCATTCGTATTCCCTTTATTCACTTCAATATTTCTGGTCCTGAAATTATTACAGGTCTTATGAACGCTTGCACTTCATACGGTGCACTTGCTGTTCTTATTTCTACCTTGGGCTTGGATCCCAATACTGCTTACGCGCTCGTTATTTTTGAGACCGCTTGCTATACCTTAAGTTGGTTCTTAGGCGAACCGGCAGTTTGCGGTTGGATTACGGCGGCGATGGCAGTAATTGTGCTCTATCTGGAAACCCTTCCAGAAGGCGTAATAAGATTCCAAGCACTTACTGTTATACAGTTAGAGCTCGGAATTCTATTCATAGTATTAGGCGCTACAGGGTTGTCCAAGAAACTCAACATGATTTTGCCTCCAGCCTTGAAAGGTGGCATCGTTTTAGGTGCAGGTATCAATTCTGTTGTTGCCCGTATGTCTGAAGGCGGCGCACTTGATACCGCAACTATCGCTTGCCTTGGTGGTCTGGTTGTTGTCTGTTTGTTTATGTTTAGCCAGCGCATTCGCGAAAAATGTCTGAACATAAAATTTTGGCACTTCTTGGCAACTACAGCTTCTTGTGGGGCGTTTTGTTCCTGTTCATTGTTGGCGGCATTTCAGGTGACTTCCAATATGAATTCTCGGGCCAGTTCATCGTGATGCCTGACTTCGGTGCTCTTTTTGCAGCAGTATCGCCCTTCTGTATCGGATTCTGTGCTGATCCTACCATTTGGATTGCAGGCATCCCTTACGCACTGACGGCATGGATTATTGCCTATGGCGACTTCATTACCGTTCAGCAGCTTTGCATCAATTCTGCTCGTGATGACGAATACATTGAGTTCAACGTTAACCGTACCAACATTGTTTGCGGTATCCGTAACGTAGTTCTTTCCCTGTTCGCTCCTTACCCTGCATTAGCAGGCCCTTTCAGCCCTCCTTATGCAATTGCTACCTTCGCTCGTTATAAGGAATCTGGCCGTGAAGGCATGAACTCTATTTATGACGGCACTGGTACGAACCTTATCTTTACCGTAGTTGGTTTGTTCTTCTATCCACTCTACGAAGTATCCTTGGCCGCTTCTGGAGCTCTGCTGGTAGTTATCATGGTTGTTCAGGGCTTCGTTTGCGCTCAGATTGCTATCAACCTGCTTCGCGATGACATGGACCGTGGTATTGCTGGTATGTCTGCTGGCTTTATCGTTGCTCGTGGTGCTTCCATTGGTCTTCCTGCTTCGATTATTCTTTACCTGTTGCTCTGCAACAACAAGAAGATCCGCATCGACTATGCAACAAGCAAAGAAGAACTTCGTCTTGAAGAAGAAGAAACTGCTAAGCAGCTTAAAGCTTTGGAAGAACGTATGGCCAAAGCTAAGGCTGAGCACGACGCTCAATAAACGCGAACGTGCCCTTAGTGCCGCATCTTATAAGGCACCATCTATTACTAGATCTGCAGTGTTTGGCAGTACCAAGCATCAGTGCTAAACCTGTTTGATCATTTACCTCCAATCCCGCGATTATCCACAAATCGCGGGATTTTTTATTGGTGTAGGGTTATAAAAAATACGTGCTCCCAACACTCCCGACAAAAGAAATACTTCCGACAATTGTTGTTCATCCGCATAGCGGATGATCCATTATTTCGGACGCTTCGCATCTGCAAAAAGTTGAAGCCATTAAAAAGAAATACTCCCGACCGAAGTCGGGAGTATTTCATGAAAGCATTGAGGAGTTCTTTAATAACTTAGCGACGGCTAGAAAGAGCCTCTTCGTATTGCTGAAGATAGAAATCACGTGGCTCCTGAACGCCAAGCTGAACCTTACGACCTGCATGAGCACGAGCTACAGCGAGTTCCAAAGCTGCACTGTTGCCCTGACCAAGCTTTGAGAGCATAGCCAAACCTGCTGCAAGGAAAACTACACTAATTACTGCTACGTACAACATTTGAATCTAACCTCCAAGATTCTGATTCGGATTCCTTTACCGAAACCTTTAAACTTTCTCTCTCTCGAAGCGACTAAGATGATCTTTAAATAAGCACCTCAATCGCTTATTACCAATACGGAATACTGCGCATAAGGGACGCAGCACTTATACGAATGCTGCGTTATGAAATAAACTCTTCCTGTTCCACAACCACAACCTTTCGTAAAACAAATAGGGACCTGAACACCTTGGTGTTGCAGGTCCCTATCCCAAATAATTTCCCTAAGCGTTTAGTCGACAAGCTCTTGGCATACTTCCCGGTTTGCCTTAACCGTTTGCCGTTAAACTCTACGCTTTCAAGCCAATCATTTTTGCCTCTAACCCCTGTGCAGAAATATTGTCTTGAATTGGTGCCCATTCTAGAGAGCGCTATTCTTTTTGCAACGTGTGAACGTGTTGCAGTGGTTGATTTCAGGGATGAACGGGTTTTGAACCTGTTTTGAACTGGTTCAATGTAAAAATTCGCTTACTTCGCTTAGAGAAACTGCAACCCCAAGCAATGCTCTAAAAGGCACATCAAAGTGAACACTGAATCTGCATAAACCCCACTACCGAATTCGCACAGATTTAATTACCGAAATTGCCTGAAATCCACTATCGAGCTTTCATAAGGACTATTAGCAATAATTCTCATAAAAGTTGCATAAGAATCCGTATCAATAACCCAATCAGATCTTCTCTAATAAACTAGACAAACAAGAACCGATATTCTTTAAAAATAATATCGGCGCTCTATTGGTTCTATGTACGCTACAGTACTACAAACTTCTTTCATGTGTTCTATAAAGGAAACTATCTCGGAATTGTATTTGTAATTCTTGCGATACATAAAGCCAATCCAATGGTAAGGTTTATCAAACTCCTTAATCGGAATAAGCTTTAACGAGTCCCAAACAACATCACGAATACTATCCAACATAATCGCAACTGCATCTTCATTAGACCCAATAACTGATAAGGCACTAATTTCGTCCTCAAACGACTCGATAGGCTTAAATCCCCATTCAGAGAAACAACCCTGCAGAGCATAATACATATATGATGGCTCACGATATGTTAGCAACCTATAATTTTGTAAATCAGCTAAAGATACTGAATCTTCTTTTGCTAAAGGATGACTGTCGCAAACTGCAATCACCACATTTTGAGGCAGCAGGGGCATCCATTCAAAATCCGGCTCCTGAACGGGAAAACCGCAAAATGCAACATCTAGCAAATTAGCCCTTAGCCCAGAAATACATTCTTTGGTTGACCCTTTTTGTGAAATATCGAAATTTACTTTTCCGAATATTTCATTGTTATATGCATTAAGCAATCCAGACAAAAACCCACGCAGGAGCGAAGCAACTGCTCCTATTCTTATCCTTGAATTAGATTCCTTGGCAAAACCTTTCATTTGCTCTACAGCATCATCCAGCTCTTCAAGAATACCCGACACACTTGATAGAAATTTTTTGCCTTGCGGCGTAAGAACAACATTTCTGCCAACGTGCTCAAATAGCTCTACTCCAAGTTCCTGCTCTAGCCTACGCATAGAATTAGAAAGCGCAGATTGGGTAATATATAAAGCCTTTGCAGCTCTACCATAATGCTCCAGCTGAGCAACCATTACAAAATAACGCAACTGCTCAAGATTCACGAACTAATTCCCTTCCTCTCGTACCCTCATTGAGAAGTAAGAAAACGCAATAACTCGCTATTGAAATACTTAATCTTACTAAATAATGTTAATAAGCATATATCACCCCCCCCGAACCAATGAGAAAAGATGATTTATTTTTAATCTCCGCATGATATGTAAAACAGATCAAACCTCACACAGAAAACAGTGCGACTCTAGCAGGAAACCAGAAGCAAATAGCACCCAGAAGGTTATTCGTCTTTAAGATACCTAGCGAAGCAATATTTCAATATATGTCCCTGCTGAAAATTGTAGATATCCTCAATTCAAAGTTTCATTTCATATTGTGATCAATGTCCTTTGATTGAAATGATTCCCTTATCCTTTTGTGATCTACCGTATAGATATTCATATCGAAATTTCATTACATTCGAAATGAGGGGATTTGAATGGACCACAAAGAAGCCAGTGTCGGAGACGATGGTCTCTATATGACGAAGATACGAATTATGATGCACCGCATCCTTAACTTTGCACTGGTTTGGGGAATAGTTTCATTTTTACTAACGCTTCTATTTGCCGCCCTTGCTTACTTCCAAGGGCAATCTTTTATTGGATGGGAGCTTATAGCGTATGGCGGTAATACCTTCAACGGATATTACACCGCAGATCTTCTAAGAATTGAAGCTGCTCTTTGTTTTGTACTTGGAATTCTTTTTGTAGTTATTTACCAAGCGGGCTTCATGTGGCTCTATGAGAGAAGAAACCAAAAAGTATTCTTAATCGCACTCTTTG
>ENA-OQBD01000827-OQBD01000827.1-human-gut-metagenome-genome-assembly--contig:-NODE-827-length-15719-cov-2.472422_pt1 | contig 15719 bp, 16 predicted proteins | sample MGYA00242742_ERZ504543 | MGnify/ENA primary metagenome ERZ504543 (study PRJEB26092, sample SAMD00036239) | human gut metagenome | host: Homo sapiens | study: EMG produced TPA metagenomics assembly of... | reverse complement strand
GGACACTGTGCATGCCGTTCACACAGCGCAACATCGCCGCCCTCGATCACCAGCCGTTTGCCGTTTACAAGGCAATCCGCCAGCTTGCGACGGGCGTTGTTGTAGATCAGCTGCACCGTTGTGCGGGCCACGCCCATCTGCGCGGCAGCCTGCTCCTGCTGCAGATTTTCCAGATCCATCAGACGGATGGCTTCATATTCATCCAGCGTCATTTGCACGCACTCTGTCGTACTTTCCTGCGGGGAAAACTCGCTGAACGTCGGCAGACCGCAGATTCTGCGGCACTTTCTCGGTCTCGGCATGAATTATTCGTGACAGTGACCGCCGCAGCCGTGGCTGCCGCAGGAATGGCCTTCGCCGTGATCATGGTGCGTGCAGTGCACATTGGGATCAAACGCCAGCGTACCGTTCAGGAAAGCCTGCACTGCCTCATCGGCATTGCCCTGCACACCGCCGATCAGACGGATATTGGCCTCCGCAAGCGCTGCCTGTGCGCCGCCGCCAATGCCGCCGCAGATCAGCGTATCCACACCGAGCTGTGCCAGCAGGCCGGCCAGCGCACCATGACCGCTGCCGTTCGTATCCACCACCTGTGTCTGCAGCAGCTTGCCGCCGGATACCTCGTACAGCTTAAACTGCTCCGTGTGGCCAAAATGCTGGAAAACCTCTCCGTTTTCATAGGTAACTGCGATTTTCATAACCATTTCCTCCGAATTCATTTCTGGCATATGTCAATAACGTTACTTATAGTCTATCACGTTTTCGGCATATGTCAATAATAAGTTTTGGCATACCGCTATTCCATTATGATAGGCAGCAGACGCCGATATCCGGATAAAGCAAAAACCCTTCCGAAAATCGGAAGGGTTTTGTGTTTCGTTGACAAAAAGGATGCAGTTCTACTATCTATTGACATTCTAAATTTTTTTACCAGTCAACTTCTGGTTTGCGCCAACGTTTCTAAAGATAAAAGCAAGTGGGGTGATTCGATTGAATTACTCGCTTGCTTACCCCAATGGAATTCCTGTTGCTTTACCAACTTTTTCAATTTGATTATATAGTGCGGAGTATATGCCGCTAGGTGGTATATCACGGTCCCTTCGGATCTCCAACGCCAAAACAGTAGTTCTTGCCCTAGTATCATAAAAAGCAGAGTGGGCGTTAATTCTGTTATCCCCACATACTTGCGGATAATGGTAGCGAAGCTGTCAAAGTCGCTTTTATTCTGTTCGTAGGTATCGACTTCCTGTTGTTCTGCATTTACCTTTTCCGTCAGTTCTTTCTGCTCAGTTTCATACTCTGCGGACAGCTTCAAAAATCGCTCATGGCTGATTGTGCCGTTGATGTCGTCCTCATAAATCCGCTTGAAAATCCGGTCAAGTTCTGCAATCCGTTTTCTTGCCTGTTCGACCTCACGCCGCTTGCGTTTCATGTCCTTTTCCGCTTCATCAAACCGCTGTTTCTGTATCAGTTCCATAAATGCGGTAATGTCCTCATAGAACATGGCAGTTACGGCAAATATCCGATTGAGAACGATTTTCCGTAAGACTTCTTCTCTGATGAAGTGCGCCGTACAATCTCCTGTATTGCTTTTATATCTTGCACAGCGGTAGTTGTCTTGTGAACCGTCAAAACTTTTGCAGGTAGCGAAGTGCAGTTTACTTCCACAATCCGCACAGAATACCAAGCCGGAAAACATTCCCTGTCGCTCTGCCTTTGTGGGGCGGCGTTTATTTGCCCTTAATTCCTGTACCCGTTCAAAGACAGCTTCCTCAACGATTGCGTCATGTGTATTGCGGAAAATCGCCTGCTGTTCCTTTGAACCGTTTGCAACCGACAACTATTTTGAGCAGTATGTTTATGAAAAGCCGACTGTTTTTGTTGTTCAAGGGAAAGAAGTTGTCGTTACAAGTAGACGGTTAGCCGACGCATTAGCTAATCTGTCAGAACAAAGGCGCACTGTTCTGCTGATGAATTTCTTCCTCGGTTACAGCGAAAGAAAAATCGGGAATGAGTACGGAAGAAGCAGAAGTACAGTCAACTACTGGAAACTGGCGGCATTGAAGCAGTTAAGAAAAGAACTGGAGGAAACTGAACATGAGGAATAAGAAACTGATACCCTTTGAAACCATTGAGAAAGCTGTTGCCGGCGAGCCGGAAGCCATAGACGCGGTATTACGGCATTACACAGCGCGGATTAAATATCTGTCTACCTATCGCGGGCATATTAACGATGATATTCAAGACCGTCTGAAAGCACAGCTTATCAAAGCTATCCTGCAATTCCGTTTTGACAGGTAACAGATAGCAAAGCCAAAAACAGTCGTCAAGGATAAACTTTGCGCAAGCGTCCTTGATGACTGTTTCCGTCTTTGCTGTTGGGCAACCAAGAGAGCACAATCGGATAGACCGCTTGCGCTCTCAATCCAGTATGGAATGTTATGCGATAGGGTGCGTTTCTCGCTTGATTTAAGCGCGTTACAGCGACGATAGGGGCAAGGGTAAACCACCCTTAAAAATGACGTTCTACTGCGTAACATGGCAAACGATATTTTGTATTGTCGCTTCTGTTCCATTCTTTTCCGTTCCGGCGGCTCTGCCGCTATACCTTGCCCAAAGGAGAGGGATTAGGGAAAGGATAGGAAGGGAATGGATATTTGATTAAATCCGTATTTGGTATTTCTTTAGTTATTTATATCTTTATTTAATTGCGCTGGATTTTCCAATGTCGGATAAACCGATGTCGGAAAATCCAATATCGGATAATCCAACAACGGGTAAAACCGAGATATGTGGTCTATGCTTTATCGGATAATTACCACAGGTTTGTTACGCAGTAGAGGGGAAAAAGCGCTTGATTTATGCGGCTTGCAAGAACGTGTAAAACGTTTAGATGATATTTTATACTTCTACCCTCAAAAATGACGTTCTATTGACGTAACTTTGAGGTTAAATTTTAAATTATATTTATAATAACATTACAAATTCAAACATAACGTGCAATATAATACAAGAAATAAGAATGAAATACAAGATTTTCTTGTAATGCTATTGACATTTACAAGAAATGTGGTAATATATAGTAGAAAGGAGCGTGAAAACATGACGAAAAGCGCAAGAATACAAGAGGGTGTTGTAGAATTTCTTGCAGATGGCTGTCCTCATACAGTTCAAGAAATTAAGAGCTTTCTACAGCAAGTCGGAATTTCTGATTATTCAGAGGGACAGTTTTCCGGTTCGATAAATACACTGCTCAGAAACCAATCTATCAAAAAAATTGATAGAGGAATTTATAAAATAAATCAAAATTTTGGAGGTAAAACTTTTATGAAAACTTGTTTTGTGGTATCTCCTATTGGAGATGTAGGAAGTGAAATAAGAATTAATGCGGATAAGCTATTTAAATATATCATTAGCCCAGTTTGTAAAAGTTGTGGTTTTGAACCTGTACGCGTAGACCAAATTAACGATTCTGATTCAATTACACAAACCATTATTGATAAGCTTTTATCATCAGAGCTTGTTATAGCTGATATTTCTGGACATAACCCTAATGTTTTTTATGAAATGGGATATAGAAAATGTACAGATAAGCCAATTATTCACCTTAAAAAGAAAGGTGAAAGCATACCATTCGATGTAAACACAGTAAGAACATTCGAGTATGATTTAACTGATTTGGATAATGTAGAAGAAACCAAAAAGCGTTTAGAACAAACAATAGAAACATTTTCTTTTGAAAATCAAGATGATACATTGGGGCAAGATGAGGAAGCCAACAAGCAACCCTTTACTCAAGGTATTCTTACTATGTTGTATCAAATCCAAGACTCTATTACGGAATTAAAAGAGCAAGTAAATAAAAAAGGATACGGAAACTATACAAGCAATAATGCAAACTAGCCTAAACAATGTAAAAAAATGAGGAATCCGCTGATGCTATTATGATGAAAATGCTATTGCCTGAGTTGATTAAAAACCCTGAATCTTTTCAAAATTTAATGCAGATTGCTGAAATAGCTAATAAATCTAAGAAGTAAATAAAAGCGAGTGAAAGTCAAACTTTTCACTCGCTTTTATTTTGCTACTCTGTCTATCGGACGTTAAGTTAATTTTTGTGAATACTTCCTTATCACTGTAAATCAAAGTCATTCCACGTTTTTGCTGAATGGTGTGAGAATAAAGGTTTTGCAGGAATTCGTTATCCAAGCACGCGAATGAAACTTATCGATCAAAGATGTTCGAATATCGTTCTGTTTGATGCCGATTCAGCTGTAGCTGATGAATCAACTTTCCGAATCTGTAGAAATGCTTGAGTACAACAAAATGTGCCCTCACAGATGAAACTCTGTGAGGGCACTGTGTTTTACTGGATGGCGTCCTTCAGACCCTTTTCAGGTTTGAACGCAGGCACCTTTGCCGCGGCGATCTCGATCGTCTCGCCGGTGTGCGGGTTGCGGCCCGTGCGGGCGGCACGCTCACGCACTTCAAAGCTGCCAAAGCCAGGGATCTGTACCTTGTCGTTCTGTTTCAAGGTCTCCTGCACCGTGCTGAAAAAGGCGTTCAATACCTGCTCGGTGTCCTTCTTGCCCACGCCTACGTCTTCCGCGACCGCCGCGATCAGTTCCGTTTTGTTCATGTTCTCGTTCTCCTGATTCGTTTTTTGTTCAGTCGTAGATGGATTCCATGTCCCATTCGATGATCGCGCCGGTATTGGCGTCGATGGTGAAGTCGTACTCCATCGTGCCATAGCGGATCTCGCCTTCGTACTCCCAGCGGCCATCGTCAAAGTCCAGCTTGAACTTGTAGATATTCGCAGCCGTCGCGCCGGGGACGCTGGACAGGGCGATCTGCTTTGCCGTGGCCTCGCTGATCTTCACATTTGCGTTGGTGTTGGTGCTCTGGGACGGGGTGTAGTTCTCGGCGTCGTAGTCGTAGCTGACAATCTTGCCGGTGGCGGCGTCGATCTCATAGTCGTACTTCGCGCCGTTCGCGTACCATTCAATTTCGTACACCTGACGGCCATCGTCATAGTCCAGCTTGGACTTGGTGATGGTGGCGTCCGCCGCCTTGACCCCGGCGTGTGCCAGAGCGATCTCCTGCGCCTTGGCCTCGTCCACCGCGCCGGTAGAGGTGTTGATGTTGGGGGTAGTCTGCGCCGGAGTGGTGGTCGCGCCGGATGCAGTGGTATCCGTCTGAGCGCTGTCCGTGGGCGCGGCGTTCTTGTCCCGGTAACTCGCCTCCAGCACCTCGCCGCTCTCAGCATTGATGGAGTAGGCGTAGGTATGATTGCCAGAGGTGAACTCAACCTTGTAGCAGGTCACGCCAGCCACCTCGCTGAGCGTCGCGGAAGAAATGTCCGCGTCCGCCGCGTCGATGTTGGCGGCGTCCAGCGCCGCCGTCTGCGCCTGTTCCATGCTGATCTTTGCCGCCTGATCTGCCAGGCGTATTACCGCATCCGGCCAGCGCCGCCGCAAGCAGGAGCGCTGTTCCGGTTAAAAGCCATTTTTGTTTCATGCTGCTTCCTCCTATTCAGGTGTTGTAGGAAATGTAGCAGATTATAACATACTATGTCAATAGGTAAAATAAAATCCAGTGGTTTCCAAACCCGCACATCTCACGTCTATTGGACAGCGAGAAATATGATTTGAGTTCGCCCCATGGGCATCATTATTTAAGGAGCTGCTTCAAATCTTCTTCCGGCGTGGTGATGGGAGCAATGCCGAAATTCTCTACAAGGTAGTTCAGCACATTGGGCGAAACGAACGCCGGCAGCGTGGGGCCAAGGCGAATATTCTTGATCCCCAGATGCAGCAGCGTCAGCAGGATGCACACCGCCTTCTGCTCATACCAGGAAAGAACCATGGACAAGGGCAAATCGTTCACGCCGCAGCCGAACGCCTCCGCCAGCGCCAGCGCGATTTTGACAGCTCCGTAAGCATCATTGCACTGGCCCACATCCATGAGTCGAGGCAGGCCGCCAATGGTCCCGAGGTCAAGGTCGTTGAAGCGGTATTTGCCGCAGGCCAGCGTCAGCACTACGGTGTCGGCGGGTGTCTGCTTGACAAACTCGGTGTAGTAGTTTCGTCCGGGGCGGGCACCGTCACAGCCGCCAACCAGGAAAAAAGTGTCGGATCGCGCCGCTCTTTACCGCCTCGATCACCTGATCCGGCACGCCAAGCACCGCGCCATGGCCGAAGCCGGTCATGACCGTGCCGCCGCCGTTGATGCCGGTGAACGGCTTGTCCTCGTTGTAGCCGCCAAGCTCCAATGCCTTTTCGATGACAGGGGTAAAGTCCTTATCCTCGCCGATGTGCGTCAGTTCCGGGTAGGATACCACCGCTGTGGTGAACACGCGGTCGGCGTAGCTTGCTTTCGGCGGCATCAGGCAGTTGGTGGTAAACAGCACCGGCGCGGGGATGTCGGCAAATTCTCTTTGCTGATTCTGCCACGCCGTGCCGAAGTTGCCCTTGAGATGGGCATATTTTTTCAGTTCAGGATAGCCGTGGGCAGGCAGCATTTCGCCATGGGTGTAGATGTTGACGCCTTTGCCCTCGGTCTGCTCCAGCAACAGCTTCAGGTCGTGGAGGTCGTGGCCTGTGATGACGATGAACGGCCCCTTCTCCACCGTCAGCGGGACGGTGGCAGGCGCGGGCGTACCGTAGCTTTCGGTGTTGGCCTTATCCAGAAGCGCCATGCACTTAAGGTTTTTCTCGCCCACCTCCATTACGATGGGCAGCAGCGCATCCATGCCCCAGTCCTCGCCCACGGCAAAAAGAGCCTTGGCGAAAAAGCGGTTCACTTCCTCATCGGCATAGCCCAGCATCATAGCGTGATGGGCGTAAGCCGCCATGCCGCGCACGCCGAAGAGAATCAGGGATTTGAGGCTGCGAATATCCTCCTCCGCGTTCCAGAGCAAATTCATGTCATAATCATCGTTTGACCCGCAGCGGGAGCCGCAGCCGGAGCAGCCTGGAACAAGGCGTGCCTTTTCCTCGTGTACCCGATCGATCAGCTCCCGAATGGTCTTTTCGTTGAAGCTCACATTGGTGACGGTAGTGAACAGGCCCTCGATCATCAGCCGCCATGTATCAGCGTTGACCGGTGCATCGCCATCTGTGGCTCTTGCCAGCCCAATGAGCGCGCCCGTCAACTCGTCCTGAAGCTTCGCTACATCGGCGGTCTTGCCGCAGACACCGGCTTTTCCGGTACAACCGGCGCAGCCAGCCGTCTGCTCACACTGAAAGCAAAACATTTTGTGATTCATTATCGTTTTCCTCCTATTTCGGTTCAAATCATGTCCTTTTTATCAGAAGCTCACGCCTCCTCGAAGGACTCCTTGCCCACATTGCACAGGGGGCACTCAAAATCCTCCGGCACCTCGCTCCACGGCGTACCGGGGGCGATGCCACCTTCCGGGTAACCCGCGCTTTCGTCGTATTCCCAACCACAAAGGCTGCATACATACTTCATTGTGCTTTTTCCTTTCTTTTTCTAATGATTTTGTTATTCTTCCACCAACCGGCCGTCCACTGTCACGGTGACCACCTGCCACGGAATGAATTTCCCGCTCTGCTGGAGCGCCTTTTTCGCCGCCAGTTCCAGCCCGCCGCAGCAGGGCACCTCCATCCGCACGACGGTGACGCTCTTGATGTTGTTCTCCCGGATGATCTCGGTCAGCTTTTCGGAATAGTCCACGCTGTCCAGCTTGGGGCAGCCCACGAGGGTGATGTGCCCCTTGATAAACCGCTCATGAAAGGCGGCGTAGGCGTAAGCGGTGCAGTCGGCGGCAATGAGCAGCCGCGCGCCGTCAAAATATGGGGCATTCACCGGCACCAGCTTGATCTGCACCGGCCACTGGGAAAGGCGGCTCGTCTGCTGGGCTTGCGGCGTTTCCACGGTGGGTGCCTCCTGACGCTGAATATTCCGGGACTGGCTGCCGGGGCAGCCGCAGGGCAGGGTCATGCCCTCTTTCCGCATTTTCCGCTGCTTATTTTCCATGACGGCCTGCTCGTCATAGGCCGCCGCCTCTCGCTCTACAAAGGTGATGGCCCCGGTTGGGCAGGTGGGCAGACAGTCCCCCAGCCCGTCGCAGTAATCGTCTCGCATCAGCCGCGCCTTGCCGTTCACCATGGCGATGGCGCCCTCGTGGCAGGCGGCAGCGCAGGCGCCGCAGCCGTTGCATTTATTTTCGTCGATCTCGATGATCCGTCGTTTCATTGCAATGCCTCCTTGCTTTTGTGGCTTGATTATACTAAAATCAAATCAGCAAGTCGGTTGAATTTTCAACGAAAGAGGATTATTTATGAAAGAATTTTTCCCGGTGCTCCATACGGCGGCGCTTTTCTCCGGCATTTCCGACGAGGAACTTGCCGCCATGCTCTCCTGCCTTGGTGCGAGAATCGATGTCTTTCCCAAAGGCTCCCGCCTGCTCCGCGCCGGAGACGCGGTGGATGAAGTGGGGCTTGTGCTGGCAGGCAGCGCCCTTATTGTGCAGGAGGACATCTGGGGGAACCGCAACATTCTCTCCAAGTCCGGACCGGGGCAGACCTTCGCGGAGGTGTTCGCCTGCGCGCCGGGAGCGGTTCTCAATGTGAGCGTGGAAGCGGAGAGCGCGGTGACGGTGATGTTTTTGCATATAAAGCGCGTTTTGAGCATGTGCCCCTCCGCCTGCTCCCATCATAACCGAATCATCCGCAACCTGCTGAGCGAGCTGGCGGAGAAGAACCTGCGGCTCAACGAAAAGCTCACCCACATGGGCCAGCGCACGACGCGCGCAAAGCTGCTGTCCTATTTTTCCGCAGAGTCGCAGCGCCGGGACAGCTATGAGTTCGACATTCCGTTCTCTCGTCAGCAGCTTGCGGATTATCTCGGCGTGGAGCGCAGCGGACTGTCCATGGAACTTGGCAAAATGCGTGATGAGGGCCTGCTTGACTTTCATAAAAGCCACTTTGTTTTGAAGGTGTGACAGTTTTATCCAAACAGGCGCCTCAAAATGGCAAGGTCTACATCGTATAGCTGCTTGTGCGGCATTTAAGCTACCGTTTGGATACGATTCGGATTACCATGCGAATGATATCTCAGTGACCTTGTAGATGTATGCCATGCAGAGCTGACGACCCCTTACCATATCTGCTTTGATGCGAGCATAGTTCTCATTCCGTAAAATATTTCGGTCTGCCGATCGTAGTGAAGCCGATCTTTCCAATCACTACTACATTATTGAAGCTGCTGGCGCAGTGGATGATGAGAATATTTCCGCTGCTATCGAAGCCGCAGACGATCCCCACATGACTGGCGCCAGGATAAAAGACGAGGTCGCCCGGCTTGGCATCGTTCCAACTGATGGGTGTGCAGTAGCTGTCTGGGAGACGCCCCTCCACCATGGCGATGATATACTGCCCTCCGCTCTGGTTGTAGAATACCCAATCGACAAACCCCGAACAATCTAAGCCGAACGGACGCACGGTCCCGCTGCTGGAGCTGCCTGCCGCTGTCACCTCCATAGGCGTTCCCCAGCGAGAGTCCCATCCAAGCACAAGGCTTTTTCCTCCCCAGAAGTAGTTTACCTTTCCCAAGAGCTGATACGCAGTCAATACCACCTGCTTGCGCTCCTCGCTGAGATCGGTGGGGAGCTTATTGATGATCTCCTGGATCTCTTCCGGAGACAGGTCGATATCCTGATAACTGCCGGTAAGCGCCATGAACAGCTCCTGATACTCCGGCTGCATCAGTTCCTCCAACAGCTTGCGCTGCTCGGTGTTGAACCGATACTCGTCCGCCATTTGCAGATGATCCTTGACTGTGACAGTGATGTGCAGGATAACGGTATCGCTTTCATCTTCATCACCGGAGACGGTTTCCACCCAATAAGAGATGGCGTTCATATCCCAGAAGATCTGACGCAGGATGTCCAGTTTTTCTGCCGTCAGCGTGGCGACTTCATCCGGCGAGGTATCATCCGTAGTCGTCCTCACCGCATAGATGGCCAGCACATCCCGCCAGTTAGCGATCATCGCCGCATTGCCGGCATTGTCCATATCCAATTCATCATGCGGATTCTCCGCCTTGATCTTCTCGATCCGGTCAGTAAACTCTCCATTCAATGTACGGACAGCTTCCGGCATGGTATAGCCTGTGCCGCTGTCCTCACCAGAGAAGAAAATGCCGAAGGGTGAGGCGATCAAAAGCCCTATGAGGCAGATCACCAGCACCATAGACACCACCGTACTGCCGCCTGCCATCATGGCGGCAAGCAGACTGCGGGCAGCGGCAAGGATCGCGCGAAGCGCCCTGCCTGCCGCCTGCGCGGTCTTCTGCACGGAATATTCAGCCTGCCCGTCTTTCTTCAAAAGCGCTTTTTGAGAAGCTTTCGGAAACGGAATACTGGTCCTCTCTTTAATACTTTTGTGTGAAAGATCCTCCGCATTTTGTGCTGTACCGATCGTTTCCGAAGTGCCGAGACCTGGTGATGTATTCCGAAGCCGTCTGTTCTGCTCCGTCTGCCGAAGCCTCGTCCGCCGCATCGCCTTGCGTCCCTGTTCCCGGACGAATGCCTGCTGTCCTTGCCGCTGCGGCTCCGGTGCTTCTGTGACACTGGTTTTCACCTGTGTTTCGATATAGGTGTCCTTCATCTTGACAGCTGCCGCTTTCTGCATCGCAGCGCGACGCGCTTGTGCCTGGGGCGTCGCAGCAGGCGTTTGGGTCTCTGCAAACTCTGTATCTTTGGTTCGGATGATGGAACTTTCATTCCTGTGTGCATCTGGTGCTGACGCGCCATTCCGGGCAGGATCGCTCGGTTGCTCTGTGGCTTTCTCCTTGCGCTGCTTCAACAGTTCCGCGGCGGCTCGCTTGGAGCCGCTGACCGCGGTATCCTCGATATCGTCGCCACCGTACTCATCCCGGCGTCCTTGCTGCGCTGTATCCCGGAGCTGGGCCCGCAGGCGTTCAGCACCGTCATCCAGCCCCTTGTGCAGCAATAGTCGCACAGGCTACACTTCTCCACCACTGCAAAGCGGCCATTCGCCGGCTGGGGCAGCACTTCTGTTACCATGCTGTGGCGCTCCAGCTTAGAGCTGGACTCATAGATCGTACCATAGCAGAAACAGCAGTAGGAGCCGCCTTTGGTAGTGACGGTGTGGTAGGCATCCTTACCCGGGGGTACCATCCAGAATAATACCTTTCCCCTCACCGCCGAGCAGAGTGCCGTCCGAATACATGCGGGTCAGTGCCGTTTTTCCATCTCTGGTATATTCGGGCGTTCGCCAGCAACGCAAAAAGCCGCCCTGGGCATCTGATGATCTCAGATGCCCAGGGCGGCTTTCTCCATGTGTGATTTGTTTTTTTACTTCGGCGTTTGCGGACTTACACGGCGCTTTCTGCTCAGGGGGTGTCCGTATCCGCAGTGTCTGCTTTATCGGCCACACAGGGCGCGACAGGGGGCTACGTGGGGGTATAAAAGGAAGCAGAAAGTCTGTTTCCGAAGAAGCAGGCTTCCTGCCCTATGTGCTGCTTATGACGCGCTGTCCAACGGGTTTGGGCGGTATCCATCCATAAGTTCATCATTTTCCATGATGAAGGAACGTGTCGTATCCTGTCCCCATGCAGTATCGTATTTTTCCATCAGATAATCGCTCAGTTCGGTCTGTTCTGAATCTTTACCAAGCGGTACGGCTCCTGAAAGGCGACCTTTTCAATGAAGTACAGACTTCCGTCCTCTGCCGGCAATAATACGCCCACGTGCCCGATAAACAGCGTATTGTCCGTATCCGAAAATCGGTCATGGAGGACAACGGAGATCAGACGGGCAGAGCTGTCTTCAAAGGAAATCCCGCGCTCCGACCAGCCCGCCTGAAGCGCTTTGACCTGATCCGCCACCTCCGTGGTATCTGCGGCAGTTACCGGTGCAAACAATGCGCAGAACTTGGACGTGCTGTCTCCGCAGAGAACGGCGGGATCTGCGGCCAGCGTTTCAAGATCCATAAAGAGGGAGTCCTCGCCTTGCGTTTCCGGCTGATCTACTCCGGCGGTGACGAACTCACCGAACAGACTGAAGGCCGTGATCCGGCAGTTATAGCCAGGGAAGCTGCCGTTCTTCTCCGTCCACAGATCTTGCATCTCATAGGGGTCATATCTGGTCTCGGTGGGAGTGGCGCTCTCAAACCCGCCTGTCAGCCATTCGCTCTTGACGCTGGCATTGAACTGATCCACGCGGTCCAGCAGCAGCTTCGTTCGGGTCTCATCCACATTGGCATCTGCAAGCGCCTCGGTGAGCAGCTTACGCGAGTCCGCGTCCGTCAGATTGGAGTACGTTACGGTTTCCAGCGGCGGCTGCGCTGAATCCGGCTCGGCTTGCTGCCCGCAGCCTGAGAGTGCCATGAAGAGGAAGCTGACCACCAGAAGCGTGGTCAGGGAATTTCTTTTCAGTTTCATAATTGATTTTGCCTTTCCTTTCATCGATCCTTGCAGGACAAAGCTGAACCTGCCGCACGGAACACTTAATATGGTAACCGACTCAGCAGAAAAAGTCCATATCAAGTATAACGTTTTCTTTTCAATTAGGTTATAGAGCCCACTTCAGATTATGTGTCCGATTCCCATCTGATAGGAAAAGCCGCTGCCTCACACGCCAGAAGAGGGGCGGGTGATACAGCGGCTGCTGGTTTTCTTTGTTTTTAAGCCTTGGTGTTCGAGTCACACCAGACCATAAAAGAGTTCCGCTGCATCTCTGAAAGGTCGCCTCTCGCGTGGAAAAACTGATTTTCCGGAAAAAGCGTTTTTTCGAACTTTTCCCTGCGTGAAACGGCGTTAAATATGCAAAAACACCGCACTTTCGTGCGGTGTTTTCGGTGCTGCATCTTTCATCAACACATTCTGGAGCTTGTGGCCGGACTCGAACCGGCGACCTGCGCATTACGAATGCGCTGCTCTACCAACTGAGCCACACAAGCAGCTATTTGCTGCCGGAACGAGTCTTTTCTCGTTCACAGTGTTCTCAGTATATCATGCTTTTGAAAGTTCGTCAATATTTTTTTGAAATTTTTCTTGACATTCTCCGTGTATCCGTTATAATGATATAGTATCCTTGCTCACATCAAAGGATGTGGGCCAAAAGTCCAAAAGGAGGTGCTAAGAATATGGCAAAGATTTCTGGCAAGTACGAGACTATCTTCATCGTTAACCCCAAGCTGGAAGAGGCAGCGGCTACCGCTGTTGTGGACAAGTTCAAGTCTCTCGTTGAGGCGAACGGCACGAACGTAGAGGTCGAGGACTGGGGCAAGCGCCGTCTGGCGTACCCGATCGAGGATCAGACGGAGGGCGTTTACACGCTGGTTCGTTTTGAGTCCAAGCCCGATTTCCCGGCTGAGCTGGACCGTATCTACAAGATCACGGACGGCATCATGCGTTCCATCATCGTCTGCCTGGACGACTAAGGCGGTGAACACCAATGCTCAATAAGGCGATTCTGATGGGTCGTTTGACCCGCGATCCCGAATTGCGCCATACCCAGTCCAACATGGCTGTGTGCTCGTTCTCGCTTGCGATCGACCGTGGTCGCAAGGATCAGAACGGCGAACGCCAGACCGACTTCATCGACTGTGTCGCATGGGGCCGTCAGGCAGAGTTCGTTGCACAGTGGTTCACGAAGGGTTCTATGGCAATCGTAGTCGGCCGTATCCAGTCCCGCCGCTGGCAGGACCAGAACGGCAACAACCGCACTGCAATCGAAGTAAATTGCGACGAGGTTTCCTTCGGTGAAACGAAGAAATCCCGCGATGCCTACAATGCAGGCAATCAGGGCGGTTTTGGCGGCTATGACAACGGATCGCAGATGCGGCCCGAGCCTGCCGCGTCCCAGGTTGCTCCGGCTTTCGATCTCCCTGCAGGAGATTCGGATTTTCAGGAGCTTGCTGATGACGACGGCGATGTCCCATTCTAAACTGAAGGAGGTTACGTGATCATGGAAGAAACCAAGAAGGAATTTACTCCCCGTCCGGAGCGTGCAGGAGCCGCCGCAGCGCGGCCGTCGCCGTCGCAAGGTATGCGCATTCTGCGTAGATAAGGTTGCACACGTTGACTATAAAGATGCCGGCAAGCTGAAGAAGTACATGTCCGAGCGCGGCAAGATCCTGCCCCGCCGCATGACCGGTACCTGCGCTGCTCATCAGCGTCAGCTGACCGAGGCTATCAAGCGTGCACGTCACATTGCTCTTCTGCCGTACACCGCAGAGTAAGCAATTCGTTTTTTATAATTAAGGATACGCAAAGCGTCGTTTTCGCAAGAAAGCGGCGCTTTTTTGCACCCTTGTTTCTCGTTTTCGGCAAACAAAAAGGACGCCTGATGCGTCCTTTTTTCGTTATTCCTGTGTTCAGTTCATCAGATCGAGCAGCTTATAGCAGTGTGTTTTGGTGTAGCTCTGCTTAAAGCTGTAGGATGCAAGCTGCTTTGCGGTGTCATCCTCGGTCTCCTTTGCGGCATTTTCCGCACCGGAATCCCGCTCCTGCACCCACTGCTTGTAGCTTGCCTCCTCGGAAGCGTACTGATCGGCGTTGAGCACGGTCGCAAGGTAGTCGTACATCTCACTCAGCAGGTTATCCCATTGCTCGAACGAGCTTGCGGTCATGGCCAGCTCATCCTCCTGATTCTCTGCCGACGAAATTTTCAGATCGTCACTTTCCAGCTCATCCATCTTTTTGCTGAACGCATCGCGCTGCTCGGCCTTTTTCTGGCTGTTCTCTTCCTGCTGCTTTTCCTGCTGCTGTGCATCGGAAAGCTGCTTCTGCAGCTCCTTGACCTGCTTTTTCTGGTCATCGGTCAGCGAATCATCATTTGCCAGAGAATCCAGCTTGCCGCTGGCAGCATCGTACTTTTTATCGTCCAGATAGCTCTGTGCCTCGTCCAGATCGGAGTTGAACTGATCGTCCGACTGGGCAGACTGCGCCTTATCGAGCAAATCCTCGATGGCCTTGTACATCGCGGAATCCGGGTCGGTAACACGGTTCTGCAGCTGCTTGAGCGCCGCAATGGCCTCGGTGTACTGGCCGTTGCCCACATAATCCTCGGCAGACTGATAGTCCTTGATCAGCTGAATGGTCGCATCCAGAGCCGCCGGGTCCTTGGCTTCCGCCTGTGCCTTCTGGTAATACTCGAGTGCCTTGTCGAAGTTGCCGCGGTCCATGTACTTTTCGGCCATGATGAGGTTTTCGTCGGTCTTGTGTGTATTTGTAAAATACCACACACCGCCGCCAATCAAAGCCGCCACGATGATGACCACCAGCGCAATGATCAGGCCGCGTTTTCCCTTGGACGGCTTTTTGTAAACGCGGTCCTTCGGATCGGCCTCACCGTTGTAGTAGGTCGTGCGGCGCTCGGGCGTGCCCGCAGTACGGCGGACCGGCGGCGTGTCGATCGGACGCATGGCAGCCTGCGTGGGAATGTTCGGATTCGGAATATTGGGATTGGTGTCTGCCAGCGGATCGGCAGCCGTGTCGTCCACCGGAAGCTGCGCTTTTCGGCCCGCATAGCCGCGTCAAACGCGCTGGTGTCAATCGGACCGGTCTCAACAGGGTCCTTCATATCATCCGGCAGGGTGGTAAATACAGCCGTTTCGTCGTTGACACCGGTCTGCTCGACAGCTGCGCCGCAGAAGGGGCAGAATTTTCCGGTGATCGGCAGCTCCTTGCCGCAGTTTTTGCAAAGCATGGGTGATTTCCTCCTT
>ENA-OQBD01000826-OQBD01000826.1-human-gut-metagenome-genome-assembly--contig:-NODE-826-length-15741-cov-3.193224_pt1 | contig 15741 bp, 21 predicted proteins | sample MGYA00242742_ERZ504543 | MGnify/ENA primary metagenome ERZ504543 (study PRJEB26092, sample SAMD00036239) | human gut metagenome | host: Homo sapiens | study: EMG produced TPA metagenomics assembly of... | reverse complement strand
TGATACTTCCGTCTGTGTGAATGACTCTGCCATTGAGAGATTCTGTACCAAATGCTATGAAATAATCCTGTCCTTTGGAAAGGGTAAAGTCAGCATATGGAATACTGCGCTCAAATGCACCGCCTACCGTTACAGTCTGGATGCACTGCAGAACCCCATTCTCAACATCATACCAGAACAGATTTGCCATAAGTCCTGCACAGGAGACATCTGTTTTTACAGAAAGCACAGCCGGGAAATCAAAAACTCCGCTTCTTCCAAGATGGAAACCGAAATTATTCTGGTTTGCGGAGATCAGGCTGTATAATACTGCTGGAATATGTTCTGCTGTGTTTGTAACAGAAAGATCGGTATCTGCAGGTGTTTCTGCTGTAATGGAAGTACCGTTGATCTTCCATATGAAACCATTCTCCATATCAAGATTCAGGGAAATATCTTTTCCTTTTATCCCGGATAAAACGGAAGCAGGAAGTGTCCTGGCACCATTCATGATAATGGAGATGGTATCTTTTTCTTTGGATGTCTTGATCAGATCATTAACAGTATCCCAGCTTTTCTTCTGGAAACTTCCCTCAATGTAAGGTTCCCCGTCACCAAGTTTTCCGAGATTTTTTGTATCCTGATGTTTGCATCGTTTACAGGTGTAAGTTATGATTCCGTCAGTTTCTGTAGTTGGTTCTGTAGTGATAACGCCGTTGTCATAGTCATGGCCGTATGCGGAAATGGTATAACCATAGGAAAGTGTTTCATTACAGTCTGTGCAGTAGGTATCTCCGCTATATCCGCTGGAAGTACAGGATGGAGAGGAGTAATAACGTCCGGCGGTGTGTTCGTGCGTGCATTGACTTCTGGTGATTGTGTAAGTAATAGATTCTTTTTCGTAATTCCCCTTATCGTCGCCATTGTAAATTGCGGTAGCTGTAATGGGTTTTCCAACTTGTAATTCCTGATCAGGATTAACATCGTTATCCCATTTCCAGTCAGCCGGAAAAGGGTTGGTAATGTCGCTGATCTTTTTACAGGACCATAGAACGGATATAGAAGTTTTATTAAAATCTACTCCTGGTGCTACAGAAGCTTTTTTTATAGTAAATGTCCATTCTGAACTTACTAATCCTTTATGTTCAAAATAGGATTTACTTTCCCCTATCTCAGCCTTTACGGTATATGTGCCTGCATTTACAGGAGCACCTTGGAGCGGTTCGATTGTATCAATGTTATCTTTGATATTTTCGTATTTACCTTTATAATATTTCAATAAGATTGTTCTGTCATTTTCGTGTGTAGGTTTAAATTTAAACTCTAATGAGGCTTCTTTAGGCTGACCATCGTAAATAGGATTTACAGGGGACTTAAATATAAAATCATTAACAACTTGAGCAGCTTTAAATGTGTTGGTAACGGTGTCGAATGAATAATTCCGTATTCGAGATTCTGAACCGTTTTCTGGGTTAAGTATAATACTATAATAGCTGTTTGTAGAATTGCCTTCGAACTTGGGCAGCCAAACATACAGATTAGTGTCATCAGGGTCGAGAGAGGAATGGTTTACAGGCTTCCAATTACCTGTTCCAGGTTTGATTGTTACGTTCGCATTTTCGGGATTTTCAATAGTACAACAGTAAACCTCTTTCCCTTTGTTTGTTGGGAACCGGATACAGAAGAGGCTTTTACCGAGCCGCCATTAATGGTAATATTATTACTGCCAGCGCCTCCCTTGCCGCCACCAATTCCGGCACCATTCGTAGAACTAGCAGTTACAGAACTACTATTGATGGTAATATTTTCGCAAGAATTTCCTTCGCCGCCACCAATTCCGGCACCATTCGTAGAACTAGCAGTTACAGAACTACTATTAATGGTAATATCACTGCCACTGCCAGCGCCGTCAAAGGCCGCCACCAATTCCGGCACCATTCGTAGAACTAGCAGTTACAGAACTACTATTAATGGTAATATTACTGCCAGCGTGTTGCTTGCTGCCACCAATTCCAGCACCATACTTAGAACTAGCAATTACAGAACAACTATCAATAATAATATTACTGCAAGAGCCGGAGCCTTGATAGCCGCCACCAATTCCGGCGCCATCCCCATCGATACTACGAGCATTTAAGATTCCTGCAGTAGCGTCTGAATCATTGGTTTTTATTATAAGCTGAGCTTTGTTATCTTTCTGTAAACCGGCATAGTAGTTATTCTTTGTTATAAGACTATTTGTGCCTGTTAAATGGATAGTGACTGCAGCCTTCACAGTTCTCTTTATTTGCAATGCCGGACCAGTAGGTGTATTGATATTTACGTTATCAAGATAAATGTTGATGTTGTCTTGCTCTGAAATAGTATCTCCATTAACCACAATTCTATTTTCTGTTGACTCATTATTACTGCATGTGAATTTGTAATCTCCTGCCAAAGTTATAGTATAAACTCCGCTCGGAACATTATTGTTATTAGCTAAATCAATTACTCCATTTTGTGCATTTTCCGCAGCAGCCATTGCCTCATCGGGGGTATCGTTAAATTCAGGAACCTCCTCCGAACTGAATACAAACAAGTCCTCATTTGTCTCTCCTGCTGCTTCCTGCTCCTCATTGGTAAAAATCTCCGGAGTTTCTTCCTCAGACACTACATCCGGATTTCCGGAAGTAAATTCCTCCGCAAATATAGTCTGGGGAAGCATATTTGTGGAACACAGTGCAAGTGCCAGAATCCCGGCTAATAACTTTTTCTTCATACTTTCACCTCTCCTTTCTTTATACATGATCTTCTGCGTCTTGACTCTTTTGTCCTCTGTTTCTGAATTTGATACATAATGCGGTAATCACGACTGCCACAGTAAAGGAAATGACAGCCACCAACACATAACCGCCTGCGTCCTCATGAAGCAGGATTGTGCCGTACATTCCCGTAACGTTTATTGGCTTGTTTTGCATTATCCCCATTGCTCCCACAAGAGACAGGAATAACAGGGTACACAGAACAGACAGCCGACAGACTGTGCGCCGCTCCTGGCGGCGGTGGTATTCATGCATTCGCTTTTTTACCAATTCGATACGCTTTTCTGTATCGTACATGCCTTCCAACCTCCTTCCACAAAAACAGTCTTAAAAGTCCTTTCACTTATATAGGTACAAAAAAAGCGAAAAACTCTCACCTGAAAATCAAATTTTTTCAAAAAAATTTGAGAGCTGCCGAAACAGCTCCCAAAAGCGAAAAATCAGGTTATATTATTGTATCGAACTGCGGAAGATCAGTTTTCCCGCTGCCAGGATCAGTACAGGCAGCAGATAAGCAATATACTGTGCTGCACCGCCATAGGCGATCAGAAGATTATAAATTGCGTGAAAGGTGATTGCTGCTCCCAGCAGACCGCAGGTTCCGGCAATCTTCAGCCATGTTCTCTGCCACACATATGCAAGGCCACCGCCGACAATGGCCCCACAGATCACGTGCATGGCTCCTGTCCCAATACCCCGGAAGAAAATAAAAGAAAAATGACCGGCTCCGTTTTGGATCAGATAGCAGATGTTTTCAAATGTGGCAAAGGAAAGAGCTGTGATCACGGCTGCATTTTTGATCTGCTCCGCTTTCGGCTCAAATATCAGCAGATAAAAGAGCAATGGCAGAAGTTTCATCACTTCCTCCACCACCGGGGCGATCTCTGTGGTAGCTGCAAAGGTGTCCGCTTTATAAAGTGCAGCGAAAAAGGTGTTGATGTATGCGGAAAGTAGACAGACACCCATCCCGGCAAAGCAGAACAGAAAGAATTTTCTCTGCCGCTTTCCCATACACAGAGCAGCAATCAGCAGGGGCGAGGCCATGCAGAGAAATACGTTTTCAATATATGTCATGTCTGCACCGCCTTTCCTGTGGCCGGCAGCAGTGCAAACAGGCAGCCTGTAAGCAGAAGATCAAGCCCGCAATAGGGAGCGGAAATGGAATAACCCGGCCACAGACAGCCGGAGATCCAAAGAGCATACTCCACCGCCACATAGCACAGCACCCCAATGTGAAAATACCGCATCTTACACGCTGTTCCCGTCTGTATCTGCGCATAAGCAAGACCCCGGATAGAATGATAAGAAACAACGATCATCATGCCACACCAGAGCAGATTGGAGAGAACATCCCCAAAGGTGCAGTAAAACACACAAAGCGGAATGCCAATCAAAAGGGGCAATCAGGGCTTTTCGTGTCAAAAATCTTCTTTCCCCGGCAGAAGAAAGGGTGTATTGCAGAAGATAAAGGAAAATCACACTGGCTACCCAGCCGAACTCTGACACATAAAAGACCTGCGGCGTTTCAGAAAACAGAAGCAGATACAGCGTCCAGTAAAGAGAGCCAAGGGCAAAGCAGCCGTAAAAGCAGGTCAGCAGGAAATATGTCTGTTTTCGACCTTTTAGATACCGAATACCACTCATACAAAAGCCCAACAGGGTAACAGCGAATTGAAAAAGGTTACTGATCAGCTCCATCCCCATTGTCCTCCTTTTGTTTCTCCGTCTGCTCCTCTTTGTTCAGCTGATGGATGCGAAAACACAGAATAGTCACGCACGCGCCGAGAACAAAAGCCAACAGTCCGATCACTATATATCCCAATGCGGTGCTGCCGCCCAAAATTGTTGCCGCAGTTTCAAAGCCTGAAGAAGTACCGGGTTCGACCCGCCCGATAATACCGGGCATGGCAAAGGAAATCCCAACGATCACTGCAAAGCATGCCGCTATACAGACAGCAGAGATAATCCGTCTGCGCCGCAGTCTCTGCTGTTGTTCTTTTTTTGCAATACGCCGTTTTACCTCAGCAATCCGTTCCTCATCTTTCAGCATTTGTAATACCCTCCCGTTTCAATAATCCGCGTAAACGCTCTTTTCCCCGGTACACCATATTTGTGATCTGCTTTACACTTTTCCCCATAACCTCAGCTGCCTGTTGATAGCTCATGCCCTCAAAATAGGTCAGATAAAGAGCCTCCCTATAATCTGGATTTAACTCGTCCATGCAGAGATGCAGGATCTGGTTTCGCTCTTTTGTGCGGACGACTTCCTCTACCAGCGTTTGTGCCTCCGGTTCTCTGGTCAGGTTGTCAAGACTGAAGATAATCCGCCGTCTGCTTTTGTGGCGTAATGCCATGTGACGCGCTGCTTTATAGAGGTAAGCCTTAAAACATCCATCCCGGATGCGGGGCTTTTTCATAAACAGCCAGGAAAAGGTTTCCATCATTAAGTCCTCCGCTTCGTGGACGTCATGCAGATAACCATCAATGTATAAGGTCAGCGGATCACCGTATTTTTTTATCAACAGTTCAAGTCCTGTCTCATCACCGCACAGATATTGCCCATAAAGTTCTTCATCCGTGGCCATATCGTTCTTCCTTTCCAAGTATTACTCCTCTATTGTCAGATGAAAGCTCCAGGTTCGTGAATCATTTTTGTCTGCGAAGACATACAACATGTCAGGAGAAATCCCTGACAAAAAAATAACCAGAGCCTAAGCTCTGGTTAAATTCTCACTATTTTGTAGCAGCCAGTACGGGAATCGAACCCGTGTTTCCGCCGTGAGAGGGCGGCGTCTTAACCGCTTGACCAACTGGCCATTTGTTTATCTGTCGTTCGCTCTTCGCTGTCGACTCGTTTAATATACACCATCTTTTTCTAAAATGCAAGTACTTTTTAAAAAAACTTTCAATTTTTTTAATTTTTCTCGAATTTTTCGCATACGGCAACATTACTCCAACCTTTGGATTACCAGGTGCAATACTTTCGCAAAGTGTTTCTTCACCATCTTCTTTTTGTCCAGAAGCAGGATTGGTTTTTGATGTCCGGTCAGAATTTTTTCCTGTTCTTCACTGACCAGGCATTCTCTTTTCACAGATTCCAGATCTTTTGCCATAACTGCAAATGGTTTCGCCGGACGTTTTTTGCAGTTCTCTGAGGCGCTTCACCGCCTCTTCATTAGTCGCATCGCAGCACAGGTGGAAACCTCCAATCCCCTTAATCGCCACAATTCCGCCTTCTGCAATGGTCAGTCTGGTGTAAATGATTGCGTCTCTTCCGCGTTCTTCTCTGCCGATCAGGTAGACCTCCGGACCACACTTGTTACAACAGACTGGCTGTGCATCGTATCTCCGGGTTGCCGGATCATAATATTCTTTTGCGCAATCCAGACACATCGGAAATTCTTTCATGCTGGTGCGCTCCCGGTCATACGGAAGGGCATCCAGGATTGTAAGTCTTGGTCCACAGCAGGTACAGTTGATAAATGGATGCAGATATCTACGGTTCTTCGGATCAAACATTTCTTCCTTGCATTCATCACAAATTGCAATATCCGGTGAGACAAAAATTCTCACCTTTCGTCTTTTCACTTTCAATGATCGCAAACTCCGTAAAGTCTTCTGCTTCTTCTACCGGCTCAATATTCATTTTCAAAATTGCTGCCCGCTTCGGCGGCTTATTCTCAATATCCGAGATAAATCCATCCACTGCCTCTTCCGGTCCCTGCGCAAAGATTTCCACATACGGACCTTTATTGGACACGCTGCCCCGGATCTGATGCGTAGCCGCATGCCTGCTCACAGTCGGACGAAATCCTACGCCTTGCACGATCCCATAGACACGGATCTGTTTTGTCACTTCATTTTTCATCTATTCACACAGTCTCCCTGACACTGCAAAATGTCTTGTATTTACGAAGATTCCCTGAAAATCCGGAACCATTTTTTCCATACATGCATCTGCGAAATGATATCAAATCCACCATTTTTCACAAGATCGATATAATCATCTTCCTCACGCAACGACACATCCTGCGGACAGGCAAGCTCTTTTTTCCTCATAAACCAGGTTGCTGTCTGCACCTCTGCCGAATTCTCTCTTTTAAGAATTTCCTGCCGGATTGCTTCCGCCATCACCTGCTGGTGTACCACAAGGATCTTCTTTCCCTGATAGTCCAGATTCGGAACCAACTCACCTGCTGCCGGATAACCGATCTCATACGGCGTACCAAAGGTCTTTTCCAAATATTTGGCTACTTCCAGTGCTGCCGCAGATACAACAATATTTTTGCCAGCTTCCGATGCCCTTTCTACTGCCTCAAGCCCATCGCCCATTCCATAGCAAATGGCTTCTTTTCCTTCTTTTTTCAGTTCCTCTCTTACTTTATCTGCTGCTTTCAGATCGCTTACATCCTGTGGCGTCATTCCAAGGATACCGACTTTTTCTTTGCATACCTCATGTTTTTCCTTTGCAAATGCAGTAAATAATGCAAGATACGCTTTTTCTTCCCCTTTATCGTAAAGCTCCATTCCGTCGGTATCAATGGCAAGAATCGGAAGATCGGTCTTTTTTTCACACATTCTTTTCAGTGCCTGGTAATCCGTTCCGATCACAGCCGGAACCGGAGTGCCGACAATCGCCGCAAAATTCGCATCAATCTTATCAGCTGCATCGACCAGCTTTGCGACCAGACGGTCATCTCTTCCAAGGATTGCATCCATATCACGAAGTCCTGCGCTGAATACTGCACTTTTCCGTTCAAACCATCTCGGCTCATCAAAACCGCAGACATTTCCTGTGCATCCTCCCGCGTCGCAGATGACGATGATTCCGCCAAGTTCATATAACACAGACACTGCGCCCGACTGATCCGGTGCAAATGGTGTCAGATATTTTCTAAGTCCTCTCATACTACACCTCCAAAAGGGTTTCAAACAACCGTGTCACACCTGCATAACCATAAGGCTGTCTGTCCTGATTCCAGATCACATTCGGCTGATCCGGATGATAGTATCCCGCATCCTTTCCAATGGTCATATTCACGCCGCTCTTTTCCGGATCGTAGTACAGCATGGTCGGTTCCATATTGGAAAATACCTTCGTCTCCGGGCTGAGCTGGGATAACTGATTCAGGTAAATAAAGTTCTCTGCTGTCAGTGTTCCATAGATTTCCGGCACCTTAAATCCATATTTGATCATCGCAAGTGCCATTTCAAATGGATCTCCGTTCATGCATTCCCCGATTGCAAAGCTTGCATCCGGCCGTTTCTCTTTGAATTTCGCCACGGTTTCTTCCGCTTTTTCACGATAAACTTCATCAGAAAATGTCACACCAAGCACTTTCCCAAATGCCTGATACTGGCTGGCGATCTTATCTGTCTGGTAGAGTCTCCTGAGTTCAATAAACGGGATCTGCAGACGGTTATGAAAATTCTCTGCCGCAAATCTGGCTTCCGGGTGAAGTACCAGATTAAAATTTGCCTCAGACATGGTCTGATATTCCTCATAGTCCTTGCATCTGGAGATTTCATGGATGGTCTTAACCCCTGCGCTGTGCAAAAGATCATACAGCTCACACTCATCGATCAGCGGCGAGAAAAATCCAAGCAGGTTCACCACATTTCCTTTTTTCTTCTTTGGCTCCAGAAGGGAGTATAAAGACTGACGTACATGCACCATCGGCGGCTTTCTTCCTTCTCTTGTCAGCGCGTACATGTAGCATGGTCGAACCGGAAGTCCGGCTCTTTCTTCCGCTTTTCTACACACACGCTCCATATCCGTCCCAAGAAGAGCATCTACACAGGTAATACAGATCATCACAACGGACGGTCTCATTTCACAGCAATTGCAGATTTCTTCTACTGCCTTCGGAATCTTTTTCAAATGACGTCCCGTTACGATATCGGTCTCGTCCATCATCAGATAGAAAAACGGTTATCATATTCCCTCATGGAACTGATAAGCGAAGTATTTCGTCCACAGCAGCCCGGTGCCACGATCAGCATGATCGAATCCGGCACAGCAAGTCCCGCTCTTTTTACTCCGAATCCTTCTGCTCCCGGTGAGTTAAATGCAAGCGTCGCCGGTGAGCTGTAAATCAGGTGTGTATTCGACCGGAGCTGTGCCGGAATCGCATCTCTTCCCAGTTTATTTAATTCTTTTACGGTACAATAATATGCTTCTTTTGCCATACCTTCTATTCCTCACTCTTCAGTAATAACTCTGCCAGATCAAAAAATTCTCTTACTGATCGCGGAATCTTTGTCCCCTTCGATCACCGTCATTCCCTGATCCTCATAGCGGATGATCTCATCACTTCTCGGGATTTCCCCGACGATCGGGATTCCGCTTTTTTCGGAAAATGCCTGTACTTTTTCCGTCTCATTTTCCACATTCCTGTGGTTCAGTACAATACCGAATACTCTGGCATAGCTTCTGTCCTCAAAATTCCTCACCGCACTTGAAATATTATTTGCTGCATAAAGTGCCATCTTTTCTCCGGAAGTTACGATCAGAACCTTTTCGGCGTACCCTTCCCGGATCGGTGCTGCAAAGCCACCGCATACCACGTCACCAAGAACGTCATAAAGTACAACATCCGGCTTATATGTTTCAAATAACTGCAAATCTTCTAACAGCTGAAATGTGGCAATAATCCCACGCCCCGCGCATCCAAGTCCCGGTGTCGGTCCACCTGTTTCAATGCAGAGCACACCACCATAGCCTTCTTTTGCAATATCTGAAAGCTCCTCCGGTTCTTCATCCTCTTCTCTCATATAATTCATCACCGGTCTGAGCGGCTCGCCGCCAAGCAGATTGATCGTAGAATCTGCCTTCGGATCACATCCAATCTGGATTACTTTCTTCCCCATCGCCGCAAATGCTGCCGCCAGGTTGGACGTAATCGTAGACTTTCCAATACCGCCCTTTCCATAAATTGCAACCTTTAACATAATCCTTTTTCCTTTCTATAACCAAGCAGGCAATTTATCGTATACACAAAAAACCCGCCTCCCAAAACGGTAGACGAGTCCCACTATACATCTTCGTATATCACCAACTGTTTCCCGCTCGGATCTACCTTGCCGTCAAAGTCTCTTATATAAAATTATCTCCATTCAGCATTCAGATAGGAATCTTCCACTCCGTCTGCATCATTATTTTAATTATATCTCCACGCCTATAGGTCAGTCAATTCTAACTATGTTTTATCATGGTATTTTTCTATATTTTTTCAGGACTTTTCTATGAATAACTGGTCAAATTCCCCATAAAATCTTGTAACAAACTTTATTGCAGCGTATACTACACCTATAAAATAAAATTTTGAGGAGCCCATATGATAAAAAAAATTTTCACTACACTGTATAGAAAAAGTTTTATTCTTCATCGGCATTTTTCTGCTTACCAGCGAAATTCTGAAACAATTACTCCTGACCTTCGTCATGAATAATGGGCACTACAACCTGTGGTACTTCCCATTCCAGCTCTGCAGCCTCCCGATGTATCTGCTGGTTCTCTACCCATTTTTTCACACAGAACCTGCCAGAAATACCATCCTCGGCTTCCTTTCCACCTATAATCTTCTCGGTGGAATTGCCGTTTTTTTCGATACCAGTGGAATGCATTATCCGCTTCTGATCCTGACAGTTCACTCCTATCTCTGGCATATTTTACTAATTATCACAGGAATCCTGTCCGGTATACTTCTGGTACAGAAATCTGTACCAATGACTCCTCTTTCCTGTCCAAAAAATATTAAAAGACAGCCGACTGACGCTTCTTCACGCCGTCTGCTGCCTTCTTTTTCCCGCATCACTTTGCTCTATATTCTGTTTGCTCTCATCGCAGAATATCTGAACCACATTCTGGATCCCTTTGGTGAAATTAATCTTTTCTACATTAATCCAGATTACCGGATGGAACAGATTTTCTTTGTGAAAATCGGTGAACTCTACGGAAATAATTCTGCAATTCTGGTCTATATCCTTGCGACTATATCAGGGGCTGGGATTTTGTATGGAGCCTGGAATCTCATGATCCGTTTTTATTCTTCTCATTGACATTGCTTTGGGGAAATTTCTGCTCCCTTGCTCACATACTCTGCTCCCACCTTCAAACTAAAACGCCCGGATCTTATCCTCCTCATCATCCGTCGTATCTTCAATCTTCCGTATCACAAGCTCATACGAATAATCATCGCTAACCTTCACCTTCACAGTCTCTCCTGCTTTATGCCCGAAGATTGCCTTTCCGATCGGAGATTCGGTACTGATATAATTATGAATTGAATTCCCGCGAATCGAAGTAACCAGCTTATAGGTTTCTTCCTCGTCATCCTCCGGAAAATATACGGTCACACGGTTATTGATTCCGGCAACACCTTCTTCGGAAGTATCGGATACAATCTCCGCATTTTTCAGCATTCTTTCCAGATACCGGATCCGGCTTTCATTCTGGTTCTTATATTTTTTTGCTGCATGGTATTCAAAGTTCTCACTTAAGTCTCCCTGCGCACGCGCTTCCTTGACCGCTTCAATGGCTTCCTTACGGATCACATGCTTGCGATGCTGGATTTCCTCTTCAATTTTCTTTACATCACTTTCTGTAAGCTGCTCACGCATCTTTCCATCCTTCTTTCTGTAAAATAATTTCCATCAAAATATGCATCCACTGATGCACCTAACACAAAGCACCTCAAATTGTAGCCAATCGAAGTGCTTCGTAAAATTTTCCAATATCCCTAAAAGAAAAATTCTCCGGATATCATTATACATCACAAATACCATTCAGGCAAAGAAGAAGTGCCATTCCTGCCAGATGTACATACCCTTCTTTTTCCGGAGGCACCCGCTTTCCGCGGATCACTTCCACGATCAGAAATACCAGACGGCCTCCATCCAGTGCCGGAAGCGGAAGTAAATTCATCACTCCAAGGTTCGCTGAAAGCAGGATCGTCATCTGCAGAAGATTCAGGAAAATCAACAGTGCTCCACCAGATTTGCTTTCCTTATACGTGGTATCCACCGCGCTCACAACGCCCACCGGTCCAGATAACTGATCCACTCCGATCCGTCCTGTCACAAGCTGTTTCAAACTGTCAATCGTCAGATCGATCCAGTATTTCACATTGTACGCGCTATACGCAGCAGTTTCAAACACATTGGTCTTTACATAATTACTGCTTGTAATTCCGATCAGATAGTATCCACTGTCATTTTTCTCCGGGGTAACGGAAACCGTATTCTTTTCACCATTTCTTTTGTATACAATCTTCATCGTCTGTCCCTGATGAAACTGATTGTAAGTAGAAATATCCTTGAAAATATGGATATTCTTATCATTGATCTTTACAATCTCATCCCCTGCCTGAAGCCCTGCCTCAGCTGCAGGCGTTCCTGCATTTACCGTTCCTATGACCGGTTTGTCTACACCGACAAAGCAGATAATAATGAATGCACCAATAAAGGCAAGAATAAAGTTAAATACCGGACCTGCGGCAATGACCGAGATCCTGCGCCACGGCGATTTGCTGTTGAAGCTTCCCTCTGACAGATCCTCTTTCTCATCTTCCCCCATCACACACGCACCGCCGATCGGCAGTATTTTCAGACAGTAGTCTGTATTTCCGATCTTTTTGTGTGCCAGTGTCGGTCCCATTCCGATCCAGAATTCATACACATTGATTCCATTAATCCTCGCCAGAAGAAAATGTCCCAGTTCATGGAAAAAAACGATGAATCCAAAAAGTAAAATCGCCAGTACGATTCCCATTTGCTACCTCCTGCTTCTGATTCTGTCATACGTTTCCTACTCTGTGTCCAGAATCTGTTCCACAGTCGGATTCGCAATTGTCTTATGTGCTTTCATGCAGTCTTCGATAATCTCTGTAATTTCCAGATATTTAATCTCCCGGTTCAGGAACTGGCTGACTGCAAGTTCATTTGCTGCGTTAAATACCGTTGGGAAGTGTTCCACCGCATCGCCCTGGCCTCGTAAGCAAGTGCAAGCCCGTAGAAGGTATCCATATCCGGCTTTTCAAAATCAAGGTGTCCGATACTCCAGAAATCCACACGTTCTCCCGGAAGAAATCTTCTTTCCGGATAATAAAGTGCATACTGGATCGGCAGCTTCATATCCGGAGTACCAAGCTGTGCGATCACTGCTCCGTCCACATACTCTACCATAGAATGGATCACACTCTGTGGCTGTACAACCACCTGCACATCATCAATATCCACATTAAAAAGCCATCTGGCTTCCATCACTTCCAGTCCTTTATTGACCATGGTCGAAGAATCGATCGTAATCTTACGTCCCATCGCCCAGTTCGGATGCTTTAAAGCATCTTCCACACGGATATTCAGAAGATCCTCCTGCTTCTTTCCACGGAACGGGCCACCGGATGCCGTAAGCAGGATCTTCTTCAGTTCATTCTTTCCATGGCTTCCCTGCAGAGACTGGAAAATGGCACTGTGTTCACTGTCCACCGGAAGGATCTTCACACCACATTCCTTTGCAAGCGGCATAATGATATGCCCTGCCGTAACCAGTGTCTCTTTATTTGCAAGGGCAATATCCTTTCCGGCTTTGATCGCTGCAATTGTCGGACGGATACCGATCATACCCACGATTGCCGTCACAAGGATCTCACTTTCTTCCATCGTGGCAATCTCCAGAAGTCCATCCATTCCGGAAACAACCTTTACATCCAGATCCCGGAGCCGGCTTTTCAGTTCCTTTGCCTTCTCTTCTGTCCACATTGCCACAAGTTTTGGCTGGAATTCCCGGATCTGTTTTTCCAGAAGATCCACATTTGTCCCTGCCGCAAGCCCTGTCACTTCGATATCTTTGTTCTCACGGATCACCTCAAGTGTCTGGGTTCCGATCGAACCTGTTGAACCTAATATTGCTATTTTTTTCATTTGAAACCTCCTGTCAGATTACATCAGTGCAACTGCCAGATAATAAATCACCGGAGCTGTGAAGATCACGCTGTCGAAACGGTCCAGGATTCCACCGTGTCCCGGAATCAGTTTTCCGTAATCCTTGATCTCATGATTTCTCTTGATCGCAGATGCTGCAAGATCCCCGATCATGGAAATGATTCCACCAACAAAACAGATCAGCGCATATTCGCCGACTCCTGCCGAAGCACCACCCCATTTATTGATCGCAAGAGCGTAAAGCGCGCCGAGAAGTGCTGCGCCTGCAAGTCCACCGATTCCGCCCTCTATGGATTTCTTCGGGCTGAGCTTCGGTGCCATCTTATGCTTTCCGATCAGTACACCCACACAGTACGCACAGGTATCACATCCCCAGGAACATAAAAAAACAAGTCCCACGAGAAAAAGTCCGTCTTTCAACAGACGTGTCTGATAAATATAGGATAACATAATCGCCACATAAAATACGCCAAAGTACGCAGTCATTACCTGTTCAGACACATATTTCGGAAAGGCAAATACATAAACTGCCATTACAAGGATCAGCAAAATGATTGCAAACATCATCAGATCTTCTTTTTTCTGTGCACGGATCAGAAAATAATATGCAACTACACCTATATAGCCTACGATTCCGAGTGGTGCTTTCTCAATCTTTACAACCTTGTAAAGCTCGGAAACTCCGATCAGACTGATGATCAGAAGTGTTGCAAACAATACATCCCCACCAAGGAAGATCGTTGCAAATGCAATGATAACCAGTACAATTCCGCTGAGTAATCTTGTCTTAAACATTTTCTTCGTCCTCCTTGATTCCGCCGTATCTTCTGTCTCTGCTATTATATTGCTCAATTGCTTTTTCTAATTCTTCTTTTGAAAAATCCGGCCACGGAACATCTGTAAAATAAAATTCTGTATAAGCAAGCTGCCATAACAAATAATTGGAAAGTCTGAGTTCTCCGCTGGTACGGATCAGAAGATCCGGATCCGGAATCCCATGTGTATCCAGATATCCTTCAAACAGTTCTTCTGTAATCTCTTCCGGTGCAAATCTGCCATCTGCACAGTCTTTTGTCATTTTTCCGCATGGCACGGATCATCTCATCTCTGCTTCCATAATTGATCGCAATCTGGAAATTCAGTCCGTCATTATTTTTTGATGCCTCTTCCAGTTCCTTAATTCTGGTACGGATATCTTCATCCAGACCTGTCTTATCGCCGATCACACGGACACGCATCCGGTTCTTTTCCGCCGTCTTCAGACAGGTTTTCATATAGTTACGAAGAAGCTTCATCAGTGCATCCACTTCACTCTTCGGTCGACTCCAGTTCTCTGTGGAAAACGCATAGACCGTCAGATATTTGACACCCATCTTATAAGCAGCCTCACAGATCTTTTCCACATTCTTGCTGCCCTGCACATGCCCGTAGTTTCTCGGCATTCCCTTTGCTTTCGCCCATCGTCCGTTACCGTCAAGGATGATGGTCTATATGCTGCGGTACATTCATTTTTAACCCTCTCTTGCATTGATACTAAATTTGCTGATATAAAAAAGGAAACGAGGCGCCAAACATCTCGCCGCCCCTTATCTTTCCTTCTTATACTGTCATAACTTCTTTTGACTTTGCATCGACTGCTGCATCAACTTCCTTGATGTATTTGTCAGTCAACTTCTGGATCTGATCTTCAAGATCCTGAATTTCATCCTCTGAAACGTCTGTGCCTTTCAGCTTTTTGAATGCATCATTTCCATCACGGCGGATGTTACGGACTGCAACCTTGGATGCTTCTCCTTTTTTTCTTAACATCTTTCACCAGTTCTTTTCTTCGTTCCTCTGTCAGTTCCGGGAATACCAGACGGATAACAGTACCATCGTTTGTTGGATTGATTCCGATATCAGACATCAGGATTGCTTTCTCAATATCTTTGATGATCTTCTTTTCCCATGGCTGGATCTGGATCATACGTGCTTCCGGAACAGAAATGTTCGCTACCTGCTGGATCGGTGTCGGTGT
>ENA-OQBD01000824-OQBD01000824.1-human-gut-metagenome-genome-assembly--contig:-NODE-824-length-15762-cov-2.668564_pt1 | contig 15762 bp, 10 predicted proteins | sample MGYA00242742_ERZ504543 | MGnify/ENA primary metagenome ERZ504543 (study PRJEB26092, sample SAMD00036239) | human gut metagenome | host: Homo sapiens | study: EMG produced TPA metagenomics assembly of... | reverse complement strand
GTAAAGGTTACCAAACCCTCAAGGCGGTCTTCCACCGTCAACGGTGAGTCCGTCAGTACATAGGTAACATCCGTATTGCCCAGCAGGTTCATGTTACCGCGCATGGTCAGGGCATCCAAAGGCCCTCGTACCGTAGCGTTCAAATCGACAAATATCTTGCCGTAGATAAGACTTTCGCGGGTGCGCGGCGCATCCAGCAGCGTATAGTTCTCCGCCAGCAACTTCAAGTCCGCCGTAGGACGTTCCAAATTGCGGAAGTCCACCTTGCCGTTAATGGTAAACGGATTCTTGCTGGTGGTATAAATGGCAAACTTATCAAATATCAGTTGGTTATCCTTAATCTGCACGGGACGGTCGTCAAACCAGTAGCGGGCCCCTGCCTGACGGGCATATACCGATACGCTGTCCAGCGTGATATCTCCGTGCATCCTGGGTTTCTCCAACGGCCCGTAGATGTACATCCCGCCATCGAGGTCGCCGGTAAAGGACATCATTTGGTCGGGCACAAAAGCATTGGCAATCTTCATCGGGAAGTGTTCAAAAGAGGTAGTCACTTCCAGCGTGTCCTTTCCGTTCTTCTGTGTCAGTATGCCGTCGGCAGTCATCACTTCCCGGTTGTCATAACTGAAATATGTATTCAGATAATGCGTAGCGCCCTTATCGCCCGGCAGCCATGTGGCTCCCATACCGATGTCTCCCACATGCTGCCGCTCATAGGTCAGTTCATCGATATTGGCTTCGGCTGAAACCTGCAAGGAAGTAGGGGTCTGTATATACTGCGCCTCGGCAGAGAACAAGCCGGTGAGACGGGGCATATAAGGAAGCACCTCGCTCAGTTCGCCCAGTTGGAAACGGCTCAACTCCACGTTCATATTCTGCAATGAAATGCTGTCGTTCTTGTCCGACTGCATACGGAAGCCCAAACCGTTGTCACTATCCATATCGATATTGGCATAGACGCGCATGTTGTTATGCAGATATATCCAATTGCTGTTGTCTACGAAATGGAACTTACGGTATGCGATAACCGGTTCGGCAGGCGTCAGATTAAGCAATACTCCGTTGCCTTTGCCATGTCCCTCCGTCAGCGGACGGGCATTGACGCCGAACAGCACTCCCGTCTGTCCTTTTCCGTCCACATAATTCACGGTCAGTTCGGCATCTTCACTGCGAATCTCACCGGTCAGCGTACTGCGGAATACGAACTGCGGATTCTTCGGTCCGTTAATCACCCCGCTTTGCAGCATCATCCGGGAAGTATCCTGCTTCACGGCAAGAAAACCGTATCGAGCTGCAACGAGTCCACACGCAATCCGTGAACGGCGGTCCGTCCGTTGATGCCCCGTGCCGGCGTACTCCCAAAGCGAAGGGTGAAGTCATTGAACCTTATGTTTTTTGTTTTCAGGAAATAGCTGACCGGATTGGCCTGCCCAGCCGTCAACTTCATGCCCGCCGAGGGCAATACCTGCCGCAAGGCGGCATGGTCGAGGCGTCTTTCCTCTATCTGTTTCGTCAGAATGGCTACGAACTTGTCCGACTGCCCCAGCAATTCCTCCAACGTGCTGCGGGCACGGAACTGCAAATCCATATCGCCGGCATCCATCCGCAACTTAATGGAATCGCGACGCGCTTCCGCTCCCAGATTGAACGCAACGGGATGTTCCAAAGGTTCGGATGCGATTCCCAGATTATACAAGTCCAGTTCCTCGACTTTCATGTTCAGTCTGCCGTCCATATATTTACGGTCGAGACGAAGGTCGGCTTCGGACTGCATCTTCAACAGTTCATTATCGCTCGTCAACCGTACAGAAGCTACCGCAGATTTCAACCCCGCATTCAGGTTCACACCCGACAGATTCCAGCGGGCATATTGCAGTTCGTCCAGTTTGGCTTCCACAAGAGCCGTCGTCTGACGGGAAGTCATATCCACTCCCCTGCCTTTGGCGGCAACATGCGCAGTAAGTGCATAAACAGAATCTTTGGGCAGGAAATGATGAAGCTGCAAGGCATCTATGGCGAGGTCTGCATGATAGACCTCGGTAGACAGGTTGTAAGCGGCATCCAGATTCAGACTGCCTTTGCCCTCCTGCACTTTGAGCAGGGCATTGCATTGAGGCCCGTCGAGCCCGAGACGCGCTACGAGGTTCATACTGTCGGGCACAACGATAGAGCCGTCGGGAGTGACCCCGGTAAGCCCGGTGAGGAAATTAAGGTCTTGCGTCTGTATCTCAAAGTCAAGCCTTCCGCTACGCTTCAAGCTATCCGTAAGGTTCCACAACTCACCGCCGCCGCTCAATGAGAAAGCGCCGGGAAGTTCGGCCGTGAAACGGGAAATCTGCATCTGTTTCAGATTGCCTTCCGTACCGGCATGGATTACCAACGGGCGGAAAGGATAAGCCTCTTTAAAGGTTTCGGGTAGTCCGCCGGCAAAGAGCAATACATCCTGCTTGCCGATATTGGCGTTAAAGCGGGCGGACAACTGTCCGGTAGTGGGTATATCAACAAGTTTCCAATAGGTCTGCGCCGTCAGGTTCATCTCGCTGTGCGGAGTCTTGAGCTGCAAATAGGGAACACGGATAACGGCTGAGTCGGCAAAGAGGCGTCCGGTCAGGGAAGTCACCGTCAGCCCGGAACGGTCGTACATGGAGAACTCGCGGATAACGGCATTCATGTCGCGGCCGCAGGTCATCACCGAATCTATGCCGATACGGATATCGCGCAATGCGATGTGCGAAGCGTCAAATCCCTCGGCAGGAACGGCTGTACCTGTATCGTAATTCACGGAAGTCCCCGTAAGGGCAAACTTACGCCAGCCATAGAACTGCCGCTTGAGGTCGGCTTCGGCATCCTCTATGCTTGCATCCCCGATAGTGGCTGCCAGCGACATGGAGTCGAGCGGCATCTGCAAATCCACCGACACATTCTTCAGTTTCAGGTTATGCAATGCTACGCGCCAGTTCAAGGCGGTTTCGGTGGTATCCTCCGGAGTTTCGGTAGTGTCGGCAAGCATCACCTGCACGTGGGTATCGCTCAGTTCCACCCGGTTCAGTACGGCATCCTCTTTATTCAGGTCTATGCCGTGACTGGCAAGGAAGAACCGTCCGAGCGTACCTTTTATGCGCATGCCTTCCAGCAGGCCGGAAGAGTTTACGGCCACCCGTTGCAAAGTGATGTCATCCACCTCTACCCTTCCTTTCAATAAGGGCCATGCCTGTACGCGGACGTTCAGGCTTCCGAGGTTCAGCAAGGTATCGGGGTGTTGGATATCAATAGTATCGCTTCCCGGCTGCACTACCTGAACACCGCGTACAAGCAGGTTCAACGGAAAACGAAGGTCTATCCGCTCTACGGAGATATTCATGCCCGTAGCATCCGATGCTATTGCCGTGGCCTGCTTCCGTATAAAATTCTGTACGGGCGGCACGTAAAGCAATATCATCAATATTACAAATAGGATAATAGGAGTAAGAAGCACCCAAAGTGCCCCTCTTAACCATTTTCTTCTCATTGGAACGTCAAGCTGTCATCGATTAATTCGTACAAAGTAAACAATTAATTTTGAGATAAAGTTCCTAATAAAAGAAAAATACTATGTTGCGCCGGTGTTTACGACCACTTATACCGCAATTGCTTATTCTAATCCGCCCGTGCCTGCAAGCGGATAATGTCCTCGATAAGAGCAAGCGAACGCAGTGCCCGCTGCCTCTGCCCGGCTGTAAAAGGAGTACCGCGCAAGCCTTCCAGTATTTTAAGCTCCGCCACCAGTTCCGTAGCGCCAATCAGCGTAAAGAGAGGAATCATCTTGTGCGAAACGGCCGCCACCTCGTCCATATCCGCCGCATCCGCCGCCTTTTGCAAACGTTCGGCATTGAGGCGGGTTTCGGTAACGAAGCTCTCCATAATGGACTTTGCCGCCTCCGGGTCATCACCGGAGAAAGCGGTGAGTGCCGAGAAGTCATAAGGAGCATCCGGCGATGAAGCCTCAACCGTCTCCGCTGCTGCTACTTCGCTCCGCACGGCAGATGTTTGTCCGATACCTTCCGCATTCAGTTCCCGGAACAGTTCCGCCACCGTAAACGGTTTGTGCAGGCAGCCGGCAAAGCCATATTCCTTGAACTCTTCCGGCTTCATATCGCTACGGGCGGTAACGGCTATCACGGGAATGGCCTGCGCTTGGGGCAGGTTCGACGCACGCAACAGTTTCAACAGGTCGAAGCCGTTGATGGCAGGCATCTGTACATCGGTGAGCAACACATCAAAGGTATCGGAACGCAGGGCATCCAGCAATTCGTCCAATTGCATGCACGATACCGAAGCGATGCCGCTATGCTGGAGCATGGCTGCGGTAAGCGTAAGCTGAATGCGGTCGTCGTCAATCAGCAGCACACGGAGCGAAGGTTGTGAAGAAGCGGGCATGCTCTCTGAAAGAGCGGAAGAAGTTCCGGTTTCCGTCTCCTGATATTTCTCGCCGGTATCCTCCGATACCTGTACGGGGAACAAGGGAACACGCAGCGTAAATGTACTTCCCTTGCCCGGCACACTGTCCACGTCAATCGTTCCTTCCAGCAACTGCACAAGCATGCGCACAATAGACAAACCGAGTCCGAAGCCCTCTTTGCCCTGCGCACCGGGAAGGCGGGTAAACTCCTGGAAAATCCGCTCCCTGTCCGCCGGTTCCATACCTTTGCCCGTATCGGCAATGGCCACCACCAGCCGGCGTTCCTCGTAACGCGCCGTCATCGTTATGCTCCCCTCGTCCGTAAACTTCACTGCATTGGACAGCAGGTTGTTGATAATCTGGCGGAGACGGAGCGGTCGCAGATGTAAGTACTCTCCAGTTCGGGAGCAATATCGCAATGCAACTCCAGGCCTTTGGCAGAAGTCAGCGGTTCAAAACTGACATGAATCTCTTCCAGCAAGCGGGCGGGATGGAAGGTGACCCGGTTTATCTCCGCCTTATGAAGGTCGAGCCTGTGGAAATCGAGCAAATCGACCACCAGCTTCAGCAGATGTTCCGATGAGGTTTTCATATTATCCAGGTAGAAGCGTTGCCGTTCGTCCACCGTCAGACGGGAGAGCAGGTCGGCATAGCCCATGATGGAGCCGAGCGGCGCCTTAAAGTCGTGGGTGATGGCAAGCATCATCTTCTCGCGCGTGGCCAGCAGGTCCTCGGCACGACGGCGGGCTTCTTCCAGTTCGCGGCGATAGCGGTTGCTGCGCGTAATGTCGCGCCCTATGATTATCAGGGAAAAAGACGGAAAGCAGCACCGCACCGACGGCAATGCCGCTGATTGTCTTAATGGAGTGATGGCGTACGGACTGCTGGTACTCCGCCTCTTTGCGGGCACGCTGCAGGGTTTCCTGTTCGTAGCCTTTCAGCAGACTGTCGATACGGGCGGTCAGCATCCGGTCCATGCGTTGCAAGGTACGCCTGCGGCGCTGTACAATCGCAATGTGTTCTTTCTGCTGTTGTGCCACGGCACGCAGCTTTTCCTGCAGGGAATCCACCGGATTATACACGTTAATCACCGTATCCGTGGCATATTCGAGGGAAGTCTTTACCTGAATGGCGGTATCTTTCTTAGGCGGCACGAACACCTCTCCCAAACGGCGGAAGAATCCTTTCTTCCTGGGCTTGGTAACCACCGTGTCGCGATGCGTAATGATGCGCTGCTGTACGCGCTGGTTTGTCACAAACGAATCCTGCCGGGTAGCGATAATATTTTCTATCTCCCGGGTAGAGACCATGCTGTCGTTCGTCTCGCTCAACACGCGCAGCATGTAAATGGTGTTCGCATCCTTCTTCCGAAGAAGCGTAATGAGACTGTCCGTCCACTGCACGTCCCGGTTATCGGAAAGCATAAGATGCTCCATCTCCCGGTGCACAAAGAACAGGGAAAAGAACAACACCCCCAGCAGCAGAGTGTATCCGACAGCTATCTTTACTTTCGATACGCTATTCATAAACAGGTAATAAAAGAGTTATGGAGCGACAGGGTGACAAAGCATCGCCCCGTGCATCATCTCGTCCTCGTTTTATAGCGGAAGCGCAGCCACAGCATCACCCCGGCACTGGTCAGACCGAACGGGAAAGCCATCCACACGCCGACCAGTCCCCAGCCCAGCACAAAACCGCAAAAATATCCTACGGGCAAAAGATATAATAAAATAAGAAATAAATGCAATAACCATCATCGGCTTTACATCCGATATGCCCCGCAGCGCATTGGCAAAGTTGATTTGCAGTCCGTCGCCAAACTGATAAATCAAGAAAGGGAAGAACAAAGAGGCTACCAGCGCCGAAGCCTCTGCGCTATCCGTAAACCAGCCGCCCACCTGTCCGCGCATCACAAAAACGATGCTCATAAGCACTACTTCCATAGCCATTATCAAGTGGAAACCCGCAAATGTGGAGCGGCGTACATTCTCCATATCGTCTTGCCCCTTGAAATTGCTGACACGCACCGCCACCGCTGCACCCATACCGTAGTACATCATAAACGTGAATTGCGAGATGGTCAGCATTATCTGATGGGATGCCAAAGCGATAGTGCCCAGCCAGCCCACCATGATGGCGCTAAGGCTGAAAGAGGCCGTCTCCATTCCCATCTGCAAACCGACAGGCCAGCCCAGTGCATTGAGTTTCTTGAACACCGGAAACGACCATCCCATGCGGGAGAACCCGATCCGGTAACGGATAAAGCGGCGGCCGCGCAGCACAATCAACGCAAACACCACCACCATCATAATACGCGAGAACAACGTACTGATGCCTGCTCCCAGCAACCCCAGTTCCGGGAAGCCCAGTTTGCCGTTGATAAGGATATAGTTGCCTATGATGTTCAGCGTATTTCCGCCCAGCAATATCCACATGGCGGTCTTCGTATCTGTGATTCCGTCCGTAAACTGCTTGAAGCCGTTGAACAGCATCACGAAAACCAGCGAAGCAAGCAATACCAGGTAATAAGGTTTTATCAAAGGCATCAGTTCCTCGGGTTGCCCCAGGCGCTCCACGTTGAAGTAGACCACCGTCATGATAAACGTAAGGAGCAATGCCACCAGGACATTCGCCACCAAACTGCAACGCAACGCCTGCCCCGCTTCCGCAAAGCGGCGGTTGCCGTAAAGACTGCCCACGATAGGCGTCAGCCCGTAACTGAAACCGGTACTGAAAATGATGCAAAGCGTAAATACATTGTTTACGAAAGAAGCTGCACCCAACTCCTCGGTACTGTGATGCCCAATCATCAGAGTATCGGCAAAACCGAGAATAATTACTCCCACCTGTCCGATAACAATGGGAAGTCCCAAAAATATCAACGCTTTATAATGCTGCTTATAGTCGGCTATCCAATTCATCATCTTATTGTCTAAAATTTGTTTCAAAGGGAGAAACCATTGTTCCCCTGACGGGAAACCAGAATTTCCTTAGTAAGAAACCAAAGTTTCCCTAATGGGAAACGGGAGTTCCCCCGACGGGAAACGGGAGTTTCCTCAACAGGAAACTGAAGCTTCCTCAACAGGAAACCGAAGCTTCCTCAACAAGGAAACCGAAGTTTCCTTAACAGGGAACTTTCGTTTCGTCAAACGGCGCCCTTCCCTTCCTGCAAAGAGACGAAAAACGCTCCCTTTGACTGTCATTTATCACTCTTATAATATAATACTACGGCATTGCTTTCGCAGAAAGTACGCTGCGCCACAGTATGCAACTGCTCCGTCGTAACGGAGCGATAACGCTCTACTTCAAGGTCAATATCTTCCGCCTTTCCCGTCAGCTCGAACCAGGCAAGGTTTGTGGCTACGTTCAGATAGTTGATATTGCCGAATATCTGAGTAGATTCAAACTTGTTCTTAACCTTCTCCAGTTCCTGCCCATCTACCGGAGACCGCTGCAACTCTTCCAGTTCTTTACGGACAGCAGCTTCCGCCTGCTCCAACGACACACCTGCCGCAGGCTTACCGCTGATTTGCAGCAGACCCGCATCACGCGTACCGCTGATGTACGCGTCAATACCGGAAAAGATATTCTGTTCCTGTACCAAGCGGCGGTTCAAACGGCTGGAACGTCCGTTGCTGAGAATATCGGACAGAATATCGAATGCGTAATAATCCGCACCCTCGCGACTGCACATGTGATAGCCCATGAACAAGGCGTCCAGCGGTACGTTTCTTTCTACCGTCAGCCGGCGTTCCTGCGTTTGCTCCGGCTCCTGCGGCAATTGCCTCACCGGAACGTCCCGCCGGGGTATGGGAGCAAACCACTTCTCGGTAAGCCTAACGGTTTCATCCCATGAAATGTTTCCCGTCACTGCCAGCACGGCATTGTTCGGAGCATAGAAACGGTAGAAGAAACTCTTCACCTCGTCCAGCGTGGCTTGCTCTATGTGCGAGAGTTCCTTGCCGATAGTAGGCCAGCGGTACGGATGCGCCCGGAATGCCAGCGGCCGGAACAGATGCCCCACATCGCCATACGGCTGGTTAAGGCAGCGTTGCTTGAACTCTTCCATCACTACACCGCGTTGCACTTCGAGGCTTTGCTCGCTGAAAGCCAGCTCCAGCATACGGTCGGACTCCAGCCAAAAGGCTGTCTCTACGTTCGGCTTCGGAACGGTGAGGTAGTAATTGGTTATGTCATTATTGGTCCAGGCATTGTTTTCTCCCCCCGCCAACTGCAAAGGCGTATCGTAATCGGGAATATGCGCCGAACCGCCGAACATCAGATGCTCGAACAAATGGGCAAAGCCGGTATGTTCGGGATGCTCGTCGCGCGCACCGACATCGTAAACGATGTTCAGCGCCACCATCTGCGTGCTGGTATCCTCGTAGTGTACCAGCCGCAGGCCGTTGGGGAAACAATGCTTATTTATCTTCATACTTGTGTGACAGGGCGAGACTCTCTTCCCAAAGGTTTGACGCAATTTTGTTTATCAGTCAATCACAGTCACCTTCTCAATCTTCACATCCTCTTCCGGACGGTCGCTGCGGTCTGTCTTTACCTGTTGTATCTTATCTACCACATCCATGCCTTCAACGACTTCGCCGAACACGGTATATTCGCCGTCCAGATGCGGTGTGCCGCCTACAGTGGTATATGCCTTTACCTGTTCCGGCGTGAAACGGAACTCCGGTTCGCCGGCCACCTGAGCCTCAGCCTGCGCGATAAGCGTGTCCTGCAGATTCATCAGCCCTTCCTGGTCACCGTCCTTACGCATCTTGTAGATTTCCTTCATGTGCTTCTGCGCCAAAGCATTGAAAGCATTGTTCAGGCGTGCCTGGTTCATCTGATGTTCCATGCCGAGAAGCGTAGAATCGTTATACACCTTTCCGGTCACGATATAGAACTGACAACCGGACGATTCCTTCTTCGGGTTTACGTTATCTCCCTGACGGGCGGCAGACAGCGCACCTTTCTTATGGAAGTATTTCGGGTAGACAAACTCCGCAGGAACAGTGTATCCCACATCGCCCGCTCCCAGCATCTTGCCTTTCGGGGCATTCTTCGATTCGGGGTCGCCCGCCTGTATCATGAAGTCCTTGATGACACGGTGAAACAGCGTACCTTCATAAGTACCTTCCTCGGCCAGCTTGATAAAGTTATCGCGATGCTTCGGCGTTTCGTTATACAGTTTCACGATGATGTCACCCGCACTTGTCTCAATCTTCAACTTCGTTTCTTTTTCCATATTTCCGTCTTTCTTTTGTCCCGGTTTGCAGGCCGTCAGGCCGCACACCAGTATGGTTAATAATACAATGAGATTTCTTTTCATCTGTCTTTTTGTTTAATTTAAGCCTGCAAATATACTAAAATCGGACAAAACGATTTACCTTTGTGCCATAAAAGAGATAAAAAGCAGAAGGGATGAAATCCATATTAATCGTAGAAGATGATATCACTTACGGCATGATATTGAAAACATGGCTTGGCAAAAAAGGATTCCAAGTCAGTTCGGCAAGCAGTATAGCCCGTGCCCAGAAGCATATCGAAGCCGAGACGGTGGACCTGATACTGTCCGACTTGCGCCTGCCCGACCGCGACGGCATAGATTTGCTGAAGTGGCTGGGAGAACATTCCCTGCACATCCCTCTTATCATCATGACGGGCTATGCCGACATACAGTCTGCCGTGCAAGCCATGAAACTGGGCGCATGCGACTACATTGCAAAACCCGTAAACCCCGACGAGTTATTGAAGAAAATGGATGAAGCCCTGAAGTCCTCATCCGTTGCTTCGGAACAGACCATCCGTTCGACCCAAACAGACCATGCGTTCGACCCAAACAGACCGTCTGTTTCGTCCAAACAGACCATGCGTTCCGAAAGCAATGGAAATCCCTGCCGGAAAGGTGCAGAAACCGCTTCATCCGACTACCTGGAAGGCGAAAGCGATGCCGCCAGGCAACTTTATAATTATGTGAACCTGGTTTCTCCCACCAACATGTCCGTCCTCATCAACGGGGCCAGCGGAACAGGCAAGGAGTACGTGGCGCAACGCATCCATAAGTTGAGCCGCCGCGCCAAACAGCCGTTCATAGCCATTGACTGCGGAGCTATCCCCAAAGAGCTGGCGGCTTCCGAATTCTTCGGCCATGTAAAAGGTTCCTTTACCGGTGCGCTGACCGACAAGACGGGCGCGTTCGTTGCTGCCAACGGCGGCACTATCTTTTTGGATGAAATAGGTAACCTCAGCTACGAGGTGCAGATACAATTGCTCCGCGCCCTGCAGGAACGTAAAATACGTCCTGTCGGCTCCAACAAGGAGATACAGGTAGATGTGCGCTTAGTGTCCGCCACCAATGAGAATCTGGAACAGGCCATCGAGAAAGGGACTTTCCGCGAGGATCTCTACCACCGCATCAATGAGTTTACCCTGCGTATGCCGCAACTGAAAGACCGCCGCGAGGATATCCTGCTCTTTGCAAACTTCTTCCTGGACCAGGCAAACCGCGAACTGGACAAGCACCTCATCGGCTTTGACGAAAAGGCATCCAAAGCTTTATTGGAATATCAATGGCCGGGCAACCTGCGCCAGATGAAGAACATCGTCCGGCGTGCCACCCTTTTGGCGCAAGACAAGTTCATCACCCTGAACGAGCTTAGCGAACTGAAGAGTCCGGTAGCCCCATCCGCAGCAGGTATGCCTCTCCGTAACGAAGAGACCGAGAAGCAGCAGATAATCGAAGCCTTGAAGCAGACGGGATATAACAAAAGCCGCGCCGCCCAACTGCTGGGGATAGACAGAAAGACACTTTACAACAAACTTAAATTATATGGAATAGAGTTATAACTGTGGAAAAACTCCACACTCTATTCCACACTTTCCACACCGTTTCCACACATCTTCACACCCTGCATACCTTCACGGTAAAAATAGCGTGCTAATATGCAATGACTTACCGTTTCCACCCTCACTCTGGCACGTCATTTGATATATATATTGTGTGAAGTTTAACTCCACAACATCAAAGTAGAATCTACCTAAAACCAAAACCGAATAAATATATTAACCTAATTAAAACAAGTAAAAAACGAAAAAACTAGTATTAGTAGCAGCCCTGTTTATGTTTGTTTGTGACGGATCGTTCTTGGCCTGAGCACAGATGCAAACGGCCAAGAGCATCCATTTCACAACTTCATGTGCCGAATAACAGTAAGCACACTGACAACAAAAAAGCCGTTTCCTCCTTGTCTATTCCGGGAAACGGCTTTTTGTCGTAATAAAGCGGTGAGGAGCTTTTTCCTCTTATCTTAGTATCCTACCAATGTCTTTCCGGGTAAAGGTCGTTCCACCATGCCGGACTATCTTGCAGCCAACGTGCAAACCATGCCATGATAGAGTTGTGCCACAACTCGCGCTTGGGATAATCACTGATGAAATGATTCTCGCCGTCCACCGTTATGAACTCAACCGGCTTACCCAATATCTTCAAGGCATTGTACAACTGAATACTTTCGCCGATAGGCACATTCGTGTCCACCGTACCATGCAACAGCAACAACGGGGTCTTGATTTTATCCGCATTGAACAATGCTCCGTGTTTGGTAAACAAATCGGGATTATTCCACGGATAGCTCCCGGCAGCGGCAACGGAGTTATAGGAATAGCCCCAATAGCCCTCGCCCCAGTAACTGGTCACGTTACTGATGCCCGCATGCGAAACGGCAGCGGCAAACAAATCCGTCTTGGTCTGCAAGTACATCGTCATAAAGCCGCCATAGGATGCTCCGATACAGCCGATACGCTTGTCGTTGACAAACGGATGCGCGGCGCAGAACTTCTTCGTGCCCTCGATGATTTCATCGGCAGTGCGTTCTCCCCACGCATTGACATGACGGGCGGAAAAACTCCTGACCGTAACCGATAGCCCCGCTGGGCTGGATAACATAAACCACATAATCGCGTGATGCAAACAATTGCGCACAATAAGGCGAAGTGATGCCGCGTGTGGTAGGTGTAGTCCCGCCGTAGTAATAAACGATAAGCGGATATTTCCTGTTCGGGTCGAAAGCCGGCGGCAGGCATATCATACCTTTAATCTCCGTACCGTCTTCCGCCGTGAAGTTCCACTCCTTCATTGTGCCCATATCTATCTTGTCCAAGACGGACTTCATTGGATTGGCAAGCAAAACGGATGTTTTCTTCTTCACATCATACGTATAGGCAACTCCCACACTGGCATTGCCACCACCGACATAGGCGGCAACCGCAGGATTGTACTCCGCCAGGTCGAAGGAAGAAATCACATCTTCCTGAAGCGGCAGCATTTCAAAACTCTCCGTCTTCGGCACATAGCGATAGATATGTCTGCAATCTTCGTCCGTTGTATTGAAGTAGATACAACCGTCTACACGGTTCCACTGCAGGAAGTCGACGGCAGGATTGAAATCGCGCGTGATGGGATTAACCTTTTTCGTGGCCTTGTCCACAATGAATGCCTGAGTATCGAAATCATTGGCGATGGGATGCTCGCCGCAGTTTTCCCTATTCCGTCAAAAGCCATCGGACTGCCGATTACCAAAAGCTGTCCGCCGTTGGGAGAGTAAGCCGCCCTGTTTACATAAGGGTCCCACGCCACCAGCGTATCTGCCTGCAACGTAGCCAAATCCAGCTCGAAGATGGAAGTAAGCGAGAAAGGACATTGAGTGATATTCGATTTAGAGGTGGAACACAAGAGTTTCTTGCCGTCAGAGGATATATCATTCAGATAAACGGCATGGCTGCCGTAAGTGAGACGTTCGGAAAGTCCGGTGACAGGGTCGTACCTAACGAGATAGTTGCGGGAACGCGCATCGGGAATCCGGTCGTCGGGATGCAGCAGCCGCTTCAAAGGACCGCCTACCGCTTCTCCCTTATCATCCGGAGAGTGGATAAGATAGTCTTCTGCAGGCGACCATGCAAAATATCCCTCGGGAACATCTTTCAGCAACACTTCCTCGCGCATGGTAGCAGGGTCGAACACAACCAAATCATTCCGTTGTCTGCCTGTTACGGTATAATAAAGCTTATTGCTGCGGGGCATCCAACGCATTTTCTCATCGGCAGCGGGCAGTATCACCCTGCCCGTCTTCAGTTCGGTCAGTTCACAACGTGTCCTTGAGCGCTTCAACGAGTAGTTATCCGCATAGCAGGCAAGCAGATATTTGCCGTTCGGAGAGAGGCTGACCGAGCGCACGCGACTTCCGAAAGCCGTATTGTGCAATGCGAAACGTCTTTTCAAATCGGGTGCGAGCCGGTAACCTACATCGGCAAACTCCTTATCCTTCTCAAACTCGCACTTCAATACGGGAACAGCCTTATCGGCAGCCGTCGACAACAATTTAACGACTATCTCATAATCCGTTTCCGGCTCCAGACGCAGACTGAGTACCGAAGGAGCAACCTGCGACAAGCTATCTTCCGCAGTTGTTTTAGACTGTTTGGAAACACCATTCACAAACACCTCGAAACGCGCGGGAGAGTAAATATTCAACTTTCCTTTCATAAAGCGTTCCGCACGCAGATGGGTGGCAAACAGATAGAACAGATTATCCTTATCTGCTTTCTCCATCCGTACATATCCTGCGGTATCCGCCGTGATACGTTCGTAAGGACGCCCATCGAAGTCAAGACTGATATCGGTTTTCAACAAAGCGTCGGCCGTGAACTTCTCCCCAGTAAAATTGATACTGTCACCCTGAAGCGGAGTACGCACCGCAACGGCAGGACGTACATTGTATTCGGTCACTTTATCCTGTGCCCGAACTGCAAGCGCAACAAGCAGGGACAGTCCCGAAAGAATCAGAATCTTTTTCATTGAATTTGTTATTAACAGATTATCAAACCATTTCAAAGCCATTCCATAGATTACCGGCAGGGACAGGGGCTTCCACCTCTATCAGTTTCTTGGATACCGGATGTACAAAGCGCACAAAGCGCGCATGCAGGCAAATGCTTCCGTCGGGATTGGAACGGGGAGAACCGTACTTCAAATCTCCCTTAATGGGACATCCCATTTTTGCCAACTGACAGCGTATCTGATGATGCCGCCCCGTTTTCAGGTCTATTTCCAGCAGATAATAGTTCTGCGACCGGGCTATGAGCCGATAATGCAAATCGCTTTCTTGCTGTTCGGCACTTCCTTATCGTAGGCATAGCTCTTGTTTTGCTTCTCATTACGTACCAAATAGTGCACCAACTCACCCTCTGACTCCCGAGGGCGGTTCTTCACCACTGCCCAATAGGTTTTCTTCACCTCACTGTTCCTGAACATCTCGTTCAGACGGGCAAGTGCCTTACTCGTTTTGGCAAAAAGCAACAAGACCGCTTACGGGGCGGTCCAAACGGTGTGTAACACCTATAAAGACATTGCCGGGCTTTTGGTATTTCTCCTTAAGATACAGCTTTACGGTTTCCGAAAGCGGCGTATCACCCGTCTTGTCTCCCTGAACTATCTCGGAAGCGGTCTTGTTGACTATAATGATATGATTGTCTTCGTATACGACAGTCATTTATTTAGCGATTAGTGATTAGTGATTAGTGATTAAAAAGCTGAGGTTAGCGGCTGGCAATTCTCACTAACCGCTAACCGTCAATCACTATTTTACATGTTCATACCACCGTCTACCTGAATTACCTGTCCTGATACATAAGAAGACATATCAGAAGCCAGGAAGGTAGCAATATTGGCAACGTCTTCGGGAGTACCGCCACGACGCAAAGGTATCTTCTTGCACCATTCGGCTTTTACTTCTTCGGACAGCGCATCCGTCATAGCCGTCATAATGAAGCCCGGAGCAATAGCGTTGGCACGGATGCCGCGAGAACCCAACTCTTGTGCGATAGACTTTGCCAATGCAATCATACCGGCCTTAGAAGCAGAGTAGTTTGCCTGGCCTGCATTACCGTGAACACCTACTACAGAAGCCATATTGATAATGCTGCCGGCTTTCTGGCGCATCATAATCGGAGTACAAGCGTGAATGAAGTTGAAAGCCGATTTCAAGTTCACGTTGATAACCATATCCCATTGCTGTTCGGTCATGCGCATCATCAGACCGTCACGGGTGATACCGGCGTTGTTTACCAAAATATCAATGCGACCGAAGTCTGCATGGATAGCCTCCACCACTTTGGCAGTATCTTCAAAGCTGGCAGCATTGGAAGCATACGCTTTGGCCTTTACGCCCAACGTTTCGATTTCTTTAGCTGTAGCTTCAGCATTTTCGTCAATCACCAGGTCGGTGAATGCTATATTAGCTCCTTCTTGAGCGAACTTCAAAGCGATA
>ENA-OQBD01000822-OQBD01000822.1-human-gut-metagenome-genome-assembly--contig:-NODE-822-length-15785-cov-3.204241_pt1 | contig 15785 bp, 19 predicted proteins | sample MGYA00242742_ERZ504543 | MGnify/ENA primary metagenome ERZ504543 (study PRJEB26092, sample SAMD00036239) | human gut metagenome | host: Homo sapiens | study: EMG produced TPA metagenomics assembly of... | reverse complement strand
AATTTGATTTGCACCACTGTAGAACATGTCGAATATCCGTGGCTTTATTTCATCAGCAATTCCGTTTCCATCATCCGATATAGATACGATCGCTTGTTTTCCCCGTTTTTCTGTCCGAATAACAATACGACGGCCAATCCGATCAGCACCGCACAGAACGTCAGCTTTGCGATAAGGAAAGCCAGTCTCGGCGGATGCTCCTCGTCGTCCTTTGCTTTGCGGAACGTCTGCACAAGTATAACAGCCACCTCCGCCATGCCGGACACGACCAGCAGCGCACACAACTCCATTGCCGCCTGCCCTTTTATCAGCAACCGATAATACAGGCACACCTGGATTCCCGCCTGCGTCACGCGGTACGCGACCGCCTGCGCCTGTATGCTGATGGCGTGCTCCATCTCATCGGTCCTGCTGCCGAGTGCTTTGGCGGCTTTGCGGGCCTTTTTCGATCCTCCGGCATCCATCCAGTCTCTTACCAGCCATGCCGCCAGCAGGAGCACCGGCAGACCGATGCAGACCCACAATACCTGCATTTTCTCGGCTGATGTGTACAAATTCCACCGCATAAAAGCACCTCCTACCCTTGATGCTGTTCGCTAAAATGTAAAGTTCTCTTTACATCTTCAAGATAACAGGCGGACAGCAAAATGTCAAGAGTATTTGACATTTCAGGCAAGGAAAAACCCCACAGAATTTTCTGTGGGGTTTTGTGAATGTTTACTGATCCTGCTTATCCGGGTCGAGATCCTTTTCAGCTTCTTCGACCTTGGCAAGCTCCTCTGCGGATTCCGCAGGCTTGCTTACCTTGGCGTGCAGCTCCTGCTGCAGCTCGGTCATCAGATCCTCGCCGACGATCTTATCCGGAACGATTTCGCCGTTGTAGACCTTAACAAAGGTCTCGCCGTCCATCGTTTCGTTACGGATGAGATACTCGGCAACGCGCTTCATCTCGTCCATGTGCTCGCTCAGCAGCTTTTCACAGGCGTGATATGCGTGCTCGATAATGCGGTGAATCTCGTCGTCGATCTCCGCCGCCTTAACCTCGGAATAGCCCTTGCCGGCTGCCAGATCGCGGCCGAGGAACACCTCGCCATTATCCGAACCGTAGTCGATCGGGCCGATACGCTCGCTCATGCCGTAGCTGGTGACCATGGCGCGTGCCATCTGGGTCGCCTGCTTGATGTCGCCATAAGCACCGGTGGAGATATCCTCCATCGTCAGCTGCTCAGCCACGCGGCCGCCCAGGCAAACGATGATGTACTCCTCCATATACTTCTTGGTGCGGTAGGCCTGATCCTCCTCAGGCAGCGGCATGGTAAAGCCGCCTGCGCCGGACGAACGAGGGATAATGGTAACATGGTGTACCGGATCCTGCGTCGGTAGAACGTGGAAGCAGATAGCGTGACCGGCCTCGTGGTACGCGGTCAGGCGCTTGTCGTGCTCGTTGATGATGTGGCTCTTCTTCTCCACGCCCATTACGACCTTGAGCAGCGACTCCTCGATCTCCTCCTGCGAGATCAGCTTCTTGTTGCGGCGTGCCGCAAGCAGCGCTGCCTCATTGAGCAGGTTTTCGAGGTCTGCACCGGTGAAACCGGCGGTCGTCTTGGCAATTTCAGAGAACTTGACATCCGGGTCGAACTGCTTGTTGCGGGCATGTACCTTGAGGACAGCCTCACGGCCCTTGACATCCGGTGCACCGACATAGACCTGACGGTCGAAACGGCCCGGACGCAGCAGCGCGTTATCCAGAATATCCTTGCGGTTGGTGGCTGCGATGACGATAACGCCCTCGTTTGCACCAAAGCCGTCCATCTCAACGAGCAGCTGGTTGAGCGTCTGCTCGCGCTCGTCATGGCCGCCGCCGAGACCTGCGCCGCGCTGACGGCCTACCGCGTCGATCTCATCGATGAACACGATAGCCGGTGCGTTCTTCTTGGCCTGCTCGAACAGGTCGCGCACACGCGATGCGCCGACACCGACGTACAGCTCAACGAAGTCCGAACCCGAAATAGACAGGAACGGTACGCCCGCCTCGCCTGCAACCGCACGCGCGATCAGGGTCTTACCGGTGCCCGGAGGGCCGACCAGCAGCACGCCCTTCGGAATACGCGCGCCGATCTGCACGAACTTCTGCGGATTCTGAGGAACTCAACAATTTCCTGCAGCTCGGCCTTTTCTTCATCCGCGCCTGCCACATCATTGAAGGTGACCTTGCGCTTATCGTCCTGCGCCAGCTTTGCACGGGCCTTGCCAAACTGCATCGGACCTGCTCCGCCGCCGGACTGCTTGTTCATCATAAAGCACCAGAACGCGATCAGCAGCACGATCAGGATCACATACGGCAGGAACTGTGCCCACCACGGAATGATCGCCGTGCGGTAATCGACCTTGGTCAGCGTGCCATCCCGCATCTGCTGCTGAATAGTCTCACCCAGATCATTATAGAACACGCTTCTGTAGTCGCCCAAATCGTAAGTGTACGTCTGGTTTTCCTTTTTCAAATGCATGGTCAGCGTGGTGTCGTCCACGTCGTACTGGTCAACATCGCCATCCATAAAATAGTTATAGATTTGATTATAGGACAGCGTTTCTGTCTGCTGTGTCTGGCTGACCACATAGCTGACGCCCGCCAGCAGGCACACCAGTATGATCAGGTAAAGGCCGAAGCCTTTCATTTTGCCTTTCAAATCGGTTTAACACCTCTTCCCTAAATTACTCGCCGCCGTAAACATACGGCTTAAGTATGCCGATATACGGCAGATTGCGATACTTTTCCGCGTAGTCAAGACCGTAGCCGACTACGAACTCGTCCGGAATCTCAAAGCCGAGATAGTCCACATCAACCTGAATCTTGCGGCGCTCCGGCTTGGAGAGCAGCGTGCACAGGCGGATGGAATTTGCGCCGCGTGCTGCAAGGATCTGCATCAGATAATGCAGCGTTACGCCGGAATCCAGAATATCCTCAACGATCAGCAGGTCGCGGCCGTCGATCGGCTGTGCGATATCCTTGATGATCTGCACCTCGCCGGAGGTCTTGGTGCCCTTGCCGTAGCTGGATACGACCATGAAATCCACGTTGCACGGCGTATCAATGGCGCGGGTCAGGTCTGGCCATGAACACATAGGAGCCCTTGAGCACACTGACGATCAGCGGGTTCTTGTCGCGGTAGTCCTCCGTGATACGCGCACCCAGCTCTGCTACCTTTTCGTGAAGCTGCTCCTCGGTAAAGTAAACTTCCTTGATGTCATCTCGCATATTATAAGCCACTTTTTCGATAACCCCTTTACTGTAATCTGCAGTGTATTTGCGTTACTTTTTGGCTGTTCTGCTGCAGTCCGCACCGATATCCTGCACCGCGATCACGCCGTTTTTATCTGCGATGACGGCCATCGCATTCCGCATATAGCGCGGAATCTTTCGGTCGATCATCAGCTTTTTGAGCGATCTGCTGCCGCCGTTTTCGGTCAGCCGCAGGGTATCTCCGGTGCGCCGCGTGCGAACACACAGCGATTCAAAATCTATTGTACCACAATCCAGGCAAAAAGTATTGAATGTTTTGTAAAAAACTTCGGATTTTTCTAATTTTTTTGCGGCGAGCTTTACCGTGTCCTTCCAGATCGTCCCTGCAAATGGTAGGGTAAGCGGGATTTCCGGCCGCTCGACCGCAGTTTCAGCCTTGGAAATGATGCGCAGAACGTCATATTCACGTCTTGCGAAATAGCCGTTCGGCAAATCGGTTTCCGCAGACGGAGACGCGGTTTCCAGCAGATGCTCGAGCGCAGTAATATGCTTTGCAGTTACGTCTTTGAGCGGCATATCCGCATTTTCGAGCAGCAGCCGCAGCGCTCGGCTGCGAACCGCCGGTGCGGCTTCCCGCAGAGGCTGAATTTTCCACGCGCCGTTCCCGACTGCACAAAGTTGTACACAGGTCTGTGCATAACTCTGCAGGCAAGTCTCGTCCTGCCGAAGCTGACGCGAAAGCCGTGCTGCCGCCTGCGCCGCCTGCGGATTCAATTCCCGCAGAACGGGAACGACCTCCTGACGAAGGCGGTTGCGCGTATAAACTGTATCCGCGTTCGTGCTGTCCGTGACGAAATCCTGTCCGCGCTCGCGCAGAAAGGCTTCGATCTCGCTGCGCTCGACCGCGATGAGAGGCCGAATGATGCGTCCGCGCACCGGCGGAATGCCCGTGAGACCTTTCGCACCTGTGCCGCGCACCAAATGGAACAGCATGGTCTCCAGATTGTCGTCCGCATTGTGCGCCACCGCGATTTTGGCTCCGTGCGCGGCATGCTCCAGCCGTGCATAGCGAATACGCCGCGCGGTCTCCTCCACCGCGGAATCGCCTGCGGCAGCGGCTATGTCCACGCGCTCGACCGTCAGTTCCACGCCGAGCTTCTCACACAGCCTGCGGCAGAAGGCTTCGTCCCGGTCGGACTCTGCACCGCGCAGACAGTGGTTGAGGTGAAATGCCCGCACCGGATACCCCAGCTCGCGCAGACTCAGCAGAAGCGCTGTGGAATCCGCACCGCCGGACAGGGCAACCAGCACATTTTCGCTGGTTTCAAGCATCATATAGTCAGAAATCGTCCGTTTTACCGTATCCAGCATGGCTTACTCCTCGTGAATGCGGTCCGGATTGGAGAACGTGGTATACTGACCGACCCACTGCAGCTCAATGGTGCCGGTCGCACCGTGACGGTTTTTCGCAATGATAATTCTGCGATATTTTTATTTCGCATTTCATCATCGTAGTAATCGTCGCGGTAGATAAACATAACGATGTCGGCGTCCTGCTCGATCGCGCCGGACTCTCGCAGGTCGGACAGCATCGGGCGCTTATCCGAGCGCTGCTCGGACGCACGCGACAGCTGCGACAGACACACGACCGGAACATTGAGTTCCTTCGCCATAATTTTCAGCGAACGCGAAATCTCTGCGACCTCCTGCACACGGTTATCCATGTGGCGGCCGCCGACGTGCATCAGCTGCAGATAGTCGATGACGATCAGACCGAGTTCGTCGCCCAGTCTGCGGCATTTCGCCTTGATCTCCGCAACCGTGATGGCCGGATTGTCGTCCACATAGATATTCAGTCCTGCCAGCACGCCGGACGCACGCGCGATCTTTACCCAGTCGTCACCGTCCAGATTGCCGGTTTTCCAGCTTCTGCGACTCGATGAGTGCCTCACTCGACAGAAAATCGGCTGGCCAGCTGTTCCTTGCCCATCTCAAGCTGGAACACGCACACGCCGGTGCCCTTTTTTTGTCGCCGCGCTCCTTATTCTTGACACTTGCCTTAGCCGCATTGAGCGCCACGTTGAGCGCAAAGGCGGTCTTGCCCATGCCGGGTCGTGCCGCAATGAGAATCAGGTCAGATTTATTGAGACCGGTCAGCGCCGTGTCCAGCGCGTGGAAGCCAGTGGACATACCGGGAATTTCACTGTCCGACCGGGCACGCTCGTCCAGTTCGGTATACAGATCGGCGATAACCTCAGAAAGCCGTGACAGGCCCCTTAATTTCACGTCCCTGCCGAATGCTGTAAATGCGCTGCTCCGCCAGCTCGGCAATGCCGGAGGCTTCGCCGTGGGCTTCGAGGGCGTTCTGCTGAATCTCGCTGCCCGCATCCGCCAGCTGGCGCAGCAGGCTCTTGTCACGCACGATGCGGACATATTCGTTGACGTTCCGCGCACCCGGCGTGACCTCCATCAGCTGAAAGAGATACGCGCGGCCGCCGGCCTCGTCGTAGTAGCCCATGCGCGTGAGCATATCCAGAACGGTTACCGGGTCAATACGCTGTGCGCCGTTGAACATCGAGTAGATGGTCTCAAAGATGCGCTTGTTTTCTTCCGCGTAAAATCATCGGCGCGCACCTGCTCGATGACCTCAGGAATGCAATTCGGATCGACCAGCATCGCGCCTAAAAGCGACTGCTCCGCAGTCAGATCCTGCGGCACCTGCCGCATTAAAAGTTCGTCGGGCACTTACTTACCTTCCTCCGCTAACAAATTGAGAATGGAAAATGGAGAATTGAGAATGAGGAACAAAAAATGACAACGCAGGCATCGCCTGCGTCAATCAAATCCCGCTTTGCTTGCAAAGCGCGACCACATGACAGGTTTTCCGAATGGAAAACCGAGTCATTGGCCCGCCCTCAGGCGACCGCCGCTATGCGACGGCATTCAATCCGTGCCGCAGAGCGGCACACAAAAAGGCCCAGCTTTGCCGGGTCTTTTTGTACCCCGACCCAGCGCTCTTAGAGCGCGACATTCGGGTATCGAAATGTGGTTTCTCCGGAACCACATTTCGTATATAGGGGACTTTTGAAGTCCCCTATAGGTGCAGGTTACGCCTCGACTACCTGCACCAGAATCTCGCCTGCGATATCCTGATACAGCTTTGCCTTTACGCGGTGTACACCGAAGGTCTTGATCGGCTCCTCGAGCACGATCTTCTGCTTCGGTACGTTCAGACCGTACTGCTTGTTCAGCTCCTCAGCGATTTCCTTGGAGGTAACAGCGCCGAACAGACGGCCGCCCGTGCCGCCCTTGGCCGGAACCTTTACCGGGCTCTCCTTGAGTTTCTCGGCTGCCTCGCGGGCTGCCTGCTGCTCGAGTGCGATCTTGCGTGCGTGTGCCTCATCCTGCGCCTTCTTGACGTTCAGGTTATCCGCGGTTGCCGGCTCTGCCAGACCGCGCGGCATCAGGAAGTTGCGGCCGTAGCCCTCGCTGACCTCGATCAGCTCGCCCTTTTTGCCCTTGCCCTTAACGTCGGCCTTGAGAATTACTTTCATGATGATTACTCCTTTTGTGTGTACTGAGGGCAAAACCGCTCTTGTTCAATTATGCGGTATTGCCCTATATCGAATGCGGCGAACAGCTTCGCCTGCTTTTCGGTCTAATTACGGCTGTCGTGAAACGCCTTTTCCGACAGACTGTTATTTGTTGTCGTCCTGCTTCTCGGTCCGCTGATCGTCGAAGTAGCCGCGAATGGCATCCGTGATCAGCTTGTCGGCCTCCTCCGGCGTGGTATTCTTCAGCTGTGCACCGGCCGCCGAATGGTTGCCGCCGCCGCCGAGTCTCTCCATCAGCAGCTGCACATTGACGTGGCCTGCCGCACGAGCGGAAACCGCCATATCATTGCCGCTGCGGAACGCAACAACGCTTGCATGTGTGCCGATGATGGACAGCAGCTCGTCCGCTGCCTGTGCGGCCGCAATGCGGTCCACCTCCTCGCCGGTGATGGCAAAGATAACACCCTGACCGCAGTCGCGCGCGGAAGAAATCAGCTTCTGGCGCTCCATATACTGGTCAAAGCTGGACTGGAACAGGCGCTTGACATCGCTCGACTCCGCACCTGCGCGGCGCAGATACGCTGCCGCCTCAAATGTGCGGACGCCGGTGCGCGTTGAAAAGCCTTTGGTATCCAGATAAATACCCGCCAGCATGGCTTCCGCCTCGCAGGTGAGAATGCCGCTGGTCGGCACAAGATACTGCAGCAACTCGCTGACCAGCTCGGATGCGGACGACGCATACGGCTCGTGCAGGGATACGACTGCGTTCTCGATATAATCCGCCGCACGGCGGTGATGGTCAATGACTGCGATCTTGTTGATAGATTCGAGCAGCGCCGCGCTCTCCACATAGCCAGGACGGTTTACGTCCACCACGATAAGCAGCGTGTTGAAATCGCACGCGATCATCGCATCCTCGGCGCTGATGAACACACCCTTGTACTCAGACTGGGTTTCCAGCCGCTCGATCAGGTCACTTGCCATGGTGTGCTGACGGTCCACAACAATGTGCACCGGTCTGCCCTTGACGCGCGCGGCACAGACCATACCGGCAGCAGCACCGATGGCGTCCATATCGCTGTTCTTATGGCCCATGACCAGCACCTGAGACGAGTCTCGAATCAGCTGGCTGAGTGCGTTGGCAACCACGCGGCTCTTGACCTTGGTGCGCTTCTCGACTTCTTCGCTCAGTCCGCCGAAGAAGGCAAAGTTAAATTTATTCTTGATAACCGCCTGGTCGCCGCCGCGGGACAGCGCCATGTCGATAGCAAGTCCGGCAAACTGATAGCTTTCCGCAAGCGTTTCGCCGTCGCGTCCGATACCGATGGACAGAGTAGCTACAACGCCCTCGTGGTTCTCAATCTCGCGCACCTCCTGCAGAACGGAGAACTTGCGCGCGACCAGCTTGTCCAGCTCGGCGCTTTCGATCACGAAGATATACTTGTCGCGGTCGTACTTGCGCAGTACGGCGCTTGAGTCCTTCACCCAGGCAAACAGACGTTTGTCAATGCCCGCCAGAATGTTGGATTTTTCCGAGTCAGTGGTGTTCTTGACCAGATCCTCGTAGTTGTCGATCGCGATAACCGCGATAGCCGGACGGGTAGTCTCCGCTGCGTCGCGCAGACGGACAAACTCGGTGCAGTCGATAAAATGCAGCATCATCAGCTGCCCCGCGCCGCTCTGCACCAGACTGCCGAATACATGGTACTGCCGCTTGCCAATGCCAAGCTCGCCCGGAAACGCGGTCTGTCCCTTGATGAGCCAGCCGGTCTCAAACGTCGGTGCGATCTCGCCCATGCGAACGCCGCTTACCGCAGTCCCTCGACCGCTGATTTCCGCAAATGCGTCATTCGCCCATACGATCTCACCCGTGGTAGCCAGCGCGACAGCTGTCGGCAGCGGTGAGCGTGTCACCGCCGGACGGATCTCTCCGCCGTCTACCTCAATGTTGTTCATCAGTTCCTGCACCTGCCGCTGCCGTGCCGCATTCGTACGCAGCGAAACAATCCGCAGGATGATACACACCACAATACCCGCCGCACCGTACACGCGGGAGAAATAAAGTCCCACGACCGCAAACAGGAAAAACAGCACATAAAACATTACGCTGTTGGGAGCCAGCATCTTCTGTAATCTCTTTTTCAAACCCCTGCCTCCTTTTTTGGACGCAAATATTCAACCTAATTATAGCAAGCCATCGCCAGAATTTCAACACTAAATGCAAACCGGTTTTGTATCTTTTCGCCGTCCGCTTGCAATTTTCACAGCTTCATGGTACAGTAACCGTAGATTCGCAATCAGGAGGATATCATTATGCAATTTTCGTTTGCACACAACAACTTCAACGTCCGCGATCTGGACCGCTCGCTTTCTTTTTATAAGGAGGCTCTCGGTCTGACCGAATCCAGCCGCATCAACGCACCGGACGGCAGCTTCATTATTGTATACCTGACCGATGGCGTAACGCCGCATCTGCTCGAGCTGACGTGGCTGCGCGACTGGGACAAGCCGTACAACCTCGGTGACAACGAGTTCCACCTGGCCTTCCGCGTGGATGATTTCGATGCCGCACACGCAAAGCACAAGGAAATGGACTGCATCTGCTTTGAAAATCCGGCAATGGGCATCTATTTTATCTCCGACCCGGACGGCTACTGGCTGGAGGTCATTCCCGCAAAGTAAACAGAAAACGCTTGGAGCTGCTGCTTTGAGCGTTTTTTTCATCCTCTGAACAGGATTATTCTGTTCATTTTTCAACAGCGGGTGTATACTATTGAAGTTATCTCCTGACGAAAGGACTGTATCATTTGAATCCTTACCTTGATCTATACCTCACATTTGCACGGATTGGCGTGTGCACGTTCGGCGGCGGCTATGCCATGCTGCCGATCCTGCAGCGCGAGGTCGTTGAAAACCGCCACTGGGCGACTGAGGACGAGCTGATGGACTACTACGCCATCGGTCAGTGTACGCCGGGCGTTATCGCCGTAAACACATCCACGTTCATCGGCTGCAAGACGCACGGCATTCTCGGCGGCATTGCCGCCACGGCAGGCATGATCACGCCATCGCTGATTATTATCACGATCATTGCCGCATTTATCCAGCAGTTTGCGCATCTCGCTGTCGTGCAGCACGCATTTGCCGGAATCCGCATCGCGGTCTGCGCGCTTGTGCTGCAGTCCGTGTGGAAAATGGCGAAAAAGGGCGTTGTTGACGTTCCGACCAGTGTTATCCTGCTCGTTACGTTCGTGGCTGTCGCCTTCTTCGGCGTATCGCCGGTTGTGATGGTCGTTATCGCCGCTGCTGCCGGTATTATCATCGGTATGATCCGGAGGAAACGCGCATGATTTTCCTTCAGCTGTTTTACGAATTTTTCAAGACCGGTCTGTTTGCCATCGGCGGCGGACTGGCGACCCTGCCGTTCCTCAAGCAGATCGCGCTGCGCTACCCGTGGTTCACACCAAGCGACCTGATGGACATGATCGCGGTGTCCGAGTCCACGCCCGGCCCGCTCGGTGTCAACTCCGCGACCTATGCAGGCTTCCACGCAGCCGGCATTCCCGGTGCCATCACAGCGACCTGCTCGCTTGTGCTGCCGTCAGTCATCATCATCATTCTGGTGTCGCGTGCGCTCGATAAGTTCCGCGACTCTCCGCTGGTCAAGAACGGCTTTTACGGTCTGCGTCCGGCGTCCGCGGGTTTGATCTTCGGCGCAATGCTCGAGGTGTTCGCCGCTTCCCTGCTGCATACGGAAAACTGGGCCGGTATCGCAAGTCTCGGCTCAGTCATCAATGTTCCGGCGATAATTATTTTCCTCGTGCTGTCGCTCGGTATCTGGAAGCTCAAAAAGCTGCATCCGATCGTGTTTATCCTGATCGGCGCGGTATGCGGCATTGTGTTTAATCTGTAAGTTTTGATTTGTTATCGTGCAGATTCTCTGTGGAACGGCGGGATGAAACATCACGCCGCTGCCCTCCGAATTGTACAAAAAAATCCCTTTCTCAGTTGAGAAAGGGATTTTCTTTTTATTTCGTGAGGTATTCCTCAATCAACTCACACGCATCCTCAATGCAGCCCGGGCAGGAGCGCCGTACATTGCCGTCGGCTACGCCCTTGAGGTCGCGGCACAAATACGCGCCGTTCTTCTGCTCGAACTTCTCCTTGAGCATTTTCGTGACCTTATAGGTCTGACCCTTGGTCGTGCCCGGCTTATCCGCTCCTGCGCTGTTCTTCATGCCCGCGAGCATGAACGCACCGCTCAGCGCGCCGCACATCTCCATGCAGCCCATGCCGAAGCCGAAGCCTTCCGACATTTTATAGGCGGTCTCCTTATCCAGACCAACCAGATCGCAGTACGCGCAGACCACCGCCTGTGCGCAGTTGTAGCCCTGATCGTGAAAATCCTGTGCCAGTTTTGCCCGTTCTGTCATAACAAATATCTCCTTTTTCAAAGCAAACCGCGCCGTAAACGACGCGGTCAACTTATAGTTTACTTAAGGCACCGCCGCTTTAATTATGCGGTATTGCCTTAATACTGCACCTGTGTGAAATAATACAGGATCGCATTGCACTGTGCACGCGCCTGCTTCTGCCAGTCCTCCTCACTGTCGATGAACTTCTGGTCCTCCTCGTTATCAATGAAGCAGAATTCACTCGTCAGCGCCGGAATATTCAGCGCCGCTGCTGCACGGTTGGTGTAATAATAATCGCCGTGACTGCCCTCGCGGAACACGATCTGGCGAATCGGAACACCCAGCTTTTCGTACTCGTCGAGCAGCGCCTGCGCCAGAATCTTGGTCGGTCCGCCGTTCTTGTCCGCAATCTGCGCCAGGATCTCCGCGCCGCGTGCAGTGGTGTTGGCTGCATTGTGGTGGATACTGAAGAACAGGTCCGCCGAGGACGCATACTGTTTCATAACAGCGCCGCGCAGCGTCAGCTCGCTGCCTTCCTCAAGGGTATCGCGCACCATGATAACCTTTGCACCGGCTGCCTCAAGGTACTGCTTGAGGTACTGCGCCACATACAGGTTGACGTGCTTCTCATCGAGCGAACCGCCGTTGTTCGCGCCGACATCGCTGCCGCCGTGACCCGGGTCGATAATGACCGTCTTCACGCCGTCAATGTGCGAGGTGCGCGGCGGCTGTATCGGATCGTTATCCTCGTCGCCGCTGACGTAGTCGCGCACGCGCGTCAGGTAAGCCGCACTGCAGTAGCGGCCGCTGCCCGAAGAGTTATCCATAATATGCGCCCAGCCGTTGCTGATGCTGTCAACCGCGATTTCCGCGCCGTTTTTCAGCACACCGACCAGTGTACCGGAGGTGCTCGGGCTCGAGCGAACAGACAGCTCGGAACCCACGGTTACACGATACACGCCGCTTGTGAATGTCTCGGCGGGCGTGTCCGGCGTTGTCGGCTCAGTCGGCGTTGTCGGCTCGTCAGGAGTCACCGGTGTACTCGGCGTCGAAGGTGTACTCGGCGTCGAAGGTGTGCTCGGCTGGGAGACAGTCGGCTCGGTCTGCTTATCGACCGCCGCATTGTAATCCCTTACACGCACCAGATAGTCCGCGCTGCAGTAACGGCCGCTGCCACCTGCGCTGTCCAGCAGGTGCGCCCAGCCGTTCGACAGTCTTGTCCACGATAACCAGCGCATCCTTGGCGTACTCACCGACTTCGGAATAGGTTTTGCCCGGACCGCTGCGCACGGTCAGCGCCGAATGGACATTGACGCGGTACACACCGGTCGTGAACGAAGCCGGAATCGGTGCAGGCGTCGGTGTTTTGAGCGAAACCGTGCGGCTTGGTACGTCATAATCCGCCGTAAAGCCGAGTGCGGCCGCCATATCAGCAATCTTGTAGTAGTTGTTTCCGTTGATGATGTAACCGTCAAACGAAACCTTTTTGCCGTTCACCTTGACGATAGCCGTGGTGGGTTTGCCTGCCGCGCTGGACAGTGCCTTCGTGTTCAGCTCTCCGCCGACCGCGGTGTAGTTCTTGCCGGTCGTCAGGGTGATAACGTTGGTGGACTTCTCCCAGCCTACCTCAAACTCTGCGGTGCTGTTGCGCAGCAGATACGCTACATCGCGCAACTTGAAATAATTATACTTGTTAATTAAGTACGCCTGCGGATTGGTCACCGCCTTGCCGTTGAGCTGAAACGCGTGCGTGGTCTTTGCCGCGCTGACGACTGCTCTCGCCTGCGGCAGATCCTGTGTCAGATCCCGCTCGGCGGCAGTCTCGGTCGTGACGGCTGTGGTCTCTGCCTCCGCGGCATCCTGCGGCAATTCTGCGGCTGCCGCACCCGCTGTCATATATATCGCCGCACTAAGCAATGCCGCGATCATTCGTTTGAAACGCATTCTTGAACCTCCATGCTCTTTCGCCGGTGGGTTGCTTTCCTGCATGCCCGCTGTGGACATTCTCGATGGTATTCTACCACAAAACATGGCACATTTCAACGAAATATGACGAAACCGGGGCATTTGTAATATTACAAATGCCCCGATTATTCCATATAAGTACAATATTTCGTTAAATCTCTTCCATCTGCCTGTTGATGGAATCCTCGCAGGAGCGCATGGCATCCAGTGTCTGCTGCCACAGCTCCTCGAGCGTCAGTCCACACAGCTCCGCGCCGCGCTCGATGACCTCACGCGAGCAGCCTGCCGCGAACTTTTTATCCTTGTATTTCTTCTTCAGGCTCTTGAGCTCCATGTCCTGCACGCTCTTGGACGGGCGCATGAGCGCCGCCGCACCGATCAGGCCGGTCAGCTCATCGGCTGCATACAGCAGCTTTTCCATCTCGTGCTCCGGCTTGATATCCACGCAAATTGCCCAGCCGTGGCTGCATACCGCGTGAATGATACTCTCGTCTGCACCGCCCTCGCGCAGCAGCTCGGGCGCCTTGACACAGTGCTGCTCCGGCCACTGCTCGAAATCAATGTCGTGCAGCAGGCCGACAATGCCCCAGAATTCCGAGTCATAACCGCGCTGCTCCGCAAAACAGCGCATGACGCCCTCAACCGTCAGCGCATGCCGTAAATGGAACGGCTCCGCGTTGTACCTGCGAAGAAGCTCCCATGCTTGTTGTCTGGTCATTTTGCAAAATCCCTTCTGTCATTTTCAATGTATGCGCAGGGCGGGATGCCCATATCAGTTTTGCAGCCAGCTTGGCTTTTCCCGCATTCTGACGCCTGCGGCGATGCCGAGCGCGGCGAACATGGTAACGATGGACGTACCGCCGTAGGAGAAGAACGGCAGCGTCAGGCCCATGACAGGCAGCAGACCGACATTCATAAAGATATTCATAAAGGTCTGGAACAGCAGCATGCCGCCTACGCCGACCGCAATCAGCGCCGAAAACGGCGTGGAGGCGCGGTACGCCACATAAAACAGGCGGATGATCAGCGCCATCAGCAGGATGATGATGAGCAGACAGCCGAGGAAGCCCAGTTCCTCGCCGGCTACCGAGAAAATATAGTCGGTCTGGTTCTCCGGCACATACTGCATCTGGGTCATCGTGCCGTTGGTCCAGCCTTGACCGGTAAACTGCCCCGAGCCGATGGCGATCTTGCCGTAGGTCGCCTGTCGGGACTGTTCCACGTCAATGGACGGGTCAAACAGCACGAGGATTCGCGTTTTCTGGTAATCCTTGAGCACATAATTCCACAGGATCGGCACGCTTGCGATACCGACTCCGGCAGCAATGCCCAGCCACTTGAGCGGCAGACCGGCCGAGAACAGCATGATAACCGCGATCATCAGGTACTGAATCGCCATGCCGGTGTCACCCGACGAGAGCACGACCGCCCCCATCATTACCAGCGTGTGCAGACCGACCGAAACCAGTCCGCGCCATTCGGTGATATGATCCTGTATTTCGGTCATGTGCGCGGCAATCGTGAAGATGAAGATCAGCTTGCCAAGCTCACCCGGCTGCAGGCTTGTCACGCCCAGATTGAGCCATGCACGCTGGCCGTTGACCTCGGTGCCGAGCGGCGTAAACAGCAGAAACTGCAGCAGAATATTGCCGATCACGAATATTTTCCATAGGTCGCCCAGATTTTCCAAGTCGATCAGACTGAGCGCGACAAACGCCGCCAGACCGAGAATGATCGCGGCACCCTGTACATACAGGTTTTTCGTCGAGCCGTCCAGCGCCGTCACCGGATTGAGCGTTGCCGAGTAAATGAGGAGCATGCCGTAGATCGAGCAGACCAGTCCCAGCAGCATCAGATACAGGTCGGTGTTTTTGATATAATGCGTAACAGAGTGTACAATGGAACGAGCAGTATCCATCAAACCCCTCCCTTTCAAAATGGAAAATTGAGAATTGAGAATCGGAAATCAATGTATCGCCGCAAAGCGGCAGAATTAAATTGCAGTGCTTTGCACTGCCACACTCATTTTCATTGTTCATTTTCCATTCTCAATTACATTTCTATATGATACCACAACACACCCCGCTTTGCGAGTAACAATTTCGGCAAATTTTTCGCGTGCTTGTATGGAAAACCGGACGAAGTATTGATATAATGAATATATTATGTTACCCGCTGCAAAATAGAGGAGGAATTTCATGTTATCCGATATTGAAATCGCACAGGGCTGTCAGATGCGCCCGATCACCGAGGTTGCCGCTGCTGCCGGTCTGGATGCCGACGATCTGGAGCTGTACGGCAAGTACAAGGCAAAGCTGTCCGCAGACGTGTGGACCAAGGTGAAGGACAAGGAAAACGGCAAGCTGGTCCTCGTTACCGCCATCAACCCGACGCCTGCCGGTGAGGGCAAGACCACGACCTCGGTCGGTCTGGGTCAGGCACTGTGCAAACAGGGCAAAAACGCTATTATCGCACTGCGTGAGCCGTCTCTCGGTCCGGTATTCGGCATCAAGGGCGGCGCGGCAGGCGGCGGCTACGCGCAGGTCGTGCCGATGGAGGACATCAACCTGCACTTTACCGGCGATATGCACGCCATCACAGCGGCAAACA
>ENA-OQBD01000821-OQBD01000821.1-human-gut-metagenome-genome-assembly--contig:-NODE-821-length-15799-cov-2.690978_pt1 | contig 15799 bp, 10 predicted proteins | sample MGYA00242742_ERZ504543 | MGnify/ENA primary metagenome ERZ504543 (study PRJEB26092, sample SAMD00036239) | human gut metagenome | host: Homo sapiens | study: EMG produced TPA metagenomics assembly of... | reverse complement strand
TTGAGCGATTTAAAGTTAACAATCACAAAAAGTCCGCATAGAAGACGATTCTTACAAGACACAGATTATCCGTGGTACCGAATATTTCTATGTAGATCAATTGCTCACGGCCGGTGGACATCGCCGGAAATTATTTACTTATTGAGGATAAAAGCGAAAGATCGTAGTCTTACCACGCAAACGTTACCACCGGGCGCTCATGCTTTCCAAGTAGGGGAAAAATTGACTTTGACTTCCGCTAAGGTCTTAAAACATATAGAATCCCGTACTATCAAGTACACACGAATCGGGTATATCAAGATTCAATAAATGTTTCGAAATTCGCAAACTAACACATTATTAACATTTTTTGTTCTTAAAAATGTAACAAACATCTGTAGGCCTTGTTTAATAAGAAACTCAAATGCAAATGTATCTTTGCAAAACGTAACTATAAAACCAGCTTCAAAGTGTACATTTGTAGTGTTTAACAATTTAAAAAATTTGCATTTTATGAACAAAGCAGAACTTATAGAGGCTTTAGCAGACAAGACCGGGTTACAAAAGCAAGAAGCAAAGAAAGTATTGGATGCTTACATCGAGATCGTAACTGAGCGTATGTCCGAAAATGAAGAAATCGTACTTGTCGGATTTGGAACATTGATCCCAAGACCGCAAACACAGCGTCTTGCCAGAAATCCTAAAACAGGTACTCCGGTAATGATCCCCGCTCGTACGACCGTGAAAATTCAAAACCGGGTAAATTCCTCCTTGAGGCGATGAATGCCCACCTGAAATAATAAAGTAACCGAAAACGTAGTAAAAATATCCCCGGTAAGGGGATAAAAAATCATAAGTATGAAATCTTTCTTATAAGATGAATGAAAAATTTCATACTTATGAATTTTTTAGCTGATCCGGAAATGATTACTTTTGGGCTCAAAAAAAGACTCATGAGAATCGTCAATCTTGGAGACACAAATTCCATATTAAACAAGTTTGTTGCAGAACTTAGAGATGTAGACATACAAAAAGACAGCCTTCGTTTCCGTCGCAATGTTGAACGTATCGGAGAAATCATGGCTTACGAGATCAGTAAGGAATTTCATTACAGTACGAAAGACATCCAGTCCCCGCTAGGTATAGCCCCGATGAATACGCCGGACGATCGAATCGTGATTAGTACGATCTTGCGTGCCGGGCTTCCATTCCACCAAGGTTTCCTTCGGTATCTGGATAATGCGGAGAACGCTTTCGTATCCGCTTACCGCAAATATAAAGACCGTTTGAATTTTGATATTCATATCGAATATATCGCCTCTCCTCGCTTAAAAGGTAAAACCTTGATCATATCCGACCCGATGTTGGCCACCGGAAGCTCTATGGAATTGGCGTATGAGGCCCTGCTGACCAAAGGAGTACCCGACCATGTACACGTAGCCTCCATCATCTCAAGCAAACAAGCCTTGGAATACTTGCAGAAGAAAATGCCGGATGACAAGACTACAATCTGGATCGCCGCATTAGATAATGACCTCGACGATCATTCTTATATCGTTCCCGGATTAGGCGATGCAGGAGATTTAGCGTTCGGCGAGAAGGAATAGGGATGTGTAAACCAAAACGTACTGCCTTTGCCCAACTCGGAATTTACACCGATCCGACCACCTAGTCTATTTACGATGGTCTCGCAAATAGATAGCCCCAAGCCCGTACCTTGTTTAAACGTATTTCCTTTATAGAAACGATCAAAGATATGGGCTTGTATCTCTTGGCTCATGCCATCCCCCGTATCAGTCACGGAGAATTTTATCTCATCACCTATGATCTCGTAAGCTAAGGTGATACAACCTTCGCTCGTATACTTGATCGCATTGTTAAGGAAATTGGAAATTACCTGCGTCAGCCGCATACGATCGCTATAGATTTGGCATTCCGGTGAATCTTTGGGAGCGATCAGAGCTACGTTATCGGGCATCTTAATACGGAAAGAGGTCACGATCTCATTGATCACCTCTTTTACGCTCATATCGGCGAACTTGAAATCCATCGTACCAGATTCAATTTTTGCCAAATCTAGAATATCACTGATCAATTGAAGCAACATCCGATTATTGCTATCGATGATTTCCACAAACTCATGCCTCTCCTCGGGATCATCCGTTTCCGCCAATAATTGAGAAAAACCGACAATGGCATTTAATGGCGTACGAATCTCATGACTCATATTCGCTAGGAAGGCAGACTTCAAACGATCCAGTTCTTCCGCCCTTTCCCTTTTCAATTGAGAGTCCTTTAACTCCGTGATATCATAATTAATACAGATCATCTCCGGTTTATTCGGGTCTACGCTTTGAGGGTTACGGGTGATATTGGCACAAATCCATTTCCATCCGTCACCAGACTTCACACGCACTTCCCTACGGAAATGATGCGCTTTGCCCTGTTTTCACCTCCTCAAAGAATGAGTTTATATATCCAGCGTCGTTCGGATGAATATAAGAATAAATCCCAATAATTTGGGACAAGGGGGTTCCATCCTTCTCTCCCATATTCTCATACCATTGCTTAATGGCATAGCCCTCAAAGGTATATAAGTCATAAAGGGCATAACCGACTTTAGCGTATACGCTGACCAAGGTAAATACATTCTCAAACTCAGAAATACGGTTATAGGCGATCATCTTTTCCGTATTATCCAAATTAATAAGTAAATAGCTGGAAGGTTCACCTCTTTGGTCATATAAAATACTGGCCTTGGTAACGATATCCATCTCGCCTACTTTCGAGGTGTTATAATAATCATCGACCTTCTTAAACGAATAATTCAGCCGGAAATTCACGGATTTATTCTCCTTGAGTTTCTTGATCACATCTTTAGGCATAATCGGGTTGCTAAAAATATTGACTCCTAAAACGTCCTTCTTTGACCGGATACCGAATATCTCCATATCCTTTGCGTTCAGGTCAATCAAGTAACCGTCCCTGTCATAAAGCTCGACCCCCACAGGTAAATTTACATACAGCTTTCGGAAGATCATCTCATTATGATCGATCATCTTACTAATCTTTTCCTCTTTCAGTTTGAAATTAGGTAAAATCTGTAATATGCCCAACGCTTTTACGCACACTCCATTATTCAACTTACGCTCACATAATCTGGAGCGTACCCATTTTTCCCCAGTCGGTGTTATTATCGGAAATATTTGCTCATACGTATCGACAGATTGGATCGATAAAAAATCCGTAGTAATCAGATCCCTAAAGTCTTCCCGGATTATATAGTAAAATTCAAAAAAAGGAGAGATTATTCCCCTTCTTCCCAAATATACTCATTAAATAATCGGAACAGATATAACTTCTTTGAACAAAATCGGCTTCCCACAAGCCAACTTCCGCTCTATCCAATAACAATTTACATTGATCCAATTGAGTCTGTATATCCTCCATAAAAATATCCCTTCCGATAAAATTACACTATGATTTCACAAAGATATAATTTAAATAGTATAAATCCCCTATAATAAAAAAGAGATTGTCTCGAATCACTCAAGACAATCTCTTTCTATATTCAAAGCCTGATATAAATTATTTCAATTCCTTGATACGAATATTGCGGAATTTGACAGGGGAACCATGTCCTAAGAAACCTATATGACCTTTTTTGTTAAACAAACCCGGATGCTCCTTTCCATCCGGCGTACCATTCTTCACGGCATCCCGAATATTTCCATCCAAGATTACGACTCCATTCACCGTCACACGGATATGATCGCCATCTGCCATGATCTCTTCCGTATTCCATTCTCCAACCGGCTTGAACGCTTTCGGATGATCCTCACGGGCGGGAATGATACCGTATACGGAACCGTGATGTTGCAGCGGAGTGATGTTCCCTTGGTAAATAGGATGTTCACAATCCAAGACCTGCACTTCCATACCTACATATGCTGCGTCTCCTTCCATCGGCGTACGGATACCGACACCGTTATTAGCTCCCGGGGTTAACTGGAAGTCAAAACGATAGATAAAGTTTCCGTATTCCTTCTTGGTGTACAGATTACCTCCGAAACTACTGCTTGGGACCATAGAGATACAGCCATCTTCCAAGATATAATCAACCGTGTTTCCAGTCCATTCATGCATATTCGTTCCGTCAAACAAAACCTTGAAACCTTCTTTTTCCTCTTCCGGCGATAATTTGAACGGTTCTTGTTTTTCCAATTCCTTTACGTAGATATTACGGTAATAGACCTTGCTGCCATGAGCTTGCATCTCGATTTGCTCTACCGGGAAAATCGGAAGCTTGCGATCCCAATAGTTTTCCAGAATCACGTTATCTACCACTTTTTCTCCGTTCAAGACAACCGTCACACGGTCACCAACCATCTTAATATAGAAGGAATTCCATTCACCGAGTTTATTATCGGCCACTTTCGAAGGCTTGCTCTCGTTTACCTGATTGTTATACAAGCCTCCGGAACCTACTTGCGCACCAACATTTACCCGAGAAGTATCCCAGATCTGGACTTGAGGAGTACCACGCAGATAAATACCGGCATCAGCCTCAGGTCCTTTCGGATCCAACATCCAATCAACATACATCTCGAAATCACCATATTGCTTTTCAGTACATAGGTTATCGTACCCAGTACCGTCAAATACTAATAGGCCATTCTCCACTTTCCAGTCACGACGCATATTCTCATCCGCCTTCTCCTGCGCTTTCGCCAATTGAGCCGGTTTCATTTTCGCACGGGCGATCGGATTCTCAACCAAACCTTTCCAACCCGTTAAATCCTTACCATTAAAGATAGAGACAAATCCAACCTCGTCCGGCATCGCATCTAAATGTTGCTTCAAGGCATCGATATCATAACGAGCGTCTTCCCCGTCAAACATGGTCAAAACACGTTTCAAGATTGCCTTCACATTGTCACCCTTATATTCCGGATGGTTACGAGCGATATTCCAAACCGCATAAACAGCCGCAGAACGAACAGCCGCATCGCTTGAATCCAAGAATTCCGACGCATACATCAATGCCAAGAAGGTATCCGCCCGTTGGATCTGACGTAAAATAAGAGCCTTTTGCTCACTCGTCCGGGCGATCTCCATGACTTTCCGCAAGCTCAACAAACGATTCTCTCTCGTAAATGCCGGATTAGATACCAACTGCACATAACGCTTTAACGCCCTGTCGAATACTTGATCGGAAGAGGCTGATTGGCAAACCTTAAATAGTTCATCGGCAGCCTCAATACCCTTCCATGCCAACAAAGCGTCAAGAGCCGCATCCTTGGCCGCTCCATTCCCTTTATTCAATCCTTCCACGATCGTAGCCAAAGCCTCTTTCTCGCCAGTCGCTGATAAGACCTTATAATAAAGATATCTCTTGCTGTCTCCCGCTTGTATCATACGGCGATTCACGTTAGATACTTGAGTTGCCGCCGGTTGTTTAGAGATAGCGGCAATGATCGCATCCTGAAGCGGGGCGATAGCGGAAGCCTCCGCCGTCTCCAACATTCCGCACAATAAAGTGAAATCTTTCTCAGACACTACATCTTTCAATGCGGTATAAGCGGCTTTCTTCACCTCCGGAGAGCCGGATTTAATCTGATCCAATACCGTATTCAGATTCGCATCGGCCATACGTATCGCCAACAGCTCCAGACCGGCTACCTTTCCCGCATCGGAAGCGGACGGGATCACTTTAGCGACCGCTTGATCAATATCGCCGTTAAATGCCATCAAAGCATCTTGACCCAATAATATCACTTGCTTGTCATTGCTCTTCAACAAATCCGCCAGCACAGGAATGACACTCTTATCACCGATTTTAACCAAGGCCCAAACAGCGGCCTGTTGCACATAGAAATCCTTATCTTTCAATTGGTCCAAAAGAACTTGTCTCGCTGGTAGATCAAAACGAAGTTCCAGATTCTTGATCACGTCATGTTTAGACGGGCATTTGCTTTCACGGCCTATCCAGTTCAAGATATCCACCTTGACTTCCGGCTTCGCCTTTAACATGTGTTTCATGACCTCAATATAAACATTTTGATCAGCGAAACCCGAAGCAAAGTTCAAAGCCGCATTACGGTATCCCTTATCCGTATCTTTCAAAGCCGATAATAAATTCTTCGTAGCAGCTTCCGGCTTAGCGGCCAATAGAATCTGAAGAGCGGCCTCACGGGTCTGTGTCATACCTGCTTTCGTAGACTTCTTCAATAAATCATTCGCTGCTTTCTCCGCATCTTTGGTATCGCCTTGCTCAAGGACACGTTTTATCAAAGCGATATACGCCTCATTCGCCCCGGTCTTTTCCATTTTATAACCGGCTTTCTCGGCAACGGCGGCTAAATCACTCAGAGAAGCTTTAGAACCTACACGGCTCAACGCATAAAGAACCTCCTTCTGCATATTCTCATCGCTGGAGCCAAGCATCGCTTTCAATACATTTTCCGCATCAGCGATTTGCACGTCAGCGATCGCACGGATAATATCCTTTTGCGTCTTCGGAGTACCGGAACGACGCATCAAGGAAGCCACCAAAACCTTCTTAGCGTTATCGGTACGGATTGCGGATAACGCACGGGCAGCAGGACCGCTTAGGCTCTCATCGTTCAAATAGCTAGCCAGCGTATCCACACACTCATCTTTTCCCAGTAATTGAAGCTGCCGGATAATAAAAGCCTTTGTCTCCCGGTCGCTCACCTTATCCAAGGCTTTCAAATATGCGTTGGCTGTTACTAGACGAGCGTTCTCCTCACCTTTTGCCATTACGTAGTGAGTCAATCCGCTCAACGCATAATCCACGTTCGAGTTACTGCCTTTTCCCGGAGCGTTAATCTTGTTAATCAACATCAAGACCCCTTCCTCGCCAGTGGAGCTTAGGTCATTAATTAATTTGTTATATTCAGCTTGTTGCTCCGCCGGCATCTGTGCCAGTACATCGGCAACGATCGTCTTCGATGTATCGATACGGCCGGCTTTGAGCCATTAACATGCTACCGCACAACAATAAGCTGGCAATTGATATATATACTTTTTTCATATGTGTATGTGTTTAAATATTCCAAGGTGCTCTCATCGGCTGATCCAACAAACGATTAGCGGCCTCATCATTAATAAATTCCAGTTTTACGGGATCAAAGTGAAGCGTACGATTCAAACGAAGGGCTACGGCACCCATATTCACGATCGTAGCGGAACGGAAACCATTACGTTCATTCAAGGCAAAAGGCTGACGAGTCTTTACGCACTCGATAAAGTCGGTAACCTGTGGCTCAGGTTCGGGATAATCGGATAACTTTTCTCCCAATCCGGGATATCACATACGAAATTCTTATAAACATTCCCGTTTGGTCCGGAAATATAAGGTGTGTTCGGATCCCCGTAATCACCTCCCCAAAGTACGATCTGGCAACCATCCTCATAGGTATACGTAATCGAGCGCCAAGTACCCACGGCGTCCGGATGTTGTTGCGGAGCATCCACCTCTACCTTAACCGGGCTGGTATTATCTTTTCCTAAAAAATATTGTACAGGGTCAATATAATGCTGTCCCATATCCCCTAAACCACCGCCGTCATAATCCCAGTATCCACGGAATGTCTGATGCACACGATGCGGGTTATAAGGTTTGTAAGGAGCCGGACCCAACCAGAAATCATAATCCAGCTCACTAGGCACCGATTGTGGTTCCAGATATTCTTTACCAACCCAATAGAACTTCCAGTCGAAACCGGTATGCTTGCTGATCGTTACCTTTAGCGGCCAGCCCAACATACCACTTTGAACCAGTTTCTTCAAAGGTTTCACTGGAGTGCCCAGTCCATAGAACGGGTCAGCGAAACGGAACCAAGTGTTCAAGCGGAACATACGTCCGTATTGCTTCATCGCTTCCATTACCCGTTTACCCTCCCCGATCGTACGGGTCATAGGCTTCTCACACCAAATATCTTTTCCTGCTTTAGCGGCCTCGACAGACATGATACCATGCCAGTGAGGAGGCGTAGCTATATGAACGATATCTACATTGGGATCTAGAATCAAATCACGAAAATCATGGTATGCGGCAATCTTATCCTTTACCAACTGTTTACCTAGCTCCAGATGATTCTTATCGACGTCACACACAGCGACAAGACGAGTCCCAGCATAGTCCACATGTCCACGGCCCATACCACCTGTACCGATAATTCCTTTTGTTAATTGATCACTTGGAGCGATGAATCCATTACCCAACACGTGGCGCGGTACAATCGTAAATGCCGCGATTCCTCCAAGAGTCTTCAGGAAGTCTCTTCTGTTTGTCTTCATAGTACGAATTTAAAATTTAGATAGAATAGATTAACTTGAGTGACAAAAATAATCATAATACTCGAAGAGACAAGAAAAATGTATATAAAAAAGAAAAGGATGCCTTTAACAAAGACATCCTTCCCTAGTATTTTATGAAAATCTATTACAAAGCGAATTGCGGTTGACGGTGAATCCATTGCCCACGGGTGAAATCCGGGAAGTCTACCAAAGCACCGCCACGAGCGATTGACATCTCCGACAAGCCGGAGATAGCGCTCCAAGCGGCAGCGTCATAGCAGTCCATTGGAGCCGGTTTCTTATTACGGATAGCGTCGATCAAGTCGTACATCATGATATAGTCCATACCACCGTGTCCGGCCTCAGCAGCTTGAGACTCTAAGGAAGCCCACAATTTATGATCATATTTCTTGAACCATTCATCGGAATCATCCCAACGATGAGGCTTAGACTTTCCTTGTACATATACATGATCGCCATCGTTCATCCATAAACCCTCAGTTCCCTGAACACGGAAACCTAATGAATAAGGGCGAGGAGAATTGGTATCATGGGTTACGATAATCGTTTGTCCATTAGAACACTTAATCATAGAAGTCACGATATCTCCCAAATTGAAGTTGACCTTCGCCAACGGATGATTCTCACCCCCATTATCCACGATAAACTTATGCAATCCACGAGATTGAGTAGCCATAGCGGATAAAGAAAGGAAACGGTTACCACGATTGATATCCATACAATGAGCTATCGGTCCGATACCGTGAGTCGGATAGATATCGCCATTACGATGTACGGAATGGTTCGTACGCCATTGAGCCTCGGCGAAAGCCGTCGGACCCATACGAAGATCACCACTGCCCGGTACATAGTTGTAATGAGTTCCATCGTTGAATTTCACCTCACGCAAGTCATGCTCATAACCACAACCACCATGCAAGATCTCGCCGAACAAACCTTGGCGGACCATATTCAACGCAGCCATACAGTCACGACGATAACATACGTTCTCCATGATATTCAAATGGCTTCCGGTTGCTTCCGAAACATTTACCAAATCCCAGCACTCCTCTAACGTGTTAGCCGCAGAAACCTCCACGCCTACATAAGGAACACCAGCCTTCATAGCGGCGACAGACATCGGTACGTGCCATTCCCAAGGACTTGCGATGATCACGCAATCAAACTCCTCGTTGTTCAACATATTCTCAAATTCACGTTCACCCCCTTTGTAAACTTTCGGAGCAGGGACATTAAATTTAGCGATATGTTTCAAGGTACTATCGATCGGGCCCTGTTGGATATCGCAAATCGCTACGATCTTATTACCGGGGATCGCCAATACATTATTAATATGCTCATGGCATCTAGAACCCGTTCCGATGAAACCGAAACGTAATTTACCATCATCTTTACCGGCTGTTTTTTTCTTTTGGGGTTCAGCGGCAGTTGTTGTAGCTCCGGCGTTTCCAGCCATTGCCAAGCCTGCGGCACCAATACCAGCGGCAGATTACTTTCTTTAAGGAAATGAACGAACGAGTGTTTTCCATATATTTTATAAAATTAGTTTGTGTTTTGAGGATACAAAATTAAAAAATATTTTTTCAATCAAAACGTTATTGAGTATTTTGAAAAAATAAAGAGTCCAAGACTAAAAGTTCGTTATCTTTCCGGTTTCCCTTTTTAGCCTCTCGAAGGTCATCATCATCTGTCGAAGTCTTTTAGGTTCTTTTTCCGCCAAATTAACTTGCTGACCGATGTCTTCCTTTACATTATATAATTGATAACAGTTACTATTTCCGGCAAAGGCAGCCTCCTCCGCGTCACCATAGGTATCCGGATACGGCGGGATCATGACCCAATCACCATCACGTAGCGCATAATTGAAATAACCTTCCAAGACAAGTTCCTTTCGCCCATTACCACCTTTTCCTAGAAAGACAGGCAAAGTGTTTTGGCTATCTACCTTATCAGAATAGGTCTGTCCGATCAACGCCGACAGCGAGGCTAACAAATCCATCTGGCAAACCAAGGCATCCGACACAGCGCCCGGCTTAACTTCCGCAGGCCAACGAAGCATGAACGGGATACAGGTCCCACCATCATACAAGCTCGTCTTTCCTCCACGAAGCGGTCCGGCCATCTTATGATCCCCTACCAATTCCACGGCTTGATCTTGATAACCGTCATCCAGAACCGGTCCGTTATCGCTAGTGAAAACAACTAACGTATTTTCCGTTAGCCCCAACTTATCCATTTCCTTCAAGAATTCGGTCACGCACCAATCCGCTTCCAAGATAACATCTCCACGAGGTCCCATCCCCGACTTACCCGCGAATCTCTCGTTCGGAACACGAGGTACATGCGGTTGATGCAAGCCATAGTACAGGAAGAAAGGTTTATCCTTATTCTCTTTCATAAAACCTTTCGCCTTCTCAAGGAACAACTCTGCCATATCCTCATCTTTCCATTGGGCGGTCTTGCCTCCTTTCTGGAAACCAATTCGAGGTACACCGTTTACGATAGCGCCGGCATGCCCGACACTCGGGAGCATTCTCAGTAATTCAGGATTATCCTTCCCAGTCGGTTCCCCGGGGAAATTCTCCTTATAACTGACATAGAGAGGATCGTTCGGATCGAGGTTTACACCTCTCCCATTCTCGATAAAGATACAGGGAACCCGGTCATTAGTAGCAGCTTGGATAAAAGAATAGTCGTAACCGATCTCTTTCGCTCCGGGATAAACCAGCTGGTTCCAGTCTACCACCCCGTCACCTAATCCTAGATGCCATTTGCCGACCGAGCCGGTGACATAGCCCGCTTGCTTCATCACCTTCGGCAAGGTAACCTGTTGAGTATTGATAATCAGAGCCGCATTGCCGGGAAGTATTTTGGCATCCCTATTTGTCCAAGGATATAATCCGGTAAGCAAGGAATACCGGCTGGGGGTAGAAGTAGCCGCCGTACAATAACCTTGCGTAAAGCGTATGCCTTCATTTGCGATACGATCCATTCCCGGAGTCTGTATGCGATGAGCCCCGTAACAGCTTAGATCACCATACCCGAGATCATCGGCCACGATGATCACCACGTTAGGTTGCCGGGGAGCTGATTGAGCTATTAAAGTTGTTGGCAAGGAAAACCCTGCCAACACACTCATTATACAATACTTATTCATCGCTTATTACGGATTCTGAGTTAATGTACCCGGATAAGCGTTAATCTCAGACTGCGGAATATACTGGATAGCCAACGGGCTGGTAGCAGGATATTCAGGCACGCCGTCATGGAATCCCGGGTAATGACGTTTCATCGTATCGCCTACACGATATACATCAAAACCACGGTCAGCCTCATAAGCTAATTCCAACTGACGTTCTTTCATGATAAGCTCATGAGCGTTTGTCGCATCCAAAGATTTATATCCGGCGTTAGGTAAGGAACGGGTACGAACGGTATTCAAATCGGCTAATGCTTTTGTATAGTTTCCTAATTTAGCGCTAGCCTCGGCGCGAATCAGGTATAACTCACCTAAGCGAGAGATAACCGGTGAATAAAGGTGGGGATAACCTTCTTGCTTAGAGCATTTATAACTATAGAATTTCGGATTACCTTGGCTTTCTAACATCAGGTAATCATAATCACCGACATAAGTTTTTCCCTTATAACTAATAGAATAACGTTTATTATCCACATCTACGGGAGTTAATGTGTACTCTTCATCATCCACGGTAGCGATTAACTTACCACCTACTTCCTTTGTCTCACCCTGACGATATACATAACCGGAAATCTTTCCGTCCGTATACAAGTTAGCGACGAAACGGAAAGCCGGAATTTGATCTCCCGCATCATTCTTCTTATATTGTGGATGGATAAAAGCCTCGCGGGCATCCGTATTTTTACCTGTCTCATGCAGCAAATCCATGTATTTAGCGCTAGCGTATACCTCACCCCAGCCTTGACCATCAATCTCCGCATACATACTACCTAACGGGCTACCCCAATCATCCCAATCCGAAGCAATGAATTTCACGGCAAAAATAGTCTCCGTTTGAGAAGCCGCATCCGGAGCAAGCTCATTATATGTCATAAACGTCGAACGACTCAATAAGGAGAATTGATTACTCTCGATTACCTCATTCGCATAATTATAAGATAATTGAGCGTATTCCTTATTCGGATTCTCAAAAGTACCACTCATATACATATAAACCTTGGCCAACAAGGCTTGAGCCGCATACTTTGAGGCATAGGCGGGCGACTTAAAATCAGACATCAACTCTTCTGCCTTTTTCAAGTCAGACAGAACTTGCTCATACGTATCTTTCACGGAAGAACGATCCGGAAGATCCAGGTTATCCATATCCTCAGGCATACCATTCACAATAGGTACACCCAGATTCTTCTCCGGTTCTTGATAATAAGGACGGCCAAACACACGACACAGATAAAAATACATCATGCCACGCATATAATAGGCCTCACCCAACTTTTGGTTCAACTCTGGAGATTCATTCTCATTGATCATCTTCATTAAAGAACTTGTCTGCGAGATGATATTATAAGCACTGTTCCAAACCGTAGAAAGCCCACCATTATTAACGGTATGCTGATAAGTAAAGTAAGTACCGAATGGATTTGTGGTCGGCTTATCCTTGCAAACGTTATCCCCGGGGAACTCTCCACAATAGTGTAAATGCTCAGATGCAGTTTTCAATTTAGCGTAGCAACCGTTTAATAAGACATCAACCGCAGCATCCTTATCTTCCATGATCTTGTCCTCCGTATACTTATCATAAGGCATACGTTCGATATCACAGCTTGTTATAAATGTGGCCGCTGCCGCAAGAGCCACTATAGCTATTTTTTTCCATTCTTATTCCTTTAATTAAAATGTAACATTTAAACCAAACATAAATTTACGGGCTTGTGGGTACGGAGAAATGGCCACACCAACCGAACCAGCCTTGTATTGGCTTCCTACCTCAGCAGGAAGTTCCGGATCCACTCCAGAGAAACCCGAAAGAACAAACAAGTTCTCACCCGAGAAAGAAAGACGGACATTGTCTACATATTGGATCTTCCAAGGTAACGTATAGCCTAATGTCAAGCTACGCAAACGTAAATAGCTCGCATCCTCCAAGTAACGGGAAGATCCCTTGCTGGATTGGCTCTTATTACCATATTCAGCTTTTGGATGGGTAGCGATATCGCCCGGTTTTTCCCAGCGATTCCAATCATCCCTTAAATTCATTTGATTATAGTTTACATAAGCACCATCACTATCATACATAGAACGGTCATAATTGTAAATCTCACCTCCTACCGAATAACCGAAGACTGCGGATAAATCGATATTCTTCCAAGATAGATTTGTAGAGAAACCACCGTAGAAGTCAGGGCTTAATTTTCCTAATATAGTCTGGTGCTTGGAAGCCTCGCTATAATCAGAAGTTGTTATGCGTTCTCCTTTCTCATTTGTTGTATACCACAACGGAGCTCCTGTTTGCGGATCTACGCCAGCCCATTCAGTTCCATACCAAGTATCCACATCCTGACCCGGAGTCAAGATCTTATCCATATAGATGTAATAGCTTGTTCCTGCGTTGGCAGTAATAATCTCGCTCTTACCACCATACAATTCTGTGATCTTATTACGGTTCAAGCCCAAGTTAGCGGCAACGCTCCAATTCCAATCACCACCTTTCAAGATGTCCACACCTAATGAAACCTCGAAACCATTATTCTTAACAGAACCAACGTTACGATAGATACCCGTGATACCTGTCACACCGGGCAGAGGCACTTTATAAAGCAAATCGGTTGTTTTCTTATTGTAATAATCCAAATTAATAGTCAGACGATCGAACAAGATAGCGTCGATACCTACACCCGCCGTATAGGTTTTCTCCCATGTCAAGTTCTTATTTTCTTTTTGAGCAATTACCGCACCCGGATCACCGTTGTATCCCGTAGACATAGCATACAAAGTATACTGCGAATACAGCTCAGTAGGACGATTACCTACAGAACCATAGCTAGCGCGCAACTTCAATTGCTGTACCCAATCCTTTGCCTTGAAAAATTCCTCCTGATGGATATTCCAACCACCAACTAACAGAGAAGAAATTACCATATTTAGCATCCTCACCAAAGTTTGAGGCACCATCTCGGCGGAAAGAGAAAGACAATAAATAACGATTGTCATACGCATAATTGGCATTGAACAAATAGGATTGTACAGCCCATTCCTCTTGCGATCCTTTTATTGTCTTAGGAGTTGTCGCTACATCTGCCACGGAGAAACCCGGAGCGAAACTAGCCGCTGTCTGATCCTTGATTTCCCGGGTATAAGAGTTCCACTCATAAGCCAATATCGCATTGATGGAATGTTTATCGAACACCTTATTAAAACGAAGCAATTGGTTGCTATATACCCGATAAGAAGTTGTGGTCTTATCTTGCAACAATCCATTGTCGGCCTCTCCTGCCTTAGAGCGAGGATCGTTATAGCCTTTGAAAAGAATGTTATTATATTTATAGCTATTCACGGACGCAAAAGTCAACCAATCGGTAAACTTGATATCGAAGTCAAAGTTTCCCATAAACTCATAGGAAGTTTTCTTCTCATAATTCCATTGCAGGTCATACAAGTAATTTGTAGCATCGCTATTCACCCAATCGGTCGGCCTGTATTGCTGGATCAAGTCGCCATTCTCGTCATACGGGGAGTCCCAAGGGAAATTAACGTACATGATAGCGCCTAGATCTTGCTGCTGGTCCATCACGTCGCTACGGGTAGCCCATACTTTAGGTTTGATAGTCAACCAATCCGTCGCTTGGTAATCCACATTGAAACGCAAGTTATAACGCTTGTAGTCATATCCTTTCACGGCACCATCCTCATTATAGTAACCAACGGATGTATACGTCTTGATCTTCTCTGAGCCACCGGAAACAGATACGTTATAGTCTTGAGCGAAGCCCAGATGCGTACCCTCTTTCCACCAGTCGAAGTTACGGTTGCGCAAATCCTCCGTAAAATAACTCGGAAGGGCGTCTTGATTAGCGAAAGATTTATAATAATCATATAATTCCTCGCCGTTCATCATATTCATGTTTCCACGGTGCAACTGGTTCACACCCATCTTTACGGAAGCGTTGATCGTAGCTTTTCCGATCTTACCTTTCTTCGTAGTCACCACGATAACACCGTTCGCTCCTTGAGAACCATAGATAGCGGTTGAAGCGGCATCCTTCAAGATAGACATGGATTCGATATCAGCCGGGTTCAAGCTACCCGCATCCGTACCGACGATTACGCCATCCACGATCCAAAGAGGGTCCGTGCTACCGTTTACCGTAGACTTACCACGGATCACCACCTTACCGGCAGCGCCGGCTGACCACCACCCGAAGTAACCTGCACGCCCGGAGCCTTACCAGACAATAAGTTCTCCGACCGTAGGGCTAGTGGCATCCAACAATTTCT
>ENA-OQBD01000817-OQBD01000817.1-human-gut-metagenome-genome-assembly--contig:-NODE-817-length-15895-cov-3.737887_pt1 | contig 15895 bp, 16 predicted proteins | sample MGYA00242742_ERZ504543 | MGnify/ENA primary metagenome ERZ504543 (study PRJEB26092, sample SAMD00036239) | human gut metagenome | host: Homo sapiens | study: EMG produced TPA metagenomics assembly of... | reverse complement strand
ATACCCGCATAACATAAGCATTCAGCTTTGCTTCCGTCATCATGAAATAATAGGTCCTGTCTTTTGGTGAAATATTTTCAATCTCACTTTCATCTTCATATTCAAATATTTTTTCCGGCAGATTTGAGGTCAGGATCTTCAGAACAGCTTCCTGTTTGGTTACTTCCGTTCCCATCACCTGATCAATCTTGATTTCACCGTTTTTGTCAAACGAGATCTTAATCCCAAGAGCATAATCTGCAAGCTCGGTATCTTTCACTTTTTCCCAGGAATCTCTATTCGACCGGTATCCATCGATTACCTCTCCTTTTGCATCCTGCACCTGGTAATTCATATATGCAATCTGCCGGTTAAATTTCTCATCAAATTCCGGATAATAATCATCCAGAAACTTTACGTTATATTCGTTTCCGGATTCTTTGGAATACAATACATAGCAGTCCCGGATAAATGTCTTCATAAAGGACTCACTCGTCCGGTAGTTCTGTGTCAGACTGTCCTGCTCCTTTTTTGCATTCTTATAAAAAGTATTATAGTTTCCTAACACGATCACCGTCGCAAGTAAGATTACACCTAAAATCAGGACAATCCCTAGTTTATGCCTGTTTTTCGATTTTGTATCCAACGCCCCACACCACCTTTAAATATTTTGGTTCTTTCGGGCAGCTCTCAATTTTTTCACGGATATTCCGGATATGGACCATGATCGTATCGGTATTGATCGCTTTTTTCATTCCATACACGCTCGTAAATTTCCTCTGCCGAAAAAAACTCTTCCAGGACTCTTCATAAGGAGAAGCAGGATTTTGTACTCAATCGGTGTCAGGCGCACCGGCTCTCCGTCAACCGATACCTCCACCGTATCTTCATTCAGCTCCAGACCGCCGATCACATGGATATTCTGATTTTCTTCACGGTCTCTTAGCTTCTCTGCAAACATCCGGTATCTTCTGAGCTGTGAATTCACCCTTGCAAGAAGCTCCATCGGTGTAAATGGCTTCGTCACATAATCATCTGCCCCGATATTCAGTCCCATGATCTTATCCACTTCCTCTGATTTTGCCGACAGCATGATCACCGGAAAATCATATTTTTCCCGAAGCTTCATCGTCATACGGATTCCATCCATCCGCGGCATCATAATATCGACGATTGCAAGATGGATTTCCTCTTTCTCGATCACTTCCAGACCTTCAATCCCATCTGCCGCCTGAAATACTTCGTATCCCTGACTTTTCAGGTATATTTCCACACCTTCTCTGATTTCCTTGTCGTCTTCAACGACCAGTACATGATTCATTTCCATAACTGCTTTCTCCTCTTTTTCTCATCCTTGACTATAGTCTATCTCCTAAAGCTAAAGAGAACCGGAATAGATTTCTAAAGAATTTCTAAAAAAACGAAAAAGCTTTTCAGCAAAGCACTGCTTCCTTGCCGAAAAGCCCATCAGATACTTATTTAATAACCATAATAGCTAATACCACCAACTACTACAATCAAAATAAAGAAAATCACAAGTACATACGAAATAACCTGAAGAATCAGGGACGCTCTGCAGTAGTTACGCCGGTTCAGATTGCCACTATTACCAAACGCCCAGATAATATACAGAATCAGTCCCGCACATGGAATAAATCCGACAATCAGCGTTAAAAGCCATTCTCCGGTAGAAAGTGGAGATAGATCCATCTGCTTTGGCGGCATCTGATAATTGTTCTGGCTATTGTAATTGTTATTGTAGCCGCTCGCGTTAAATCCGGTATTATAACCGCTATTCTGATACTGGTTGTCAGAGTACCCATTGGTATAAGCTCCGCTCTGATTGGTTCCGTTCTCTGAATTTGGCATTTCACCGTAAGTATATGCCGGATGACTTTTTTCTTCCTGCTTTAAATTATCGTCCGCTGCCTCTTTTGGCACGCTATTGTCATTCTTTGCCTGCGGCTCTGCTTCTGTATATCCTGCATTGGGATCGGTGTAAGAAGATGGACTCTTTTCCTCCCCTTCACTATTCTCAGTTGTCTGGTCATTTAAGTTATTATCCATATCCCAAAACCTCCTGTGTATTCATTTTTTTTCATCATAGCACACCAAAAAGCTAAAAACAATAGCTCTTTTTGCCAAATTACTGAATTCAAAGACCAGATTCTGAATATCAAATCTATTAGCCGGTTATTTGATCCGCAGCCTCTGACCGACATAAATCAGATTCGGATTTTGTAGTTTGTTCAACCTTGCGATTTCCTGATAAGATGTTCCGTATATCGCTGCAATTTTCGAAAGCGTATCCCCGGATTTGACGATATGATACTTGTTTTCTTCGGCATTGACTCTGCTTTGTACTTCTTCATACCGTTTCCCCAGAACCGTTTTCCGCACTTCCCCGTTGCCATATTTCCCGGCACGCACTTCCTTTGCCAGTGTCTCTGTACTGGCACCGGAAATATAATCGATCATCCCCTGCACTTCTCCATATCTGGTTCCAAGCCGGCTTTTCCGTTCTTCCCCATTTCCAAATTCTCCACGCATCGTCCAAAAAACCAGATCCAGCGTAGTTCCTTCCTGGTTTTCTTCCTCTTCAGAAGGTTTCTCTGGAGTTGTCTGGTTTCCTTTTCCAGCATATCGGCTCCACGCCTGCCGGTCTCCGTAGAATTTATTCAAATCCAGATTGCCATTCCATCCGCTTAATCTTCCCGAAGAACTGTACTGCCGCATCACACAGGCATATGCACCCTCATTCCATGGATTTTCCTGGTACCCGATTGGCTCCATACTCGCGTACTGCGCTACCCACAGTCCATAGTTTCCGATATTCTGCAACCGGCTCATCATACTTTGCTGCACATAAACCACAGGATTGACGCTGGTCTTTGTTGAAATATAATTACACCAGGCTTTCACCCATTCCCGGTCATTCATACCAAATGCCGGATTGGACCGCCCTTCCCAGTCCAGCACAAGCATTGCCTCCCCCACACGGCTCCCTGCATTCTTCAGAAAATATTCTGCCTCCGCCTGTATATTTCCACCAGACGCATAGTGATAAATGCCCAGGCATTTCCCTGCTGTTTTCGCCTGACGGTAGGCTCTTTCGTAATCCGGATTTACATAACCGGTTCCTTCTGTCGCCTTAATCACCACAAAATCACACGGGACAACCGCAAGATTGATCCCACTTTGCCAGTTGCTGATGTCAATTCCATTTAATGCCATACCACTTCTACTCCTACTCTTCTTTTCCTGCCTGCTTGATGATCTGATGGATGTAGGTACTCAGTCCTGCAACAACAATGCCCTGCGTTACGGATGCGAAAACTGCGGTCAACACATCCTGTGCTCCTGCGAAATGTGCGGTAGATGTCACCCAGATCCCGCAGATGATAATGCCTGTCGCCCCAAGCGTGATCGGAATATATTTATCTTTGATAAAATTCTGCTTGCTTAAGTGCAATTCCGAAAAAGTATAGAACTGCGGTCACAATAAGCAGTTCCGGTTTTACATAATCCATAAGTTGCTCCATTATCTGGATAGCCTGCCTTTCTTTTTTAGAACTTTAAGGAAGATTTTATATATAAACGATTCAATCAGATGTGATATTAGTATATGTAAGAAATAGGATTTGGTGTCAAAAGAAAGTAATGCCCTATTGGCTTAATTTTGCATACGTATTGATTTAATGCGTATTCTAACATCATATGATAAATATATGCATAGAGTTAATAAGCTTATTGACACTTTGAAACTTAATCCAGATCATAGACCTCATGACGGTAGAAATACTTTTATAACGATGTGTAAGAATGCTGGGATTGACGAATATGCCATTTAAAAAAATGGTGGGTCACGAAATATATGACATTACTGAAAAAGTCTATACTAAGCGTGACCCACAATGGTTACATAATGAAATACTGAAAATACAGTAAATTGTTAGTTCATGCAGTGTATGAGTAGGGTGTATGAGTAATGTATGAGTAATGTATGAGTAATGTATGAGTTAACTACATTTTCCTACTTTTTACTACCATCTACTGCATTCACAAGCCCTTATTTTACGCGGTTTTCTTAGAATTTACCAGCTTTGTGAGCTTCCTCAATGCTTACAGCAACAGCGACTGTCATTCCGACCATCGGGTTGTTACCTGCACCGATAAGACCCATCATTTCTACGTGAGCCGGTACAGATGAAGATCCTGCGAACTGTGCATCAGAGTGCATACGTCCGAGTGTATCTGTCATACCGTAAGAAGCCGGTCCTGCTGCCATGTTGTCTGGGTGAAGTGTACGTCCTGTACCACCACCTGAAGCAACTGAGAAGTATTTCTTTCCTGCTTCTACGCATTCTTTCTTGTATGTACCTGCAACCGGATGCTGGAAACGTGTCGGGTTTGTAGAGTTACCTGTGATAGAAACGTCAACGCCTTCTTTCCACATGATAGCTACACCTTCACGTACATCATTTGCACCGTAGCAGTTTACTTTAGAACGGAGTCCGTCAGAGTAAGCGATTCTCTGAACTTCTTTCAGTTCTCCTGTATAATAGTCATAGTCTGTCTGAACATATGTGAATCCGTTAATTCTTGAAATGATCTTTGCAGCATCTTTTCCAAGACCGTTCAGGATAACACGAAGAGGTTTCTGACGAACTTTGTTTGCTTTTTCAGCGATACCGATTGCACCTTCAGCAGCTGCGAATGATTCATGGCCTGCAAGGAAGCAGAAGCAGTCTGTTGTTTCTTCAAGAAGCATCTTTCCAAGGTTACCATGTCCCAGACCTACTTTTCTCTGATCTGCTACAGATCCCGGAATACAGAAAGCCTGAAGTCCTTCTCCGATTGCTGCTGCAGCGTCTGCTGCTCTTGTACATCCTTTTTTGATTGCGATTGCTGCACCTGTGATGTAAGCCCAGCATGCGTTTTCAAAACAGATTGGCTGAATACCTTTGATCTGGTTGTATACATCCAGTCCGGCATCCTTTGTGATCTTTTCAGCTTCTTCGAGTGAAGCAATGCCATAGCTGTTTAAAACTTCATTGATTTTATCAATTCTTCTCTCATATGATTCAAATAAAGCCATTTAATTGTCCTCCTGAAAATATTGTTGCCTATATAACCCGTTAATTACTTATGTATGTAATTAGTTTTTACGCGGATCAATGATCTTAACGGCATCAGCTACACGTCCGTACTGTCCTTTAGCTTTTTCCCAAGCTTCGTTCGGAGTATCGCCTGCTTTGACAAAGTCTGTGAATTTTCCAAGACTTACGAACTGGTATCCGATGATTTCATCATGATCATCAAGAGCGATTCCTGTTACATAACCTTCTGCCATTTCCAGGTAACGTGGTCCTTTTGCGAGAGTTCCGTACATTGTACCAACCTGTGAACGAAGTCCTTTACCAAGGTCTTCAAGTCCTGCACCGATCGGAAGTCCTTCTTCTGAGAATGCACTCTGAGTTCTTCCGTATACGATCTGTAAGAAAAGTTCTCTCATTGCTGTATTAATTGCATCACAGACAAGGTCTGTGTTAAGTGCTTCCAAAATAGTCTTTCCTGGAAGAATTTCTGAAGCCATAGCTGCGGAATGAGTCATTCCTGAACATCCGATAGTCTCCACAAGTGCTTCCTGAATAATACCATCTTTAACGTTCAAAGTGAGCTTACATGCACCCTGCTGTGGAGCACACCAGCCGACACCATGTGTAAGACCGGAAATATCTTTGATTTCTTTAGCCTTTACCCATTTTGCTTCTTCCGGAATTGGAGCTGGTCCGTGGTTTGCACCCTGAGCTACCGGACACATCATTTCTACTTCATGTGAATAAATCATGTTAAAACTCCTTTCAAATACATCTGTTTTTCTTTTATAAGGCGTTTGTGATTGTTTTAACACCATATGTATTTATTCTCGCACAATTTTCGACATTCGTCAATTGTTACTTTGTACAAGATTCCAGAACTCACTGTCTGTTTTATATTCAATTATTTCTTTCATAGTAAACGGCGCTGTGATCCATCCACTCTCCGCAGATGATTTTTTTCCATCTCCCGGGTAATGGTAAGTAATTCCGATCTCAATTTCCATCCTTATCTACAAAGAATGCATCAAAGTACCGGTTCTCCAGGATTTCCCCCATTTAAAATCTGTCGGAAATCATTTAATTTTACACTGCTTAACACCTCTGCCGATGGTGCCTCACCCTTCATCTTTTTCATCCAATCGTGCATAAATGCATCGCTTAGATCCACGATATCTGCCACTTCAAACTGCTTTGCGTCAGAAATACGGATGTTGCGGGTACGGAGGTCACAATACTGCGCAGAAGTATTTCCTGCATAATAAATATCATTGAATGCTACGCTGATAAAATCTTCTCCTGCATAAGAAACCTTGTACGTTACAAGACTTCCTAAAAACGGGTTCGATTCCTCCAACATTTTCTCTTTCATAGAATCACTCGGAGCCAGATATAAGGTATTGACCGTACTCATCGCACAGTCCTTCAGCATTTCATTGATCTTGTCAATATTTTCACCTTCCACACCTGTGATCTGCGGATATTTGACATCAAACTGCATCGGGTATTCGCCTTTATTTCCATTGGAAAAATAAGTGTAATTTTCCTCCGTGATCGTATACGGCAGATTTTCTGCCTCGTAGCCTTCAATTGCCTCGATTCCCTGTGCTTCTTCAGAACTGCTGTCCTTATTATCCTCTTCATTTCCATTACTGCCAAAGATATCGCCAATTTCTCCGTCCTCATCCGGGTTATATTCAAAAATCTGTGACGAATCCTCCTGTTTTCCTTCACCACTTGCAAAATTGCTGATGATTTTTCCGAAAAGCAGTCCCAGGAATATCAGAAAAATAAGTACGGTAACTGCGATCCCGATAAAAAGTCCCGTATGTTTCTTTCCATTATAAGAAGATCTTACATTTGCCGGTGATATCATCAAATCCATCGGAACAAAACGGATCCCGTTCTTTTCCTGAACCGGTGCCAGATCCCGGAATCCCATATGGTGATAAGCTTCCGTACTCACAACCGATGCATTGACCGTCATACGCATCAGAGCAAACTGCATCGTACAGTATCTGCACATTTCACCAACAAGAGCCTTCGCAATCCCTTTTCTCCGCAAATCCGGGCGGACAAACAGAAGGGAAATATGTCCATCCCTCCGCACGGCTCCGACACCGCCAAGATCCTGTCCTTCTACCGCACCAAAGACGATCATCTCTCCGCTTTCGACAAGAGGCATAAAATTCTCCATCTTGATAAAGCGGGCAAATTCCTCGATTCCCTGCTGTGTACAGGAATTGGCGTTTTCTCTGATAAATACATCCCATACCAGATGCAGACCTTCCACAACCTCCTGACTGCTATATAGTCTTTTTATGATCATTTTTCTGTACCTCATCTTTTCCAGAATGAACTGGTTTTCTCTCTTACGCCCTCTTTAAAAGTTCTTCCCGCAAGAGCGTGATCGCACGTGCAACCGCATAGTCCCGGTTCTTCTCACGATTGCCGGTAAAACGGTACTCTCTTACCGTTACCTCTCCATTTACCGCACATCCGATATACACAAGTCCGACCGGTTTTTCCGCTGTACCGCCACCAGGTCCTGCGATTCCGGTTACACTAAGTGCCGCATCCGCACCTGCCGCCTTTGCTGCGCCAAGTGCCATCTCCGCTGCTGTCTGTTCACTGACTGCCCCGTAGGTTTCCAGTGTCTCATGCTTCACACCAAGAATCTTTTCCTTCGATGCATTCGCATAAGTAATATATCCTTCATTGTACACGCCGGAAGCTCCCGACACATTCAGAAGTCTGCCGGAAAGCTTTCCTCCTGTACAGGATTCTGCCGTTGTCACAGTCATCTTCTTCTCTTCCAGAAGACGGATCACTGACTCTTCCAGTGTCACATTCTCTTCGGTCGTATAAACAGCATCACCAAAACGCTTCTTCATCTCTTCGATCATCGGCTCCATCAGTTTTTCTGCCGCTTCTTCAGAGCATGCTCTTGCAGTCACACGAAAATGTACCTCTCCTGTCTTTGCATAAGGCGCAAGCGTCGGATTGGTCTGTGCATCCATCAGATCCGCAACCATGGTCTCTGCCCTGCTTTCTCCGATCCCGCACACTTTTACCATCTGGGAATAGATTCCCTCCGGCTGCTTTTTATTGAGGTACGGTGCAATGTCATGTTCAAACATCGGCTTCATCTCATTCGGAGGCCCAGGGATCAGGATCGCTGCTTTGCCGCGCTCTTTATCCTCCAGGATCAGTCCAGGTGCCGTTCCGTTCAGATTGTCGATCACGATCGCGCCTTCCGGAACCAATGCCTGCTTCCAGTTATTCTCTGTCACCTTTTTACTCTTAATCTTCTCAAAATAGTCCCGGATTCGAGTCCTGGAATGTTCATCCATATAAAGTTTTCTGCCAAATACCTTTGCGGTTACTTCTTTTGTCAGATCATCCTTGGTAGGTCCAAGTCCCCCTGTCAGAATTACGATATCAGCGCGCTCTATTGCCTGGCGGATTGCTTCTTCCATACGCTCTTCATTGTCACCGACAACAGTCTGGTGATATAAAGAACAACCTAGCAGAGCACATTTCTCTGCTAGGTATGCTGCGTTTGTATTCACAATGTTGCCAAGTAAAATTTCAGTGCCGACAGAAATCAGCTCTACAACCATTTTACATGCCTCCCTGTGTTAATACCTGTTTGTTCTTTGCAATATAATCGATCAGTGAAACGACGGTCAGGAGCAGTGCTACCCATGTAAGGACTGTTCCTACAACATTCCACACACCGCCCAGATCCATGATCAGCACAATGATCAGTGCCATCTGTGATACGGTTTTGAATTTGCCCCAGTAGCTTGCCGCAATGACGATTCCATTGTCAGAAGCAACCAGACGGAATCCGCTGATGATAAATTCTCTGGCAATGATCACCAGAACAACAATGACATTCAGTCTGTTCATAGATGTCAGACAGATCAGCGCGGTACATACCAGCAGCTTGTCTGCAAGCGGATCCATAAATTTGCCGAAGTTCGTTACCAGGTTGTACTTTCTGGCGATTTTCCCATCCAGCATATCCGTCAGGCTGGCAACACAGAAGATCACAAGTGCGATCCACTTATCTGCTGCTCCGGTAATATCAAATAACATAAACACTACAAAAAACGGAATTAAAATCACTCGTAAAATCGTTAACTTATTTGGTAAATTCATAATAACTCTCCTATCAAATCATAATCTGCCGATCCGGTCACTTTTACCCTTGCAAAATCTCCTGACATCAGTTCTTCCGATGTATTCACAAAAATAAGTCCGTCTACATTCGGCGCATCCCGGTAGGTTCTTCCCACATAGGCATTCTCATCTGCTACCTTGCCTTCGATCATCACAAGCAGCTCTTCCCCAATCCGGTCTTCTGCCTGGTCAAATACGATATCCTGTTGAAGTTCCATGAGCTCTGCCTGACGTTCCTCTTTGACTTCTTCCGGGATCTGATCCGGCATAGATGCTGCAGGAGTATCCTCTTCCGGTGAATAGGTAAATACGCCAAGTCTGTCGAATTCCATCTGATCCACAAAATCCATCAGCTCTTCATGCTGTTCCTGTGTCTCTCCCGGGAATCCAGTGATCAAAGTTGTGCGAAGTGCGATATCCGGAATCTCACGTCGAAGCTTCTCAATGGTCTCGATGAGCTGCGCTCTGGAAGTCCGTCTTCCCATTCTCTTCAGGATACCATCGCTTGCATGCTGGATCGGGAGATCCAGATAATGGCAGATCTTTGGTTCCTCCTTGATCACCTGAATCAGCTCATCCGTGATTTCCTCCGGATAGCAGTATAAAATACGGATCCAACGAAGTCCGCTGATCTTGCAAAGCGCTCTCAAAAGCTGTGGAAGCCGCTTCTCCCCGTACAGATCGGTTCCGTACATGGTGGTCTCCTGTGCTACCAGGATCAGCTCCTTCACCCCTCCGTCTACCAGATTCTGCGCTTCCTCCAGCAGATGCTCCATCGGCACACTCCGGAAATCTCCTCGTACCTTCGGGATAATACAGTAAGTACAGTGCTTGTCACAGCCTTCTGCAATCTTCAGATAAGCGAAATGTCCGCCGGTCGTCACCATACGGTGCGTGTCTGTCACCGGGAGATAATCCACATCCTTCATAGTCAGGCGCACATCTCCGCGCTCCATCGGACTGTCGCTTAAAACTCCATCAATCACGTGTGCGATCTCTTCATAAGAAGTCGTTCCGAGAACCGCATCAACCTCCGGAATCTCCTGTATGATCTCTTCTTTGTATCTCTGTGCAAGACAGCCTGTTACGATCAGGGCTTTTAATCTGCCGGTCTTCTTCAGTTCTGCCATCTCAAGAATATTCTGGATACTCTCTTCCTTTGCGTCATGGATAAAGCAGCAGGTGTTAATGATAATGACATCTGCCATTGTCTCATCGTCCACCATCTGATGACCGTCCTTTGCAAGAATCCCAAGCATGACCTCCGAATCCACAAGGTTCTTGTCACAGCCTAATGAAATGAATAATATATTCATAAAATAAATTTCTCCTCAAGCATAATTTCTGGGCGGCAGAGGAAATTATCTTCACCGGAAAATAAAATCCCCTATCATAAGAATACCCCGCAGACAGCTGCAGGGTATCGAACTTCTTTTATTTATCTGCGTCTTCTGCAATAATTTTGATCTTTCCACTGTTCAGCTCATCAATTGCAATAGAAAGCGGCTTTTCGCCGTCCTTAACAGGAACAAGCGGCATCTCGCCGTCAATAATCTGTCTCGCTCTCTTTGCTGTTGCAAGAACGATAGAATAACGACTGTTGACAATCTTAGTTGCGCCTTCTTCCACGTCCTGATTGACTACTTTCATCAAATCGGTATATGATGGATGTAACATAAATTCTGCTCCTTTCCTACAGTTCCTTCAGTTCTTTTCTGATATCATCTATAAAGTCAGCATTCCGGCTTACCCGGTCATGCTCACCCTGAATAATGCTGTGCATCTCTTTTGCGCAGCGCTCCAGGTCATCATTGATCACAAGATAATCGTACTTCTCTACGCCCTGTGATTCTTCTACTGCCCGCTTCATTCTCGAATCGATCACTTCTGCGGTCTCGGTTCCCCGTCCTACCAGTCTGTCTTTCAGTACCTGCGCACTCGACGGAGTCACGAACATCAGCAAGGTATCCGGATACTTCTCTTTCACTTTCAGCGCACCCTGGATCTCAATCTCAAGGATCACATCCTTGCCTGCCTCTAACTGCTCCATAACATACTGCTTCGGAGTTCCATAGTAATTTTCTACATATCTAGCATACTCTATAAGCTCATCACGCGCAATCATTTTTTCAAATTCTTCTTTGGTTTTGAAAAAATACTCTCTTCCATCTTCTTCCCCGACACGAGGCTGCCGCGTGGTTGCAGAGATCGATAATGCATAATTATCATGATCCTGCATCAGCTTTTTCATCAGTGTTCCCTTACCGGCTCCGGAAAATCCGGATACTACAATAAGGATTCCTTTTTTTTCTCTCATAATCAGTTCTCCTGCATACTCAGACATTGAAATGTTATTTTAACACATCTTTTTACATTTTTCAAAGCTTTATTCAATATTTTGAATCTGCTCACGGACTTTTTCAATCTCAGTCTTCAGATCGATCGCATAATTGGATACTTCCAGATCATTTGCCTTGGATAAGATCGTGTTCGCCTCACGGTTCATCTCCTGCGCAATGAAATCAAGCTTGCGTCCGATTCCCTCTGTCTGTTCCAGAGTTTCCTTCATATGCTTGATATGGCTTTTCAGCCTTACCACTTCTTCATCTGTACAGATCTTGTCAGAGAAGATCACAACCTCAGCCGCGATCCGTCCTTCGTCAATCTGGGTGTCCCCAAGAAGCTCTTTCACTTTCGTTTCCAGCTTCTCCCGGTATTCAGCAACGATCTGCGGAGATCGCTCTTCAACCCTGGCAACAACTTCCAGCATTCCATCCAGTTTGCCAATGATATCCTTTTTCAGGTTCTCACCTTCTGTAGTCTTGGTCTGTACAAACTGTTCGCATGCGCCTTTCATTGCTTTTTCAAGACCACTCCACAGTTCTTCCTCATCCACAGACTGTTCTTCCATCGTAAGGACTTCCGGGCAACGTGCAAGTGTGGATACCCGCACATCATTGTCAAGCCCAAACTGTTCTTCCATCTGCTTAAAGCTTGCCATATATTCTTCTGCCAGCTTCTGATTATATTTCAAAGTCATCTGGCTTTCTGTCATATCTTCATACCCGATGAAAATATCAATCTTTCCTCTCTGCACATACTGCTTGAGCAGGTTGCGGATCGCGGACTCAAAGAAGTTAAGCTTCTTTGGCATACGGATATTCACATCCAGGTAACGGTGATTAACCCCCTTCATCTCTACGGTAAATTTGCGGTCTGCTTCGGCGATCTCACACCGTCCAAAGCCTGTCATACTTTTTATCATTTGATTTTCCCTCTTCTTACTGACCTTTTAAGGGCCGTTTTACTATCGATTATTATAGTTCATTTACACTTACTCGTCAACCGGGTGACAGGGCATTTTCACTTGTCTATGCATGCCTCTCTATGCTATAATGAGCCCATTGAAAAAAGAATGTGCCCTGGCATATTCCCGGATAAATATGAGGTGAATTTTTAAAATGGCTTTTGATGGAATTACAATCGCAAATATCGTAAAAGAATTAAATGATACCATCCTAAACGGACGGATCGCCAAGATCGCACAGCCGGAAAATGATGAACTGCTTCTCACGATTAAACCTGCAAAAGGGCAGGTAAGACTGGTCATCTCCGCAAGTGCATCCCTGCCGCTGATCTATCTGTCCAGAGATAACAAACCAAGTCCGATGACTGCACCGAATTTCTGTATGCTTCTGAGAAAACATATTGCAAATGGCCGCATCGTAGGCATTTCTCAGCCTTCCCTGGAACGGATCATCCGCTTCGAGATCGAGCACCTGGATGAACTTGGAGATCTGTGCCGCAAATCCCTGATCGTTGAGATCATGGGCAAGCACAGCAATATTATTTTCTGTAATGAAAAAGGAATGATCATCGACAGTATCAAGCATGTTTCCGCGCAGATGAGTTCTGTGCGTGAGGTTCTTCCGGGAAGAGAATATTTTATCCCGGATACTATGAAAAAAGAGAATCCACTTGGCATACCGGAGGAAAATTTCACACAGGAACTTCTCTCCAAACCAATGCCGGTCGGAAAAGCGATCTACAACAGTTTTACCGGAATCAGTCCGGTTGTCGCCGAAGAGATCTGCTATCTGGCAGGAATCGACTCTTCTGTTCCGGCATCGGAGATGTCCGGTGATCTGCTGGCGCATCTGTACCGGCAGTTTACCTATTTTATGGAGCAGGTGACAGAAAGCAAATTCTCTCCTGCTATTTATTACGATGGAAATGAGCCGAAAGAGTTCTCATCTCTTCTGCTCACCCACTTTTCCAACTATCAGGTAAAATCTTATGATTCGATTTCCGAAGTGATCCGGACTTATTATTCTTCTCGTGATCTAATCACCCGGATCCGCCAGAAATCTTCAGATCTGCGCCGTGTGGTTCAGACAGCGCTGGAACGTAACCGCAAGAAATACGACCTGCAGTTAAAGCAACTTCGCGATACGGAAAGCCGCGATAAATACAAGGTATACGGAGAACTGATCCACACCTACGGTTATAATCTGGAGGATGGAGCGAAAGAACTGGAAGCACTCAATTATTATACTAACGAAATGATCAAAATTCCGCTGGATCCACAGAAAACGCCTCAGGAAAATGCAAAGAAATATTTTGACCGGTACAATAAACAGAAACGTACTTTCGAGGCTCTTTCAGAACTGATCAAAGAAACGAAAGATGAGATTGATTATCTGGAGTCTGTCAGCAAATCGCTGGATATTGCACGAAGCGAGGATGACCTGATCCAGATCAAGGAAGAACTGATCGAAAGTGGATTTATCCGCAGAAAGCAGTCTGCCAAAAAGGTGAAGATCACAAGCAAACCGTTTCACTATATTTCTTCAGACGGTTTCCATATGTATGTTGGAAAAAATAATCTTCAGAACGAAGAACTCACCTTCCATTTTGCAAATGGCGGGGACTGGTGGTTCCATGCGAAAAAAGCACCAGGTTCCCATGTCATCGTGAAGACGAACGGGGAAGAACTTCCGGACCGGACCTTTGAAGAGGCAGCCAGACTTGCTGCGCATTACTCGAAGAATTCCGGGGCTGAAAAGGTGGAGGTTGACTATGTGGAGAAAAAGCAGGTTAAGAAGCCGAATGGAAGCAAGCCGGGGTTTGTCGTGTATTATACAAATTACTCGATGATGATAGATAGTGATATTTCCGGGATACAGGAAATTCTGTGATAAAGGTTGTGACACCACCAGAGAAGAATAAAATCCACCCATTCCAAGTTGTGCAAAGCATTCCGATGAGCCTCTTAGTGCGAGAATCGTGTTCAGCAAAGGCTTCCACGATTCTTGAGTCTCATCTCCATTGCACAAGATAGGAATGGGGTGGATTTTATTCGATATCAGTATTTACTTGATCTCATATACTTTATCTAACTGCGTCATACATGCCTGGATTTTCTTCATACCCTCATCATCAACAGGTTCTCCGGAGAAGTAGTAGGTGACTTTGCTGGGTTCTCCTTGGGTGGTTTGTTCGGGGAGAACTCGTTTTAACTGGCGAAGGGTGCCTTCGTTGCCGTCTACAAAGTGGATTTCTCCCGGGAAGATTTTACGGAAGGATTGTTTGAAGTAGTTGAAGTGAGTACAGCCAAGTACGACTGCAGCATACTGGTTGAGTGTATAGCTCTGAAGGCTGTTTTTCAGGTATTTATCTACTTCCGGGTCCTGGAATCTTCCGGCTTCGGCAAAGCGGACCAGTTTTGGAAGTGGCGCAAGGTCTACTTCGTGTTCGGTATCTACTTTTTCCAGAAGGCTGTGTAATTTTTCTCCGGCTATCGTAACCGGTGTTGCTGTTACCAGGATCCGTTTCTGCATATCCTGATAGAGCTTGAGCGCGCGCTTGACTGCCGGTTCCATACCGACGATCGGTACGGCAAATTCGCCTCTGAATTCTTTCGTTGCCACGCTGGTTGCCGTATTACAGGCGATTACGATTGCATCAACCTCCTTCGCGATCAGGAAATTCAGAACCTCTTCTACATATCCTTTGATCTGTTCCCTCGTCTTTTCTCCGTATGGAACATGCTTTGTATCCGCATAATATATAAATTCTGCTTCCGGCATCTTTTTCAGTGCGCGGTGAAGCACAGAAAGTCCGCCGATACCTGAATCATATATTCCGATTTTCATTAGTGTTACCTCGATTTCTTATTTTCTTATCTGGTTTAAAAGTCAAAATCTGCATAATCTTCCGGCAGGAAACGATGATAAATAATATGGCATCCTTCATCTTTAAAGCAATAATAATACTTGTCTTCTCCCTCTTCAAACCGGATCATCCGGTCAAATTCTCCATTGTCCATAGGTTCTGCCACGATCTTGTCTGAATGAGAACGGAACAATACTTCGATATCTTCCATCGTGCAGCCATGCTTTGCGACAAGTTCTACCAGCTCTTTGATAAATTCATTCGGTTTCATATTTTCATGCACATATTCCGATGCTTTTTCCGATAAAGCAAAGCTAAAAAACGGTCCTTTTGCATGTGTAATCCCGATCTTCCCCGAAAATATCTTCTGCATGCTTTCGGAAATCTGCAAGGAGCTCCATCGCATTTCTTCCTGAATCTGCATTCGTCTCCAATAAATGATTCAGTGAACTGAG
>ENA-OQBD01000814-OQBD01000814.1-human-gut-metagenome-genome-assembly--contig:-NODE-814-length-15918-cov-2.790197_pt1 | contig 15918 bp, 19 predicted proteins | sample MGYA00242742_ERZ504543 | MGnify/ENA primary metagenome ERZ504543 (study PRJEB26092, sample SAMD00036239) | human gut metagenome | host: Homo sapiens | study: EMG produced TPA metagenomics assembly of... | reverse complement strand
AAGTCTTGGTCCAACCGCAAGGATTGCAAAAATCATAAAGATAACGCCAATGCTGTGTTTTGTATCGATTCCGAAGTCAACCTGTCGTAAGATCATTAAAACCAGTAAGACTAGCACGCCGACAACACTGTTTTGTGATCCAAAGATCATACTGTAAAGAGTTACTAATGCAAAACAAAATGCAACCACTAAATATACTTTAAAATTATAGATAAGGATACGTTTATATTTCTCTTTTGAATCTTTGGCACCTTTGATCCATTGTTTGGAACCGATGGAACTTAATTGTAACTGTTGATAAAAATCCAATGTTAATACCTCCTGTGATAAGAATCTGTTTCTGAGTAGCAATGAACAATTTTACTCACTTCTAGGCTGTTCGTCAATACGTTATTTGACGTTTTTTCTTATTTTTGATATGATTTATTTATGAAAGCGACAGATAAAGAAAGGAGGATTTATCCTCATGGCAATGAATTTTAATCAGATGTTAAAGTTTCAGCAGATAAAAAATGCATTCAAACGGTTTGATCAAGACCATCCAAAATTCAAGAATTTCATGAATGCTGTATGGAGGGAGCAGGCACTTAAACAGGATGCTGTGATCGAGATTTCTATTACATCTCCAGAAGGGAAAAATTATTGTTCGAATATCAAACTGAATGCAGCAGATATCGAGATGTTTGAACAGTTGAAATCCATGAAACCAGAATAATTTCAAATTTTAATGTCAAATTAATGTCACGGAACCCTAAAACACATAAATTTAATGTCACAACTCAAAAAGAAGGCTAGTCAAATTTCACGACTAACCTTCTTGATTTTTACTGTAATTCTTCCTCAGACACCAGATTTTTCATGCTTCTAAGCCCTATACAAAGGGTTGAAGTATTATGTAATACGGCAGATGTTGTTGGCTGGATAAAGCCTAACACCCCGGCTCCAATAAGCCCTGCGTTAAATCCAACAATAAAGCGGTAATTATTATGAATTCGGCGCATTAAGTGGTTACTGATATGTTTGAGAGTTACCAGACCATGTAAATGGTCTCCTTCAATCGTTACATCTGCGATTTCTCTTGCAATCTGAGCTCCATCACTGATCGCGATTCCAACATTAGATGCAGATAATGCTGGAGAATCATTGATTCCATCTCCGATCATAATAACTTTTCTTCCTTCGGCTTTTTCTTTCTCAACGAAAGCAGCTTTATCCTCTGGAAGTACCTCAGCATGATATTCATCCACACCAACTTTGGCTGCAATAACCTTTGCAGTACGATCACTGTCTCCAGTCATCATAACGACTTTCTTGATTCCAGCAGCTTTTAATGCTTTGATCACATCTTTGGCTTCTTCACGTAATGGGTCTTCAATACAGATTACACCTGCAAGTTTTCCTTCGATCGCCATATATAAATGCGAACATTCTTCAGGCAGTTTCTCAAATAACTCTTCTTTGCCTTCAGGAATTGTACACTGCTCATCTTCGAATACAAAATGATAACTTCCAATGACAACTTTTTTATTCTCGATCATGGAAGAAATTCCATGAGCCACGATATACTCAACCTCAGAATGTAATTCTTCATGTACAAGATTTCTGTCAACAGCTGCCTGAACTACAGCTTTTGCCATAGAATGAGGGAAATGTTCCTCTAAACATGCGGAAATTCTTAATAATTCCTTGCATTTCATTCCGTTAAATGAAACAATATCAAGAACAGTAGGTTCCGCTTTTGTTAAAGTTCCTGTTTTATCAAAGACGATCGTTTCGGCTTCTGCCATTGCTTCTAAGTATTTACCACCTTTGACAACGATCTGATGGTCATTTGCTTCCTTAATCGCAGATAAAACAGAGATTGGCATTGCAAGTTTTAATGCACATGAGAAATCAACCATCAGTACAGATAAAGCTTTTGTTACATTTCTTGTAAACAAATATGTGAGAGCAGTTCCAGCCAATGTATAAGGAACTAGACGATCTGCAAGATGTTCTGCTTTACTTTCTAAAGAAGATTTTAATTTTTCAGATTCTTCGATCATCGTAACAATCTTATCAAATTTGCTTGATCCATTTACTTCTTTTACGCAAACTTTTAAGTCACCCTCTTCAACGACAGTTCCTGCATATACGTATCCGTCAGGAATCTTGCGAACAGGTGTTGATTCTCCAGTTAATGATGCCTGATTGACCATTGCTTCACCATCAACAACAACTCCATCAAATGGGATCATATTTCCCATCTGTATGTGAACGATATCGTTAGCATCAATTTCGTTGGATGGAACTAAAATCTCATGATCTTCTTCGACTTTCCATACCTTGTCAATATTCAAGGACATGCTTTTTGCAAGATCATCGACGGATTTCTTATGTGTCCATTCTTCGAGAATTTCTCCGATTCCGAGTAAAAACATGATAGAGGATGCGGTATTGATATCTCTTCGAATGATCGATACTCCGATTGCCGTACCATCAAGTACTGGAACTTCAATCTTACCCTGAGCAAGTGTATGAATTCCTTCATATATATATTTCAAAGATTTGATCACTGTGATCCCTGCTCTTAATGGATATGGAAATAATAATTTGTTTCCATAATGGAATAAGACTTTACTTATAAGTTTCTCCTGATATGTCTGGTTTAATTGTCTGCTCTGACTTTCTTGATAATTATCAGGGACTGTGATGATTCCATGATAAAATTCCTTTAAAGCAGTAAGAATTTCACTGCGGCTGGCATCATAACAGATCACGATGTCATTTGTGCGGTCATAGATTTTTACAGATGTTACAAAATCTTTTGTTATAAGATAATATTGAAGTTCATCTGCCTGATCAGCACTCATTGTCTTCTGGCAGTTATGAATACGAATTCTGCCTCGAATCTCATGTTTGATCGTAAATTTCATACAAACTCCTTTTTGTTTGAAAACACCTGCAGGAAAACTGCAGGTGCCTTAATCTTAATGTTCTATTCTATTCTGCAACTTCTTTGAAAGTATCTTCGGAAACTTCTTCTGTTTCTTCCGCCTCATCAGTTTCAGCATAAGCTTCCCATTCCTCTGCTTCTGCTGCTCTTTCTTCATTGATCTGCTGAGCTTCAGCATAGATATCTTCAGCATTCTCCTGTACAGTTGCAACTGTATCCATTACACATTCTTTTGCACGAAGAACAGCTGCTGTACAATTTGTATACAATTTCTTTGCATCCTTACTTGATAATGCTTTGATACCTGCTGTTCCGAATAATACTCCTGCTGCGAAAATCCTGTTTTTTTACTCTTTACTACTGATAAAACTTTTGTTAAATCCATGGTTTTTCCTCCTGTATGATATAAATATGTATTTATTTCTCGTATACTTAAGAGCTATATGACTTTATATGCTCTCTAAGTAACTTTGTCCATTATAAAACATCCTATGGCGATTACTCAAGACTAATCGCAGTGCCTTATTGATAATATTTCTCAATAAGCGCTACTCTCCTTCTGTAGTGTCAGAGCTGTTAAATATGTTCCCAGAATCACCTTTTGAACGGTTATAGTCGTATTTGGAAGGATATCCACATGTCTCAGCAGCATCTGCACCTCCATAATTCTTAGCAAAATCCTGACGTTTTCCTTTGTTAAACATAAAGTACTTTAATGCTTCCTGATTTGCTTTGAAATTTACAAAGAAAACATATCCACATGGAGGATAGCTTCCAGCAACAGCTGTTTTGTATGTATTCTCAATCGGTACACGAAGCTGATCAATCTCTGTTGTTCCCAATTTTTGCAACAGATAGGATCAGTTTCTTAATATAAGTTGCGTCCATATCCGTAGATACATCACCAAGTGCATCAATCGCAATATCCACAAGATCTAAAGGATTTTGCTGTAACATCTTCTGGAAAGTTGCCTGCATAACAGCACGCTGTCTTCCTGTTCGTCCAAACTCTTCAACACCATACTTTTTTAGAGAACACATGACGAACTCTTGCATACCCTAATGCCTGATTACCATTTAAAGTCTGTTTACCGACTTTTACATTTCGATATTTTTTCTTTGAAATATAATTTGTTGTATTTAAGTATTCTGCTTCTCTTTGTTCAAGAGTCATTTCAATTCCGCCGATCCTGTTAATTACCTTTTCAAATGCGGCAAGATCTACAACACAGAATTTGTCGATCTTAATATTAAAATTTTGAGCCAGTGTCTGATATAAAAGCGCTTCCCCGCCAAATGCATAAGCGGCATTTAGTTTATTACGTCCATGACCTGGTATTTCTACATACATATCTCTTAAAAAACGAAGTTAATTTCAATTCTTTTGTTTTAAAGTTAATCGTTGCAACCATCATACTGTCAGATCGACCATGATCACCTTTTTCGGAGCCCTGAGCCCCATTATCAGAACCAACTAATAAAATATTGACAACATCTTTATCGAAGGTCAGATCTTCCTCATTCTTAATCTTGACTTTATCCATAGATTGTTTTTTTGGCGTCACTGCGGCTTCCAGTCGCGCATCATAATACCCAAGCATACCACCAATGCCAATTGCAATGATCAGAAAAAAACCTGATTATGACTGTAAATTTTTTTGTAAACATTCTAAAGTTCCCTCCTTATTTTCCTGTCCGTATTTTACCACATATTCTTTTGATATCAAACCGTTAATCTTTGTTTTTTTCATTTCCTAAGAAAATCTTCAGAATTTTATCCATATCATTTTGGTATGGATATGATGTAAAAAATGTATTTTACACTTGTTTTTATTCATGATAAGATAAAAACATATTAAGTCAGGTAACTAGTTTACACTTTTTATATATTGTTCTGAGAAATCTCCAGAGATAAGCAACGGGTGCTGTTCTTTGGAGATTTTTTAATATCATAGGAATTTCCGATGGAATCCCCTAATTTAAGAATCTTAAGAATGCCTTAGCTGCGATACTTTGTGGATATTCTGTATCATAGATCAAGATGATATTACGCTGAGGGAACGTTTCTTTTACCTCAATCTCAAAGACTTCTCCAGATTCCAGATCATCTTTAGCAAATTCTGGTGGGATAAAACCAATTCCAAGATTATGTCTTACAGCTGGAAGGATCATATCTGTAGTTGCAAGTTCCATATCTGCCTCAAATTTTAATCCATTCTTTTCAAAATACTGATTTAAAAACTTTCTTGTGATAGCTTCTGGGGTCAGACTGATCCAAGGATATTTGGCAAGTTGCTTGATAGAAATTTTTTGACCTTTTAATTCCTCAAAACGTTTCCCACCAATTAAAATATCATGGTATTTTCTTAAAACTTTTTGCTGTAACGGTTTTTCTATTTGAAATGGTGCAGATACAACTGCAAAATCAACATTGCCTTCTTTTACGATATTGATGGATTTTCTTGTACTATTATTTAAAATCTTAAAATGCACATTCGGATATTGTTCATTAAAAGATTCCATTGCCTGAAATAAATAGCAATGCAGAGCGGTTTCTGTCGCACTTACATAGATTGTTCCATTTTCAAGGCTTAGCATATCACTTAAATTGCTCTCTGCTTTAAAAAACTGAGCACATCCGGCTGCGATGTATTCATAAAAAACTTCACCTTCTGGTGTTAACTTCATACCAACTTTGCTTCGTTCAAATAATCTGCAGTTTAAATTCTTTTCAAGATTATGGATCGTTCTTGTTACGGATGGCTGGCTTGTGTGTAAAACTGTAGCAGCTTTCGTAAGATTCCCATATTTTGCTACATAATAAAAAATCCGGTAATAATCATAAGTAATTTCCATAAGTCCCCCCTAAACTGACACTAATCTGTTACTCTCCACCTGCAGAGGTGGGAGTCAAACCACATCTGATAACTTATATAAAAAATGTATATCTGTTATAACAAATATGTATTTTTATTTCTTTGTTATTTATTATATACTGAATGACGAAAAAATCAAACACATTCATTTACGAGGGGCGATATCATGATCAAGCGAAACATTAAATTTCTCACAACCGGACAATTTCTCACTTTTTCACACACTTGTAAAAATCTTTCTTCGGATGTGCGCATCCAGGATCTTGAGAACCACAATCGCGTAGATATCAATGGAAAAGAGCTTTCTGAACTTGCCACGATCCAGCTTGGTCTTCCGTTTCTCCTCGTTATTCATGGAGAAGATGAAAAAATGGCCAGAAGAATGTTGAAGAAGTATTGTGCATAAAAATTGAGTTGCCGTTTACACTCTGTATAAGCAGCAACTCAACTCTTATTACTCTCCCCAGACTTCTTCTGCAATTTCTTTCACAAGCTTTAACTTTGCCCATTGTTCCTCTTCTGTCAGTTTGTTTCCGATTTCACAGGAAGCGAACCCACACTGTGGACTGAGATAAAGTCTGTCTAATGGGATATATTTTGCAGCTTCATGAATTCTCTTGATCACAACTTCTTTCTCCTCGAGCTGAGGTATCTTCGTTGTAATTAACCCTAATACCACTTTTTTATCCGGAGATACCTTTGCAAGCGGAGCGAATCCACCGGATCTTGCATCATCATATTCAAGGAATAATGCATCCACATTTTCTTTTGCAAAGACATAATCTGCTACAGAATCATATGGTCCGCTTGTAAAAAATGTTGAATGATAATTTCCTCTGCAGATGTGGGAAGTGATTACCATATCCTCCGGTTTTCCTTCCAGTGCAAGGTTATTCACTTCAAGAAGCTCTTTTTCACATCTTCAATTATCCGTTCCAAGAAGTTTGTATCTCTGCTTTGCCGCATCTCCGACAATTGCTCCCCAGGTACAGTCGTCAAGCTGAAGATTTCTGCATCCTGCTTCATAGAACTGACGGATCACTTCCTGATAAGCTGTTCCAATGTCATGGATCAGTTCTTTGTTTGTCTCATAATATTTTCTCGTACTTTTTATAGTTGACCGGAATAATCATCTGCTGGAACATCTGCGCCGGCGCCGGAATCGTATATTTTGCAACTGTGTTCTCATCCTCAAACTGTTTCAGGAATTTGAAAATGTTCTACAAACGGATGCGCCTTTGCCTTTATCTTTCCTGTCAAATAAGTATCTTCCAGTGAGGCCAGCTCTCCATCAAACTGTACCCCGCTGCCGGTCTGTTCATGACCGACACCTTCAAATCCCCACATAAAATCCAGATGCCAGTAAGTTCTTCTGAACTCTCCGTCTGTGATCACATGAAATCCAAGCTCTTTCTGCTTTGCTACAACTTCTGTAACCGCTTTATCAATGATCTGATTCTTTTCTGCTTCGCTGATCTTTCCTTCCTGATAATCTGCATTCGCTTTTTTAACCTCTTCCGGTCTCAAAAAAACTTCCCACAAAATCGTATCTGCATGGTGTCTGATATTTACTCATAAATTAATTCTCCTTTTATTTTTGTAAGTGATGTTTTATCGTTACTGTTCACTCCCGTGTCAATCACTTCGCTGATTGACACGGAGGATGCATGTTTTGGCTTGAATGCATCTCGCCCCATCGCCAAAGGCGATTTAAAATGGCGAGATGCGTTGCTGGTCGCACATCGTGTGAACAGTAACGTTTTATCTGCAATCATCTTATCATCCCATGCTTATTTTGAAAAATATATAAATTTATGCATTTGTCATAGTTTGAAACTATGGTGAACTATATTCCTTTTACCCCTGATCAAATCACAATAATCTCATCTTGCACCGGTCCATACACTTTCGTTTCTCCCTCCGAAGTAATATGAACATCATATTCCAGTCTTACACCGTACTTCTCTGTATACAGTCCCGGCTCTATGGAAAACATCGTCCCCGGAAGCAGACAGCGATCATCATGTGTCTCATAATCATCCAGATTTGCGCCGATTCCATGACATCTATGACCGATATTATGTCCTGTCCGGTGCATCAGATACTGTGCACATCCAAGCTGTTCAAACCGTTCTTTCAGCCTGCGGTCTACTTCATATCCTCTGACAGTTTCTCCTTCATCTAATCTCGCCTGAATAAACTGTCTTGCATCTTCACGTGCATCATATACTATCTGAAACCATTTCTTGTACTCCGGCTCAATCTTCTCTCCGACATTCATACACCAGGATACATCATAATATACCGCATCCTCTTCCGGAAGACGTCCGGCAATATCTATGATCAATCTGCTGCCTTCACGGATCTGTTTCGAATCATTTTCATTTGGTTCATATCCCGGATCACATGCATGTTCATCAATACCGAAAAATGGCGGAGAATCCATATAAATGTTTTCCTGTCTGATCAGCTCCTGCATCTTCTGAAGCATTGCATACTCATCAATATAAGTTCCCGCATCTATCTTCTCTCGGATCCAAGAAAATGTATCCGTAAGGATCTTATGTATGATAACTCCGGCCTGTCGGTGTGTCTCTATCTGATGTTCCGTTAGTACTGCACCGAAATGCTGCATCAGATCTGCACTTGTAACCGGCTCGATTCCGTAAGTTCTAAGATACTCGATCAGGCCGGCATCCATAGAGCTGATTGTCGGGACATTTCCACCCGGAGAGTACTGGCAGGCAATCTTCATACCCGGCTTCAATAATTCTGACAGCACTTTCTTCTGTCCTTCGATCCCTTGATATAATATTTTCTTTCCCGGTAGATGTTCGAGAAGAAGTGGTTCAATCGCTGAGAGCACCTTCACCGGTTCGCCCTGCGCCGGAATCAAATAGAACAGCCTTCTTGTGCAGAAACGATTTCCAAGCTCAAGAAACTCTTTCGTGATAAAGTCATGACCTTGGAAATCTGTAAATAACCAGCCGTCCATTTTTGCTTCCCTCAATAATTTCTGTATCTTTATAATATCCAACTTATGAAATCTCCTTAATAAGCGCCTGGCACAAATGACCTTGAAACTACCTCTATAAGTGCCTGGCACAAATAATCTGAATCCTGATTCTTATGCTCCAAGGATTCTCTTGTAAGCTTTCTTCACCGGAACATACAGAATCGCAATTCCTACTACTGTGAATCCGGCATTGATGATCGTAGCCGGGATAGATGTAATCTCTGCTGCCAACGCTGCACTCCAGGAACTTCCGAGAACAACCAGTTCAACTGTTGACCAGATAAAGTCTCGATAATGTTCGTAACACCGTAGATAGCCGCACAGAGGATCGCATAACCATATTCCTTCTTCGCATCTCCCTGCGCTTTTTCTTCAGAGACTGAAAGATCATGCCCACAAGCAGACATTTGATAATTGTGCTGACGAATACATTCGGGATTGCCTGAATATAACCGTTCAATACATCAAAGACGAGAAGTCCGAGAACTCCTGCCACAGTTGAAAGCTTAGGTCCAAGCATTAATACTGCAAGCATTACGAAAATGTGTCCGAAATGCAGAAATGGTGTTCCGACAGCCGCCGGAAGCGGAATACGGAAAGACTGGATTCCCAGATAAATAATAGCTGCAAAAAATGCAGTCATTACGATTTTCTTTGTGCTGATACTTTCGTTTTTCATATTTTGTAAATCTCCTGTTTGTTATCTCTTATGTTGAGTAATTACCTGACGGATAATGCCAGAGTTGTAAGTGAATTTCCCCAACATACCGCCTTATTATATCAGCGCCCTGGTCTGTTAGATATATCCAGTTTTAAAATATTTATACAAGCCAGTTTTATAGTTATATAACAAAACAAGTAAAAGCAACACAGAAAAAAGAAAACGTCCCCCGGGGAAATCCCCGGAAAACGTTTTCTTTCAACTTATATTCTTAATATCATCCATATATGGATTACAAAAGTATTACAGAAGTCCTCCGATAGAAAGGAACAGTGGAGCGAATACAAGTGATACAACTGTCATAAGTTTGATCAGGATGTTGATGGACGGACCTGATGTATCCTTGAACGGATCTCCTACAGTATCTCCAACAACGGCTGCCTTATGAGCCTCACTACCTTTTCCGCCGTGGTTTCCTTCTTCGATATACTTCTTAGCATTATCCCATGCACCACCTGCATTTGACATGAAGATGGCCATAAGAACTCCTGTTACGAGGGATCCTGAAAGAAGTCCGCCAAGAGCATCAACTCCAAGAAGAACACCTACTACTACAGGAACGATAACCGCCATCAGACCTGGAAGAAGCATCTCGTGAAGTGCTGCTGTTGTAGAAATAGCAACGCATGACTTGTAGTCAGGTTTCTCTTCACCTTTCATGATGCCCGGTTTCTCACGGAACTGACGTCTAACTTCCTCAATCATTGAGTATGCAGCCTTAGATACAGACTCCATAGTAAATGCTGAGAAGAGGAATGTAAGCATACCACCGATAAAGATACCGATGATTACTTTGTAGTCAAGAAGATTGATGGATTTCAGACCAACTGTCTCTGCATAAGATACGAACAGCGCAAGAGCTGTAAGTGCTGCAGAACCGATAGCAAATCCTTTACCCATAGCTGCTGTTGTATTACCTACAGAGTCAAGCTTATCTGTGATGTCACGAACGGACTCATCAAGACCGGACATCTCTGCGATACCACCAGCGTTGTCTGCGATCGGACCATATGCATCAACTGCAACAGTGATTCCTGTTGTAGAAAGCATACCAACTGCTGCAAGAGCAATTCCATACAGACCAAATACATTATAAGAAACAAAAATACCAACACAGATCAGAAGCAGCGGGATAGCTGTTGATTTCATACCAACTGCAAGACCACTGATGATTGTTGTAGCTGCACCTGTCTCAGACTGCTCTCCGATTCCTTTAACCGGTTTGTAATCTGCTGATGTGTAGTACTCTGTGATGTTACCAATGATAACACCAACAACCAGACCAGCGATAACTGCGATTGCTGCGTTCATGTTTCCGAAAAGCACCCAGCTAAGTGCTAAAGAAGCAATGATTACAATTGCTGAAGAAGCATAGCTTCCTTTTGTAAGAGCTTTCTGAGGATTTGTGTTCTCTCCGCCTCTTACGAAGAATGTTCCAAGGATAGAAGCGATCAGTCCGCATCCTGCGATTGCAAGTGGGAATAATACTCCTGAAACTTCGCTTACTGCAACACCAAGTGTCAGTGCTGAGATCAGAGATCCACAGTAAGACTCGAAAAGGTCAGCTCCCATACCTGCTACGTCACCTACGTTATCTCCAACGTTGTCAGCGATAACAGCCGGGTTACGCGGGTCATCTTCCGGGATACCTGCTTCTACTTTACCTACAAGGTCAGCTCCAACGTCTGCTGCCTTTGTATAGATACCACCACCAACACGTGCGAACAATGCGATGGAAGAAGCACCAAGGCTGAACCCAAATAATACATCTACATTCTTAGTTACGATGTACACAAGGCTGACACCAAGTGCACCAAGTCCAGCAACACACATACCCATAACGGCACCACCGGAAAATGCGATGGAAAGAGCTTTGTTCATTCCGCTCTCTTTAGCTGCGTTAGCTGTTCTGACATTTGCCTTAGTAGCAACTGTCATTCCGCAGTAACCTGCGATTGTTGAGAACAGAGCACCAACTACGAAGCAAACTGCTGTTACCCAATTACCTACTCCTAATCCGATCAGTACGAAAAGTACTACTACGAATACAATAAGGATCTTGTACTCTGCTGTCAGGAAAGCACGTGCACCTTCTGCGATCGCACCGGCGATTTCCTTCATTCTTTCAGTTCCGGCATCCTGCTTGCTAACCTTTGCTGCAAGGTATGCTGCAAAAAGAAGAGCAATGACAGCTGCAACTGGAACCAGATACATATAATTGTTCATTCTTAATTCTCCCTCCTGAATTTCAATATCATATGTTGTATTACACTATATCACATTTTTTTAGGTTTTTAAAGAAAAATTTTATATTTATTTAACTCTCTTTACATAAAATAGTATTTTTTCACATTTTTCTTTTCAAATCAAAAAATCTCCTGAAAAAATTTTTAGGTCATTTTTACCATCCTGTGTCGATTTTAACGCTGTTTCTACTTATTAAATATAATAATATATAAGAATACTCTTTTACTTATAAAAAATTCTTTTAAAAATTGTTCAATAATCATAAAAAATAATCTCCGGGAAATCAGGTTTTTCACCTCATTTCGGAGATTATTTCTTTTTAATCAAGTATTATTCTACATCTTTCAATGCTTCGAGATCTTCTTCTCCTGTACGTACTTTTACTACTTTCTGCACGTTGTATACAAAGATCTTACCATCACCGACATGTCCTGTATACAGTGTCTTGGATGCTGTTTCGATGACTTTCTCAACCGGAATATTTCCTACGATAACTTCTACTTTTACCTTTGGAAGAACGGTTACGTCCATCTCAACTCCACGATATTTCTCGCCGGCACCTTTCTGGATACCACATCCCATAACCTGAGTCACTGTCATTCCTGTTACACCAAGATTATTCAATGCTGCTTTCAGGCGCTCGTACTTGGAAAGTTTTGCGATAATAACTACTTTATGCATTCCTGTATCTGCATCTACCGGTCCGGCTACAGGTACAGCTGCTGCTCTCTGGATTGGAGATGCTGCGTCATAATCTGCTACACCAAGATCTGTGTTTTCATTTTCATTCATTGCACCTTCTGTAATATCCATGATGCTGAATCCTGCATATGCTGATGCAAGACCATGCTCCTTGGAATCCAGACCAACAATCTCTTCTTCCTCTGAAACACGAAGTCCAATTGTCATATCAATTACTTTGAAGATAATTGTCATTGTTACAACTGTCCAAGCAAGAACTGTTACTACACCAAGAAGCTGTGTTCCGAGAAGTCCGAATCCACCGCCGTAGAACAGACCTTTCAGTGTGCTTTCCGGCGCATTTGTTGTTGCAAAAAGACCAACTGCGATTGTTCCCCAGATACCATTTAAGCAATGAACTGCTACGGCACCAACCGGGTCATCTACATGCACTACATTATCACAGAACCAAACGCCAAATACTACGAGAACTCCTGCAACTGCTCCAATGATCAGTGCTCCTAATCCATCTGTCACATCACAAGGTGCTGTGATTGCTACCAGACCTGCGAGGGATGCATTCAGACACATAGACACATCTGGTTTTCCATAACGAAGCCATGTGAAGATCATACATACAACGGTTGCTGTTGCCGGTGCGATTGTTGTTGTCATAAAGATAGATGCAAGCTGTGGGCCTGTTGTTGCTGCCGCACCGTTGAATCCATACCATCCAAACCAGAGGATGAAACATCCAAGAGCACCAATTACGAGGTTATGTCCTGGAAATGCATGGACTTTTGTTACTTTTCCATTCTTATCTCTTGAGAATTTACCAATTCTGGCTCCTTCCATTGCAGCTCCGATAAATGCTGTTGCTCCACCTACCATGTGGATTGCACAAGATCCTGCAAAATCATGAAAGCCAAGCTGTGAAAGCCAGCCACCGCCCCAGATCCAGTGTGCTTCGATCGGATACACAACTGCGGAGATCATTGCGGAATAAATACAATAGGAAAGAAACTTTGTTCTTTCTGCCATGGCTCCTGATACGATTGTTGCTGCTGTCGCACAGAATACCAGGTTGAATACGAAATTAGACCAGTCAAAGTTTGCATAATCTGTGAATATTCCAAGTGTCGGAATTCCTACCAGTCCGCCAAGTGCATCTTCTCCAAGCAATAATCCAAAACCAAGAAAAATAAACACGATTGTTCCGATACAAAAATCCATCAGATTCTTCATGATAATGTTACCGGCATTCTTTGCTCTGGTGAATCCTGTCTCTACCATAGCGAATCCTGCCTGCATAAAGAATACAAATGCAGCTCCGATCAGGAACCAGATGCCGAACACTTCTGTTCCGACTGTGCTTGAAATCTGAGTAATAATTTCTTGTGTCATACTACTTCCTCCTCATACCTGAAAACTAAAAAGGCGCATCCCACAGCTTCCCTGAATCATCCCCCCCTTGAATCGGTTCTTGCTGTGAGACACACCTTTGTGTCATTGAGACCTGCCGCTATTTGCGGCAAATCTATAGGTACCATATTTTATTAAAAGAAAAGGCACTCTGAGATCTGTTTCTCAAAGCGCCTTTGCTTTTATGTCACGTAGTTTACTCCCCTAGCCCAATGTTGTCAACCTATATTTTTACTTTTCGTAAATTTTCTGAATTTTTTATACTTTTCATGCATTTCTTTCATATATTTTCACAAAACAGAGTGCACTCTTGCAATATAAACCACCATCTGCTAAAATTTATCTTATGAATCAAGAGCAATCCGCTCTTTTCAATAATTGTAACTATTTCAAGCATATTAAATTATAAGGAGGACTCTAAAATGAGCAAAATTGATGAAATCAGAAGCGCTATGGTCGCTGCAATGAAGGCAGGAGACAAAGAACGAAAAGCCGCACTTTCCTTTCTGCTCTCCTCTCTGAAGAATAAAGCTATCGACAAACGTGCCGACCTGACAGAAGAGGAAGAAGGACAGGTAATCTTAAAAGAAATCAAACAGTTAAAAGAAACAATTGATATGACACCTGAAGATCGTACAGATCTGATTGAAGAGGCTCAGAAGCGTCTTGCTGTTCTTGAAGAATATGCACCAAAGATGATGAGCGAAGATGAAATCAAAGCAGTGATCACATCCGTTCTTGCAGATCTTGGTATCGATGCTCCTACAGCAAAGGATAAAGGTAAGATCATGAAAGAACTCATGCCGAAGGTAAAAGGCAAAGCTGACGGTAAAGAAGTCAATCAGATTCTTGCCGGCATGATGAAATAAATACAGATTCCAGAATAAAGACGTAGCAAAGAGGGTGTCGCACTAAACGACACCCTCTTACTTTTTGTTAATTATTTCATTTTTTCTGCTTATTTTGTCATCTGTTTTCCCACTTATGATAAATCGCCTCAAGTGCATCTACCGCACCATCGATTCCAAGAAGACTTGTATTCAGCAGGATTGCATTCGCATCAATGCTTCCCCACTTACGGTCTGTTCTACCTTCATAATACAGGCGTCTCTCTCTGTCAATCTTCTTAATCTTATCTACAGCCTCTTTCTCGGAAAGCTTATAGATATCCATGATTCGATTGATTCTATCATCCTTATAAGCATAGATAAATGTATTCACAACATTTGAATAATCCCCAAGAACATAATCTGCGCAGCGTCCCACGAAGATTCCAGGTCCGCGTTCCGCAAGCTTGCGGATGATTGCCGACTGTGCGTCAAAAAGTTGATCACTTAATGGTTTCTCCACTTCCGGACTGAGCATAAATGTAGTATAATCACCCATTCCAATATAATAGCTTGATAACACATTTCCAAGTCTCGTCTCATCTACTCTTCCAGCATCTTCGTTCGAAATTCCAAGATCTCTTGCTGCCATTCGAATCAGATTATGATCGTAAAGAGGAATGTTCAGTCTCTCTGCCAGTCTGTTTCCTACTTCATGACCGCCACTTCCGAACTGTCTTCCAATTGTAATAATTGTGTGATCCATCATAAGCAAGTCCTCCTTTTTCTGATAATTCTATTCTATCACTCTTTGAATTAAGAAAAAAAGACTTTCTTCCTGTTTTCCGCTAACAATTTTGTAATACTGTTTCGAAGTCACCATATAGACAATGATATAGAATAATGCAAATACTAAATAGGAGCACACTGTCACCAGAATCAGGAATTTTCTGTCAGAAAAAGCAAGCAGATGCACCATTTTTTCTATCATTGGAAATGCAAATGCCGTATGAATTCCGGCAGCCACAAGAGGCAGGAAGAATACTGTCATTACCTGAGAATTGATCGTCTGACGCACTTCTTTCTGTGTCATCCCCACTTTCATCAGAATCTGGAATCTGTCCTGATCCTCATAGCCTTCTGTAATCTGTTTATAATAAATGATCAGCACCATTCCAAGAATGAATACGACT
>ENA-OQBD01000808-OQBD01000808.1-human-gut-metagenome-genome-assembly--contig:-NODE-808-length-15971-cov-11.688084_pt1 | contig 15971 bp, 15 predicted proteins | sample MGYA00242742_ERZ504543 | MGnify/ENA primary metagenome ERZ504543 (study PRJEB26092, sample SAMD00036239) | human gut metagenome | host: Homo sapiens | study: EMG produced TPA metagenomics assembly of... | reverse complement strand
ATACCTCCTGTCTACGCATTTAGGGCGGTAAAAGTCCACGGAAATCAAGGGGTTTTCCGCATGGTCGGCAGGCAGGTGGATAAAGTTATCCTGTTCCCCTCAAAACGGGGTTCTAAATGCGGGAAAATGGACAAAAAAAGAAGCGCCGGACGCAGAGGCTTTGACAGCCCCCGCACCCGGCGTTTTGCTTATTCGTCTGTGAAGTGGAACCGCTGCGCCGCAAAGTCGGCGTCGCTCATGGCGTCCAGCTTATCGGCGGTCTGGCAGGCCAGCACCGCCATTTCCTTGTCCATATCCGGCAAAGCTGCCCGGAGATTTGCCGCCGTCTTGCGGCGGTCGGCGTTGTGGTACAGACAGATCAGGTTTTCTTCTTCCACGGTGAAATACATTCCTCATACCTCCATTTCTTTTGATTTTTCCCGCGCCGGGGGTTTCTTTTTCTGTTCCTCCTTGGCGGCGGCAAGCTGCGCCCGGATGGACGGTTTCTTTTGCTTCTGCGTCGTCTTTCGGGTCTGCTTGGGCTTTTTGGCCTCCGCCTTGGCTGCCTCGGCCACATCCAAAAGGGAAATCTGTTCCCCGGCTTTTGCCCTTGCTTCCAGTTCCTCCATAGACGGGGCATTGTTCATCATGCCATCGATCATGTTGTAGTTCTGCTCGGTGGACATTTCCGCCGTCTTGATATGGCTTTCCTGCTGGGCGGGGATGGCAAAGGCCCTTGTGCCGTTTGCCATAATAAGATACCTGCCGTCCTCCGACTGGTGGTGGAATCCATACCCGGCGGCCTCCATCTGTTCCCGGCTCCTGTCGGTCAGATAGAAACGGCCCCTTGGCGTCTGGATTTGTTCGCCGGTCATGCACTCGTCCGGCGTGAGCTGCTTTTCCGGCTGGGCGAAAAACTCCGGCACCTGCCGGTAGTCGGCCCCCTCGTCCACATAGTAGGCAGTCTGTTTCCCATCCTGCCGGAACACCACAATATCCCCCGTAGAGAGGGAATGTCCCTTGTAATCGGAGGGATGTTCTATGTTGAAGCGGCGGTAAATCTCGTCCAGTGTGGTGTCCTTGTCCAGCGGCGCGGTGTAGACAAGCTGGTAATTCTTCCTGTCCACCGAAAGCCCGTCCGCCTGCAAGTCCTCATAGGAACGATAGCGGAAGTCGCGCCCCTCCGGGCCGGGCGGCACTTGGTAGATGGAAAAGTTGGGCTGCGCTGGTGCTTCATAATCAGAGGCAACATATTCCTCCACCGTCAGCCCGGCAGCGGCGGCCTCCTGTTCCAGCTCTGCCTCGATCTGTTTTTTGTAGTCCTGCAAGCTCTGGTCGAAGTCGGCAAGCTGCGGCGGCTCCGGCAAATGGTACTGGCCCTGATTGAGAAGCGGGCGGCACTCTTTTACATAGTCCAAAACCGCGTTGAAATAAGCGGTCTGTTCCGGCGTCAGAGTTTCCCCGGATCGCAGCGGACGCCGGGCCTCCTGCTCCATAGCGGCCAGATTGCAATGCAGCTCCATATACGGGACAAACTCATGCAGCAGCATATCCCGCTGGGCTTTATCCGCCTCCCATGCCTCCGGCCCCTCATGGTGCAGCACATGGTTTTTCCAGCTTTCATCCTGTGCGTAGTATTCGTGATAGCCCCGAATATGCTGGATCAGGGAACCGTCCCCGTCGCCAAAGTCCTGCCTCCCCTCGTAGCTGTCCGGCTGGCCCTGCATGGTAAAGTCAATGCGGAACTTGGTCTTGTCGTACCAATGGCCTGTATAGCCCGGCTGCTCCCGGTCATGGCGTCTGGCGCTGTCCAGCTCTTTGAAAACGGCCTCGGCTTCATGCAGCGGCATTTGCTGGCCGTCTTTCAGATGGGGGCTTTCACTCCAAAGGATCGTGACAACCGGCTCCGCCGCCGGATTCTGCGCGATCTGCCGCTGGGCGTTGGCAACGGCAATCTCACTTTCGATCTCGCTTTTCACAAAGGAATCCATCTGGCCCTTTTGCAGCTCATAGCCCTGTTCGCACAGGCGGTTGATAAGCCCGATCACCTTGTCCGTATCGCCCACGGATTCGGCATAAGACATAATCAACTGCCGTTCCTCGCTGCCCAAACGCAGGGCGTTTTTCTCTGCCAGCTCCATCAGGGCGGCGGCCCGGTCAGCCGGGGACGCCTCCGGCATGAACGGCTTTCCATTCAAAAGGCCGTCGATCCCGTTCCATGCCTGCGGCTGGGCAATGGCTTCTGCCTGTTCCAGCGTTCCATCCCCGGCAATGGTAAAGCCCTGCGCCTGCGCCGCCTCCTTGGTTCCCTGCGACACTTCGCCGGTGGATTTCAAATCCGCTTCAATGAGGGTTTGCAGCATGGCTTTTACGCTGTCGGTCATTTCCCGCTGTTGCTCCGGGGGCAGCTTGGAAAATACGCTGTCCGGGTCTGGCTGCTCGGCGGCCTGTTCCAGCGGTGCGGCCTGCGGCTGCTCCTGCTGGGCCTGCCGTTCTTTCTGAAGCTGAGCAAGGTGGCCGTCAATGGTGGTAATCAGTTCATGGGCGGTGGCCCGGATGGTTTCAAGGGAGGCTTTCAGCTCTTTCAAGTCCTTGCCGGAACTCCAACCGGCCACATAGCCAAAGGAATAGTCGGAGGTGTCCAGCCCGTAGTGCTGGCAGACGGCATAGGCCACGCTTTCGGCCTGCACCTCGCGGGTGCGGCTGTCGGGGCGGTCGGCCTGCTCTATGGCCGGGGCTTCCGGGTCGATGGCGTGGAGCTTGGAATGGGCGATCTCGTGGATGGCCGTCTTTAGGGTCTGTAATTCGCTCATGCCCTCTTGGATGGCGATCCGCTTTTCCGTCAGGTGGTAGTAGCCGTGGGAACCGCCCGGAATGTCCTCAAAACCAATGGGAACCGGGGAGGTCTGTTCCAGCGCCTTGAAAAACTCCCCGTAGCGTTCCACGCTGCCGGTCAGTTCTTCCACGCCGATAGAGGGCAGCGGTTCCCCCTCGGTCTGGCTCACATCAAAGACAGAAACGATCTTAAAGGCCGGAACCTGTATTTCCTGTACTTCGGTAACAGGCTTTCCGTCTTTTCCCATCACCGGCCTGCCCTGTGCGTCCAGCTTTTGCACTTCCTTTTTCGCCTTGAACGGGGCCGGGGCCAGTATCTTGATGGCCTTTTCGCCTTTCTTCACATTGCGGTGAAAATCGTCCCGCCACTTGTTGTAGCCCGCCACAAGCTGTCCGCCCTGCATGGCGATCAGTAGGGTGTTGTTGAAGCTGTAACTGTGGAACTTGGACATGGTGGTGAGATAGGCTTTGTAGCGTTCACTCTCGAAAAGCTCCTGTATGCCGGTTTCCAGCCGGTCGGTGATCTCTTTCATGCGCTCGGTGCTGTTCTGGCCGTTTAAGAGAATGGGGGTGACAGGCTGCGGGGCCTTTGCGGGAGCTGCCGCCTCCGGCTGCACCTTGCTTTCCTCCCGCAGAAGTTCCGGCGCAGGATAGGCCATCACCCGGTATTCCTCCGGCACCGGCTGTCCCTCATGGACGCGCTGCCATTCGTCGCTGGTTCGCAGGATATAACCGTAATCGGTAAAGGTTCCCTGTTCCTCGTTAGCGATAAAGCTCCCCAGCCGGTCGGTGTCAATGGCCGGTTTCCACGGGTCGGGAACGACAAACAGCCCGGAATCATTCAGATAATATTCCCCCAGACTGCGGTTGTCCTTGGCGTTGATTAAGACAAAACAATCGGTGTTTTCGGCGTAGTCCAAAAGCTGCCCGATGGTCTGCATTTTTGCCGGGGACTGCATGGCGGCGTTCAGCTCCGCAAGCTCCACAGCGTCCAGCTTTTGAAGCTGGGCGGCAAGGAAATTCAGTTCGTCCACGCTGGCGGCCTTGATTAAATCCTCCGGCAGTTCCAGCGCTTTTCCCTCCGGGACAGAAAAGCCGCCAATGAACAAGTCCTGCTGGTTGTCGGCGGTGATGTGGATTTCCTTTAGGGCTTCCTGCACCTGTTCAGCGGTAGTCGGCAGGGAAAGCCAGTACCCATGCGGCCCGCCGGTCTGCGCCTCGGTGCGGTTATCAAGAAAAATGGAAAATATTTCGTTTACGGGTTCCCTCCTTTCCGGGGTGGCTGCGGTCTGCGGCTGTGCGGCTTCCTCCTGTGTGGGAAGCTCTGCGGTCTTTGCCGGTTCCTCCCCCTCGATGGTGTAGCCGGGGAGCAGGCAGCCGTTGACCTTGAAACAGTCGGCGTATTCCTTGGGGATGGCCGGGGAAATTTCGGTAAAGTAATGGTCGTGGGCTTTGATCCGGCCATTCAGGTATCTGTCCAGTTCTTCCCGGTTGGCAAAGACTTTCCGATCCTGTCCGGCGATCTTTTCCCGTTGGTTTCCGTGGGGCGCGTTGGTATAAAGGCCCCAGCGGAGCGTCCACGAGTAGGGAACGGATTTTTTTGCGGTGCTGTCATACCGGGTATTCTCGGAAATGGAATAATCCATCTGGTAAACCATGTTGCTGCGGATATGGCGGTATTCGTCCGGGGCCTCCCACTGGTTTGCAGTGTGGGTGACGGGAAGCGTCCGGGCATATTCAAGGGCTTTGTCCAGAAACAGGGTTTTTCCGGCCTGTTCCTCCCATGCGGCGGCCTGCTCTTTCAGGCGGTCAAACACTTCCTGTTCTGCGGCGGCGCTTTCCGCCCGCAGGGAAAGAAGCTCCGCAAGGGGCAGCTTTACCATTTCGGAAAGATCGGCCTTGCCGCTTTCAAAGTAAATCCGGCGCTCGATCCGCATGGTGCTGGCCAGTTCTAAATCGTCATGGTCATAAGAGCTGTAAGACATTTGGGGTTCACATCCTTTCTGAAAAATGGCATAAGAAAAGCAGGAAACCTTTGAAAAATTTCCTGCTGGGTGGGCCGATAATAAGCGGCTGATATTCAATTTTGAAAGTTTGGGTTAGATTGATTGAAGCTGGGGACAGTCTAACAAATTAAAGCTTTCTACTTCTTCAACATCAATAACTTTGATGCCTCGTTCTTTTAATGCCTTTGCAAACAATCCCATTCCAGAAATCAGCTTTCCGGTAAAGCTACCATCATATATTTGGTTTACTCCGCAGGTAGGACTTCTGGATTGTAGTATAGCTAACTCAATATCTTCATGTTGAATTTGGGATAATGCCATTGATACTGCTCGCTTATATTCCAAATCGACATCATTTCCGTTTTCGTCTGTTACTACACCATTCACAATCTCTGCACAAGGTCTGGGAGTAGTCATACCTGCTAATTGCTCTGGACAAATGCAAATAATTTCTTTATCTTTTAAGTAGTTGATAGCTGCCAGATTTTTGTTATTTTTTCCATTGTATTTACAATCCACTCCCATAATACAAGCACTAACTAATATTTTCACACTTATCACCTCAAACGGATATTATCGTTGGCTTTATTATACTATGACATGGTGTATCTTGGAATAGATGAATTGTAAATTTGCTGGATACAAGGGGGTTGGGGCTTCCCCAAAGAGAAAATCCCCGGCCCGGCAGGTGCGCCGGGTCAGGGATTTTGCCGGGAGTGTGGCTACACTCCCTATGCTTGCTGTTTTTAGTTCTTGTCCCTCTGTTCCACGCGGTAGTTCACATACTTGCCGCCGGTATCGGCCAAAAGCACCGTCCCGTCATAGGTCTTACCGGTTTTCATGGAGCGCAGGCCCTTTACCTTTGCCTTTCCATCTTTGAGCAGCGCAGCGGCGATCTTCGGGGTGAACGCCTTGCCCCGTTCCTCAAAAAATCGGTCATTCTTCCACATGACAAACTGGCAGCTTCGGTTTCCGCAGTAGTAGTTCTTTTTGCCCTCGTAGACGCTTTCCCCGCAGCGCGGACATTTGCCGATAACCACACGCTCGGTTTGAAACAACTTCTGCGCGTCCTCGCTGATCTGGGAGTAGTTTGCGATCAGGCCCCTTGTCATTTCTGCAATACCAGCCATGAAGCCCTCCGGGTCGGCCTGCCCCTTGGCAATGGCCGTCAGCTCCGTTTCCCACTGTGCCGTAATCTGGGGAGAGGTCAGCACCTCCGGCAGCACACAGGCAAGGTTGTGGCCGTCCTTGGTGGGAAGTAGCTGTTTGCCCCTGCGCTCCACAAAGCCCATCTGCACCAGCTTTTCTAAGATGGAGGCGCGGGTGGCCGGGGTTCCCAATCCCTGCCGCTCGGCGTCCTCTGGCAGATCGTCCGCACCGGCGCGCTCCATAGCGGAAAGCAGGGTATCTTCCGTGTAGGATTTTGGCGGCGCTGTGAAATGCTCGGTGACGACGGCAGTTACCTTGTCAAAGGTCTGTCCATCGGTGATCTCCGGCAGTTCCCGCGCAGGCTCCGGAGCGGTGTCGTCGGCGTCTGTTTTGAACGACGCCTTAAAGCGGCGGTCAAGCTCTTTCCAGCCGGGGGTCAGGATGGTCTTTCCCTTGGCGGTAAAGGTGTTCCCGGCACAGGTAAATGTGGCGGTGACAGCCTCGTACACATGGGGCGCGGCCACGGCGCACAGCAGCTTGCAGCACACAAGGGACAGCAGTTTCTTTTCCCCCTCGGTCAGCCCGTCAAAGCCTTTCTGCACAAATTCCATTGTCGGGACAATGGCGTGGTGGTCGCTTACCTTTTTGCTGTTCAGCACCCGGCCAAACTGCGGGGACAGGTCAAGCCCCGCCGCAAAGGGAAGCAGCGGCCACAGGCCGGACACAAGGCTTTCCGCCGTTGGCAGCATCTCATCGGTCAAATACTGGCTGTCAGTGCGGGGATAGGTCAGCAGCTTCTTTTCATAAAGCTGCTGGGCATAGTCAAGGGTCTGCTTGGCGGTAAATCCAAACAGGCGGTTTGCTTCCCGCTGCAAGGTGGTGAGGTCATAGAGGCGGGGCGGTTGCTCCGTCTTTTTCTCCCGTGTTACCGACACACAAACGGCCTGCGCCGTTTCACAGGCGGCTTTCAGGGCCTTGGCGTCGTCTGCGTTTCCCATGCGTTCACTGGCCGCCTCCATGCCGCCCGCCGCGATCTGGACGATGTGGTATTTCTCTTTCTGAAAGCTGCTGATCTTGGCCTCCCGGTCAACCAGCATTTTTAAGGTCGGCGTCTGGACACGGCCCACGGTCAGGGTCTTGTGGTAGAGGATGGAAAAAAGTCTTGTCGCGTTGATCCCCACCAGCCAATCCGCCTGCGCCCGGCAAAGGGCCGACTGATACAGGTTGTCGTAGTCAGTTCCCGGTTTCAGATGGGCAAAACCGTCTTGAATGGCCGCGTCCTCCATGCTGGAAATCCAAAGGCGCTGAAACGGTTTCTTGCAGCCCGCCATCTGGTAGACAAAACGGAAAATCAATTCCCCCTCGCGCCCGGCGTCGGTGGCACACACAAGGCCGGTGACATCTGGGCGCTCCATCAAAGAACGCAGGGTGTCAAACTGCTTTTTCTTATCGTCGGGAATGATGTATTGCCATTCCTGCGGCAGAATCGGCAGGTCGTCATAGCGCCATTTTTTGAAACGCTCGTCATAAGTCCCGGCGTCGGCAAGGGAAACAAGGTGGCCGATACACCAGCTCACCAGATAGCCGTTTCCCTCCATGTAGCCGTCCTGTTTCTTGTCCGCGCCGATCACGCCCGCAATGCTGCGGGCGACGCTTGGTTTCTCTGCAATTACTAACTGATAGCTCATACTTCGTCCTCCGTATTTCCATCTTCACTTGTCATATCCTCGTTCGGCTCCGGGGTTTCGTCCTCGTCGTCCTCGTCCTCGCCAAAGTCATACTCAGCCAGATCGTCATTTCCTGTGGTATCGGCTTTTTCCTTTTTGAATTTCAGAAAGTAGAGGGCTGCGCCGCCGCCCAACAGCACCACCACAAAGAACACCACAAGGCCGCCCATGCCGCTTGGCTTTTCCTCCTGCAGCTTTTCTTCCTCCGGCTGGGGCTTCGGCTCCGGCCCGTTGCAGGCGGTCAGGTTGTTTTTACAGACCGGGCAGGCCGTATTGACGGCCCCGGCTTGACACTTGGCCGTACAGTTGCAGACCTCTGGCTCTTTTTTCCCGTCCTCCAACAAGGCTTGCAGGTCGGCGTCGTCCACTTGGTTGAGGAAATGCACCGCCGTTTCCTTGTCCTCGTTGGCCCGGTCGATCAGGATGTAAAAATAATTCCCGGCCTTGGTAGTGACGGTGATAAGCTGCTTATCCCCGAAAAAATCATCCACCAGCGCGGCGTTGCCCTGCAGGGTGACAGGTACGCCCTCCGGCTCCATGCCGCCGGTGGTGGGTTCTTCGGTTTCCTCCGGCACTTCTGCGGGGGCCTCGGTGGTTTCCGGCAGCGGCACCGGGTCAGGGTCAGCGCCCCCGGCGTAGGCGGTAACGGTCGTGGTCGCCATACAGAGCGCAGCGGCCACAGCCAGCGTCAAGGTACGGAACAGTTTAGATTTCTTCATGGGCGCTGTCCTCCTGTTCAAAGTCCGGGATCGGGGTCGGGGCCGCCTGCAACGCGCCGCCGCGCACAAAGGCGGCGAACTCCTGCGGGGTCATGTTGAGGCCGCGCACAAGCTGGACGATCTGCAAGTTTTCCTGTTCGGTCTTGGCCGCTTCCAGTTCCCGAAGCTGCTTTTGCAGCTCCGCGATCTTGCCCTTGGTTTTCTCAATATCCTTTTCAATGCGTTCTAATTTGTTCATTGCCATAGTCAAAAACTCCTTTCTGGCGTTTACGGCAAACGCCCGTAACAATAAAAATGCTGTTGCCAATAGCTGGAATTTAAGTTTGCATAGCCGATGGGGTCGCCGCAGTGCAGCATGACCGAATTTCCCACATACAGCCCTACATGGGACATCCCGGCAGTGTCGTAAGTGCCGACAAAAAATACAAGGTCGCCGGGCTTGGCCTGCTCCGGGGAAACGGGAGTGCAGATGTCATAAAGCCCCTGCGCCGTCTGGCGTCCCACATTCCAGCCGGAATGATTGATCACCCAGCTAATGAAGCCGGAACAATCAAAGCTGGTGCTTGGGGAGCTGCCGCCCCATACATAGGGATAGCCCACATACTTTTCCGCCTCCGCGATCATGGCGGCAAAGGCTTCGTCCTTTAGCGCCTCCGGGGGAATCTCATAGTATTCCGGCTCTTTTGGCACAGAGGCATGGGGATAGCTGCTGTTGGGAAACAGGTCTGGCCGGTTGCCCAAAGTCTGCATATAGGCAGCATAAAAGCCCATCTGTTCCTCGGTGAGAATGTAGATGGGCAGGTGGGACAGGTCAAAGTTTTCCAGCTTCACATTGCAAATATAGTAGGTGTAGGGGACTTCCACGGTGTAGGTGTTTCCCTCGCTGTCCGTCCTCGTTTCGGTGCGGTAGCGGGTTTCCGTTTCGATGGTCTGGGTCAGGATGTACTGCTTTTCAAAGAGCATGGCAAGGTCGCCCTGTACCTCCCCCAAAGTGAACACGCCGTTATGCAGCGCGGAGAGGATGGAGGTCAGCACATAGGGGTCATGCTTGATCTCGTCCAGATCGAAACGGTATTCGTCATAGCCGGGGTGCAGGCTTTCGTAGTTGTCAAGTTCGTGCTGCAAGTCTGCTTCCAGCGCGGCATAGGCGGCTTCGGCTCCCAGCATATCGCTGTCCTCGGAGAGATAGGAGGTGGCGGCAAGGACCGTTCCAGTGCTGCCAAACATGGCGGTGCAGGATTGCAGGCCGCCCATCACCAGCAGGAGCATGAGGCCCACGCCGCCGACGATCAGCGCCCCTTTCCAGTGCCGGGCGGCAAAGGACGCGGCCTGTCTGCTTTTCTCTGCGGCTTTCTTGGCTGCGGCAGCCGTGGTCTTGGCGGTGCTTGCCGCCCCCTGTGCGGTCTGGCCCGCCGCCCTTGCTGCCTTGGCATATTCCCGCTTAATGTGCTGTTTCTGCCAGAAGCGGGAAACGGGATTTTTGGCCGCCTGCGCCAGCTCCGGGTTGTCCCGCAGGGATTTTTGATACGCAAACTCGGCGTTGGCGGCAATGGACTTTCGCTCGGCCTTGGCTGCGGCCCGGTAGGGTTTGAGCTTATGGCGGTGGACGCCGCTGTGGATCATGCGGCCCGCCTGCCGTTCCGCCAGTTCCTCCCCTTGTGGCCGCCCTCCACGCCCACATTTTCGTGTTCTACCTCATGGATTTTTCCGTGGAGGTAAAGCCCGGCTTCCTGTATGGGCGGCTGGCCGGGTTTGGTTTGAGCTGGGGAGGGGCTTTCTCCACCTTGTCAAAATACAGCCTGCTTTTGGCCTTGCCCTTGGCTTCGTCATAGACGGTTTCCTTGGTGACGACGCGCTTTTTCGGCAGGGCTTCTTTGGCCGCTTCCAGCTTATCCGCCCGCTTTTCCGCTTTTTTGATATACGGGGCAAGCTCCGGGAAGCCCGTTCCTCGGCGGTAAACTGCAACCGGGAAACAGGGCTGGTGGCCTGCGCCACGGTTTCCCCGGCGTCCTTGGCCGCTTTCTTTGCCTTGTGGCGGTCGTGCAGTTCATCCGCCCGTTCCAGTACTTTTTTCCGCCGCGCCCTCTGGCTGGGCGGTGTATTCCTGCTCGGCCTCCCGGCTGGACACATTGACGCTTTCGCCGGTGGTCTGGTTATCCAGCGTCAGGCCGTCGCGGGTCATGTGCTGCGTTACCTTGTCGCGGGGTTTTAAGGGTTCCATGACTTCACCTCCTTGTGCCTCATACCGTCGCCCCCTCGCCTAACCGGGTCGTCATGATCTGGTAGAGCTGGGTGTTTTTCGGGATGGGGTTCTTAAAGGGCAGGATCACATTTTCGTAAATGAGAAGCCCCTCGCCGGGTTCGGAATTGTCCACATACCGTAATTGCTGGGGCGAAATGTTCAGCCGTTCCGCAAGGATTTTGCGGTCGCCGCTGGCCTGATTGAGCAGGCAGATAAAGTCGCTGTTTTCCAAAATGTTCTCAATTTCCGGGGAGGAAAGCAGGTCTTTCACATTCTGCGTCGCACCTGTGGGAATCCCGCCCCACTTACGAAAACGCTTCCAAATCTCGCAGGAAAAAGCCGCCGTCTGTTCCTCACGCAAAAGCAGATGAAACTCATCACAGAAATACCATGTCGCCTTGCCCTTGCTGCGGTTTTGGGTGACGCGCCCCCAAATCTGGTCTTGGACAATGAGCATACCGATTTTCTTTAGCTGCTTGCCCAGCTCCTTGATGTCAAAGGCCACAATGCGGTTTTGAATGTCGATGTTGGTTCTGTGGTTGAACACATTTAAGCTGCCGGACACATACAGGTCAAGGGCCTGCGCCACCCGGTCGGCCTCCGGGATATGCTGGTCTAACAGGGCTTTGTGCAGGTCTGCAAGGATGGGCATATTTTCCGGCTTGGGGTCTGCCAGATAAGGCCGGTAGATCACCTGTACCGCCCGGTCGATCACCGTCTTTTCAATGGCTTCCAGCCCGTTCTTGCCGCCCATGACAAGCTCACAGAACGACAGCACAAAGTCGGATTTCAAGGCCAGTGGGTTTTCGTCCTCGGAGTAATTCAGGTTGATGTCCAGCGGGTTCACATAGTTTTTGCTGGTAGGCGACAGCTTCACCACCTGCCCATGCAGCCGCTTCACAAGGGGGTAATACTCGGCCTCTGGATCACAGATATACACATCGTCCGGGGTGCAGAGGAACACGCTCAAAATTTCTGATTTACAGCTCATACTTTTGCCGCTTCCCGGTGTCCCCAGCTTTAGCCCGTTGGGACACCTCGCCCGTTTGCGGTCGAGCATAATCATGTTGCCGGTCTTGGCGTTGATCCCGTAATACATGGCGTCACCGCCCTGAAAAAGCTCCTGCGTCACAAAGGGGACGAACACGGCCACGCTGGAAGTCGTCAGGGAGCGTTCAATCTGGATGTGGCTGGCCCCCAGCGGCAGGCTGCTCATAAGCCCCTGTTCCTGCTGGTAGTCCAGCCGCACAAGGGAACAGTTGTATTTCTGGGCGATCCCGGCAGCCCAGAACACATCGTTTTCCAGCTTTTGCCGGGTGTCTGCGGTGTTCAGCACCAAAAAGGTAAGCTGGAACATCCGTTCATTCCGGCTCTGCAAGGTCTTTAGCAGCTCCTTGGCGTCCTGCCCGTAGGTGGCAAGGTCGCTGGGAAGTATATCCATGTCATAACCGCTGCGGACAGCCCGTTTCTGTTCCTGAATCTTCATGGCGTCAAGGTCAGTGATCTTGCGCTTGACCGTTTTAATAGCGTCGCTCTGGTCAATGGCCTGCACATGGAGGTTCACCACAATACCGTTTTCCGTGTTAAGGAAGTCGGCCAGCATTTCATCCGACAGCTCCGGGGAGAGGATTTGCAGGAAGCTCACCGCCCCGTATTTGCCGCCCAGCCCGAACATCCGGGCATTGCCGAAGCGGAACGAGGACGGGGCGATAAAGTCCTTGGTGGAAAGCCCCGACTGGGCAAGCCACTTCCAGTCAAAGGAGAACGGTTCCCCGTCCGGGTGGAAAATGCTGTGCATGACTTCCAGCCGCTGCTTGGCGTCCAGTCCCCACGCGGAGGCCCCCATGCTCTTGAAATAGCCCAAAAGGTCGGTTTCGATCCGGCGCAGTCTGGCGCGGGCCATTTTCAGGTTGTCCGCCTCAATGGTGTAGGTCATAAATTTCCGCTTCATCAGGCCGTTGTTCCCGTTCACAAGCTGGTCTTGCAAAATGTCGGAATACTCGCTGCGGATGTCGTCAAAGTCGTCCCCCTGCGCCCGGATTTCAAAGCTCTTGGCGTACTGCTTGGGGTCGATCTTGCGGTTGATAAAGGAAAACTGCACATGAATGGAGGCGTCCAGATAGTTGTAGAGGTCGCACAGGTTTTCAAAGATGGCGGTCTTGGTGTCCGCCTGCGCCAGTTGGTAGCTGATGTCCGTAAACTCAATGCACTTGGAAAAGGTGCGGGGCGTCACCCGGCATACGCCGTCCTGATACATGGCCTCATAGGGAATACTGGCCTGTGCCGAATGGGGCTTGCCGTCGCCCTTATACTTTCGGATGACGGCCTGAATCTCTTTCTTTTCGGCGCGGGTGAGCTTGACCGGCGCTTTTGCGCTCGTTTCGTTCTTTTGCTTTTTGGACAATGGCGTTGACCTCCTTTTCCATTTGGGATTGCCGCACAAGGGCGGTATAAGCGTTGTTGGTCTGGTAGGGCCGTTCCTTGGGCTGGATGAAGCAGCACTCTACGATCTGGCGCACCACCACTTCAAGGGACTGGCCGTGTTTTTCGTAAAGCGCCAGCAGAAAGCCCGGCAGCATGGCGAACACCATAATGAGCGCCGCCGCGCTGGTCGGGACGCGGCCCCGGATCAAAAAGAAAAGCGGGACGCCTACAAGCAGCGCACCGCCAAAACAAATGAGCTGGCGTTTCGTCAGCCCGAATACCACCTTGGATTTGACCTTGGTTAAATCCTTGGGGACAGTTACATAAGCCATAAAAAGTCACCTCGTTTCTGGTACGGACAGGGAAAAATCGCTGTCCACTTCATTGCCCCACACATCCCAGCCGGGGATTTTCTGTCTGGCAAACAGTTCTGCGCGGGGCAAGTCGCCCGCAAGCTCTATGATTTTCTCGCGGGTAATGTCTGGTTTCTTGCTGTGTTCCTCCACCGGGGAAATGATAAACTGATGGACGCTTTTGGAGTAACGCTTGGGATGGCCCCGCTTGGCAAGCAGGCAGATTTCCGCGTTTCCTCTCGTCCAATAGCCCAGCCCGTAAAACCATGTGGGGCTTTTGCGGTTCAATTTCAGCCAGACAAAGGCCACGGTCTTAAAGGAAAAGCCCCACGCCTTAATCAGACGCAGCGCCTCCGGGAGCTGTGGGAAAGTCGCCCACAAAAACAAGAGGCAGTCTTTTTCCGCCAGCGTTTCCACCGGCAGGGCGCACAGCTCATCAATGCTCATGGTGGGATAGTGATGTTCCGCCGCCCCTGTCCGTTTGCACTCATATCGCCACGGCGGGTCGGCGTAAAGGATGTTGTAGGTTTTCTTTTGTGTTTCCTCGATAGCTGGTATTCCTCCTGTCTGTCAATGTGCGGTAAATACGGCTTTCGATATGCTGCCGGTCTTGAACAGACAGAAGCAAAGCAAAACGGTATAGCCCATACAGCCCCAGATCGCGCCGGATATGTCGTCGGCGGTTCCGATCTGCTGGATCAGCACCGCATAAATCCCGACAACCACCATGATTAAAAATGCTTGGAAGCCCAGCGCAAGCAGGGATTTCAAGTAGTTCTGGCCCATGCCGCGCCACTCTGCATTGCCCAGCGTGGCAAGGGGGATCGGCCCTAATGCGGTCACGGCGTAAATTTCAATCATTCTTCCATAGGTCACAAGGAAAATGCAGATGGAAAGAATGTTCATCGTCAGCCCCACAACAAGGGTCTGGAACCACAGGCCCAGCAGCGGCCCAATGTCCATTGCTTCAAGGCGGCTTTCCAGATCAGGGAGCAGCGTGTCAAAATCAATGCTGGTATCTCCGATAATTACACCGGCGCTCTGGTTGACGACTTGCTGGGTGGCGTCAAACACACCCATGACGATATTCCATGTGTTCGTCACAATGAGGATGGCAAAGGCGCTTTTGAAAATCCAGCGGAAGAACATGGAGCTGTCGAAGTCGTGCATATTGTTCTTTTCCACGATCATGTCGATCAGCTCATAGCACATCACAAGGGCGAGAATGGCCGCCGCAATGGGGACGATCACCGTTTCGGACAGGTTTTGCAGCATGGAGAAAATGCCGCCGTTCCAGTCCTGCGGGGTACTTCCCACATCCGACGCGATTTCCCCGACTTTGGTATTGACCGTGTTAAACAGGCCGGACAGGTTGCCCATGATACCGTCGATCAGGATTCCTTTGATCCATTCCCCGATTAAATCACCGATCATGTGGGGACACCTCCTTTCCCGCGCCCTCCCAGATCAGAGAGGGCGCGGAGGGTTTTCTAACACACATGGGGGTTATCCCAGCAGCCCGGACAGCAGCGGAACAAGGGTCATGCCGATCAGGGCAACACCACCTCCGGCGACAAGCTGCTTGATTCCCTGTGACTTGCTTGCCGGGTTATCCGCCCCGTATCCCTCCAAAAGATTGACGCCGCCCCATACGCAAAGCGCTCCACCGAGGCCCACAACGATGGTCTGCAAAGTATCAACTGCACTATTGAAAAATTCCATAAATTTACCTCCATAAATTCAGATTGTGATGGTGTTTGGGTGCAAAAAAAGCCGCCGTTCACAGCGGCAGCCTCACAATCCGCAGACGGCCCGGAGTTACTGGCCGTCCCGCCATTCCAGCACAGCCAGCGAAAAAATTTCGCCCCATGCTTCACACAGTCTGCGGTCTATTTCCCTTACAAGTTCTTTGGCTTCCCCGTCCGTGGGCGGGGTATCATGTTCCGCGATCCACTGGCACAAAACCGCAGCGGAAATGATCGCCCGGTAGATTTCCTGCTCATACTTGAAATAATCCGCAAATGTCCATTCGTCCGAGTGTCCCATCGGTCACGCTCCTTTCTCTATGGCCGCTTTATTCTGCGGCAAAATCTTCATCCGACAGCTCAATGTCGTAGAGGTCAAAGGGTTCGTCCTCTGTTACCACGCGCCGCCTTTTCCGGCGCAGGGACGACAGGTAGCTGTCCACATCAAAGGTGTTCTTTTTGTCAGCGTCCGAGAGGTATTTATAGCGGGGGTGGCGGGTAATGTCGTATTTCTCACTAAAAAACGGCCTCACGCCGCGCACCTGCAAAATACACTTGCCTCCGTCCATCGTTGCAATTTCGTCTTGGCTCATCAGCTCCTTTCCGAGTTTTTGGTAGTTCAGTCCGTGGGAGGTCTGCGCGCCCCGGTTCTCGCTCTGGTTGTAGTGGAGTAGGGAGGCACCGCCTTGCCATATTACTATGGTAGGTTCGCACCACCCTCTCCGGGAACCGGACTTACATCTCTCAATGTATCCGGCTCTGTTATCGTTCGGTCAGCAGTTACTCACTGGT
>ENA-OQBD01000805-OQBD01000805.1-human-gut-metagenome-genome-assembly--contig:-NODE-805-length-15998-cov-3.145990_pt1 | contig 15998 bp, 11 predicted proteins | sample MGYA00242742_ERZ504543 | MGnify/ENA primary metagenome ERZ504543 (study PRJEB26092, sample SAMD00036239) | human gut metagenome | host: Homo sapiens | study: EMG produced TPA metagenomics assembly of... | reverse complement strand
ATTGTCGGCAGGATGAAAGCACAGCGTTAAATCGGTGCGTTTCCAGTCAGCGGCAGGCAGCTATGTAAAAGACGATAGTCTGGATATTACAGAAAGCAGAGATATGTTCCTTTATGAAACCACTTCGAAAACGGCGAAAGAAAAGAAGAGCTCTTCCGGCGGCAGCAGTACACATACTTCTTCATCAGGAAGAACCCACGGTGGCGGAGGTAGCAAATTCTAGGGAAAATACCTCCTGTCATTTGTTTTAGATTGGATTTTGCGTTGACGGTAAGCTGGAAAATGTGCTATACTGTATCACATAATGAGCAAAGAAGGAGGATATTACAATGAAACACATTAAAACATTGAATACACAGACTCTGAACAATACAGTAAAGAAGGGCGGATGCGGAGAATGCCAGACATCCTGTCAGTCAGCATGCAAGACTTCTTGCACAGTAGGAAATCAGACTTGCGAACACAGCAAATAAGAGATATTTGTAAGTGTAGTGAATAAGTATGACAAGCAGGCAGCGGCTTTAAAGCCGCTGTCGTTTGACGTATGAGGAAAAATTTGAAAAATAAGGATAGAAAGGGGTACCGGTTGTGATTCATCAGTACCAGAACAATGGATATAATATTGTACTTGATGTCAACAGCGGATGCGTTCATGTAGTGGACGAGCCGGGGTACGAAGTTATTGCATGTCTGAACCGTATGAACGAGAATCAGACAGTGCAGACGCTGAAAGAAGAAAGTACATGGAACCAGCTGAAAGATGAGCTGGAAGGGAAATATTCCGAAGAAGAACTCAGAGATATATTGGATGATGTGACAGAGCTGACTGCAAACGGACAGCTTTTTGTTGTTGATACATATGAACCTTTTATCGGGGAGGTTATCAAGCGTAAGACGGTTGTGAAGGCACTCTGTCTGCATATCGCACACGACTGCAATCTTGCCTGCAAATACTGTTTTGCAGAAGAAGGAGAGTATCACGGAAGAAGAGCGCTTATGACTTATGAAGTTGGTAAGAAAGCCCTGGATTTCCTGATCGCCAATTCCGGAACAAGAAGGAATCTGGAAGTTGATTTCTTTGGCGGCGAGCCGCTGATGAACTGGCAGGTTGTCAAAGACCTGGTCGCATACGGAAGAGAACAGGAGAAGCTTCATGACAAGCATTTCCGTTTTACTGTAACTACGAATGGTGTACTTCTGAATGATGACATCCAGGAGTTTATCAATAAAGAAATGGACAATGTAGTCATCAGTCTTGACGGACGTAAGGAAGTTAATGACAGAATGCGTCCTTTCAGAAACGGAAAAGGAAGCTATGATCTGATCGTTCCGAAGTTCCAGAAGCTTGCTGATTCACGTAATCAGGAGTGCTACTATATCCGCGGAACATTTACCAGAAACAATCTGGATTTTTCAGAGGATGTAAAGCATTTTGCAGAGCTTGGCTTCAAGCAGATGTCGATCGAACCGGTTGTCGGGGATGAATCTGATCCGTATGCAATCCGTGAAGAAGATCTTCCGCAGATCTTTGATGAGTATGACAAGCTTGCAAGATATATCATTGAGAAAGACAAAAAGGGAGAAGGATTCAATTTCTTCCACTTTATGATCGACCTGGAAGGAGGACCTTGTCTGTACAAACGTCTGTCCGGATGTGGTTCGGGAACAGAATACCTTGCTGTTACACCATGGGGAGATTTCTATCCGTGTCATCAGTTTGTAGGTGATGAAAATTTCCTGATGGGAAATGTAAACGAAGGAATTACAAGACCGGAGATCGCAGATGAGTTCCGTTGCTGCAATGTATATACCAAAGAAAAATGCAAGAAATGTTTTGCAAGATTCTACTGCAGTGGCGGGTGTATGGCAAACGCATACAAGTATGCAGACGGATTAAATGATTCTTATGATCTGGGCTGTGAGATGGAACGTAAGCGCGTAGAATGCGCGATTATGATAAAGGCTGCAATGGCAGACGAAAACTAAGAAAGGGACTTGGACATGAAGAAGAGTAAAGGAATAGTAAGCCTTGTTCTGATTGCTGCACTTTTAGGACTTCTTGGATTTACCTGCTGGCAGGGATTTGGTTCCTCCCACACAGGTTCCGCAAGAAATATTAATCTTGGTCTTGACCTTGCCGGTGGTGTCAGCATTACCTATCAGACGAAAGACAAGAATCCTTCAGCAGAAGATATGAAGGATACGATCTACAAGTTACAGAAGCGTGTAGAGCAGTACAGTACAGAAGCAAGTGTATATCAGGAAGGGGACGACCGGATCAACATCGAGATCCCAGGTGTATCCGATGCCAATAAAGTTCTGGAAGAACTCGGCAAACCAGGATCACTGGTATTTCAGGATGCAGATGGCAACACCGTTCTTGAAGGAACAGATGTTAAAAATGCAGAGGCCCAGACGCAGGAAAACTCTACGACTAAGAATAAAGAATATGTAGTTGCCCTGCAGCTTACCAAAGAAGGAACAACCAAATTTGCAGAAGCAACAGCAGCAAATGTAGGAAAACAGATTTCCATTATTTATGATGGACAGACAATCAGTTCACCAAGAGTTAATCAGGCGATCGAAGGCGGAGAAGCCGTTATCACAGGGATGTCAAGCTATGAAGAAGCAGACAATCTTGCAGCTACCATCCGAATCGGTGGACTTTCTCTGGAACTGGAAGAACTCCGTTCCAATGTTGTAGCGGCACAGCTTGGTGAAGATGCCATCAGAACAAGTTTAATGGCCGGTGCGATCGGACTTGCGATCATCTTTGTATTTATGTGTATTGTTTACCTGATTCCGGGTCTTGCGGCAGGACTTGCACTTCTGATTTATACAGGGCTGGTTCTTATCCTGTTAAATGCATTCAATATCACGCTTACCCTTCCGGGTATTGCAGGTATTATTCTTGGAATCGGTATGGCGGTAGATGCCAATGTTATCATTTTTGCACGTGTGCGTGAGGAAGTGACAGCCGGTATCAGCGTCAAGACTTCCCTGAAGAATGGTTTCCACAAAGCGATGTCTGCGATCGTTGACGGTAACGTGACAACTCTGATCGCCGCAGCTGTACTGTGGTTCAAGGGATCCGGCTCTGTAAAAGGATTTGCACAGACATTGGCGCTTGGTATCGTAGTTTCTATGTTTACTGCTCTTGTCATCACAAGAGTGATCATTTTCTCTCTGTACGCAGTCGGACTTCGTGATGTAAAGTTCTACGCAAAGAAGTTCAAAAAAGAGAGAAAGGTGATCGATTTCCTTGGAAAGAAGGCGATCTTCTTTGTGATTTCCATTGCTGTGATCGCAGCTGGTCTGATCACGATGGGAGTTCAGTCTTCCAAAGGAAACGGTGCGTTAAATTACAGTCTGGAATTCAAAGGTGGTACTGCAACAACCGTAACATTTGACAAAGATTATTCGATCAAAGAGATCGATTCCAAGATTGTTCCGGTTGTAGAAGAGACAACAGGCGATCACAATGTACAGGCACAGAAAGTAAAAGACAGCAACCAGATCATCATCAAGACACAGACGCTGAATCTTGACGAAAGAGAAGCACTTAACAATGCGCTTGCTGATAAATTTGGTGTAGACACATCGACAATTACAGCAGAAAATATCAGTTCTACGGTAAGCTCCGAGATGAGACAGGATGCGATCATTGCAGTTATCATTTCAGCAATCTGTATGCTGATCTATATCTGGTTCCGGTTCAAAGATGTACGTTTCGCATCAAGTGCGGTTCTTGCTCTTTTACACGATTTGTTATTTGTGCTTACATTCTATGCACTTGCAAGAACATCTGTCGGTAATACATTTATCGCATGTATGCTGACAATCCTTGGATATTCTATCAATGCGACGATCGTTATTTTCGACCGTATCCGTGAAGAGCTTCGGGTCATGAAGAGAAACGATGATCTGAAAGCGTTTGTAAACAGAAGTATCACTTATACACTGACAAGAAGTATTTACACAACATTTACTACATTTGTCATGGTAGCGGTTCTTTATATCATGGGTGTAAGCTCTATTAAAGAATTTGCAGCACCTCTTATGGTTGGTATTGCAGGTGGCGGATATTCATCTGTATGTATCACCGGTGCATTATGGTACGTGATGAAAACAAAAATTGGCGGCAAAAAAGCAGCGAAAAAGAAATAACTGACAGAAAATGAGGTGTCGGGGGAGAATCCTCCGGCATCTTTGTATTATCTGACTACCAAAGAAAGGAAAAGAGAAAATGGAGAACTGGGTACTTCTGAGAAAAGGAGCGGATTTTCAGCATATCAGTGAGAAATTCCATATCAGTCCGCGGGTGGCTTCCCTGATAAGAAACCGGGATGTGATCGGGGATGATGCGATCGAGAAATATTTAAACGGTACGATCGCCGATCTGTACGATGGAATGCTGATGAAGGATATGGACAAGGCAGTAGCGGTTCTTGGAGAAAAGATAAAAGAAAATGCAAAAATCAGGATCATCGGAGACTATGATATTGATGGAATCCAGTCGACCTATATTCTTCTGGAGGGATTCCGGATGCTCGGAGCTGATGTGGACAGTGACATTCCGGATCGTATGAAGGACGGGTATGGTCTGAACCGGAACCTGATCGACCGGGCGCTGGAGGCCGACGTGGATACGATCATTACCTGTGATAACGGGATTACGGCGGCAGAGGAGATCGCCTATGCAAAAAGTATGGGAATGACGATTGTGGTGACGGATCATCATGAGGTCCCGTATACGGAAATTGGCGCGGGACGAAGATATATTCTGCCGGAGGCAGATGCGGTTGTGGATCCGAAGCAGGAGGACTGTACTTATCCGTTCAAAGGGCTGTGTGGGGCTGCGGTTGCTTACAAGCTGGTGGAGGCTCTGATGGAAGCCATGGGAAAAGATGCGGAAGATGCAGATTATCTGATGGAAAATGTGGCAATCGCAACGATCGGTGATGTTATGGATCTGGTGGACGAAAACCGTATTTTCGTTAAACAGGGACTGGATATGCTGAAACGGACGGAGAATCTGGGACTGAAGGCGCTGATGGAATGTACTGGTGTGAATGTAGATAAGCTGTCTCCGTATCACATTGGATTTGTGATCGGTCCGTGTATGAATGCCAGTGGAAGACTGGATACAGCAAAGCGTGCCCTGGAGCTTCTGGAGGCAAAGAAAGTGGCGGAGGCGGATCTGCTGGCAGGTGATCTGAAAGCACTCAATGACAGCCGGAAGGATATGACGGCGCAGGCGGTAGAAGAGGCGTTTATCCAGGTGGAGAACAGTGAACTTAAGGATGCAGACGTGCTGGTGGTCTACCTGCCGGAATGTCATGAAAGCCTTGCCGGGATCGTGGCAGGAAGGATCCGGGAAAAATATTACCGTCCGGTCTTTGTGCTGACGAAGGGTGCGGAAGGTTTAAAGGGCTCAGGAAGATCGATCGAGACCTGGCACATGTATGAAGGACTGAACCGGGTAAAGCATCTGTTGTCAAAATTTGGCGGGCATAAGATGGCGGCAGGTCTCTCCATGCCGGAAGAGAATCTGGAACAGTTCCGTAAGGAGATTAACGAAAAATCCGGGATCACACCAGAGGATCTGAATGAAAAGATTGCCATAGATATGCAGCTCCCGTTTGAATGTGTCAATGAAAAATTTATCGGAGAGCTTGCGGTTCTGGAACCATTTGGCAAAGGAAATGCACGTCCGGTCTTTGCAGAAAGACAGGTACAGGTGGAAAGTGCGAGAATCCTTGGCAAGAATAAAAATGTGCTGAAGTTGCAGGTGAAGGATCTTCACGGTACAAGGATGGATGCCATGTATTTTGGAGATGTGAATACCTTTGTGGAATATGTGCGTGAAAAATTTGGAGATATTGCCTGTGAGTGTCTGCTGCGCGGATATGGGCATGGAATTGTTATGGCATTTACCTATTATCCTGATATCAATGAGTATCAGGGAGTCCGTACGCCACAGATTGTGATCCAAAATTATAAATAATTTGAAAAACAGCAATTTTATGCTATACTAATAGATATTGCATATATTTGTAGGTAAGGTGGAGAAGAAAGATGAAAAAACTTGAAGAATATGTTGTCAGCATTCCGGATTATCCGGAAAAAGGAATTATTTTTAGAGATGTAACCAGCATTCTTGAAGATCCGGAAGGGCTTCAGCTTTCCATTCGGGAACTGCAGGATAAGCTTGAAGGCATGGATTTCAACATCGTGATCGGACCGGAGTCCAGAGGATTTATTTTTGGAATGCCGATTGCATATAATCTGCAAAAAGCATTTGTGCCGATTCGTAAAAAAGGAAAGCTTCCTTGCGAGACAGCATCGATCAAGTATGATCTGGAATATGGAAGTGCAGAGATCGAGATCCACAAGCGTTCGATCAAACCGGGAGACAAGGTTGTGATCGTAGATGACCTGATGGCAACAGGCGGTACGGCAGAAGCAATGATCAAACTGATCGAAGGACTTGGCGGTGAGGTTGTAGAAGTTCTCTGCCTGATCGAACTGATGGGATTAAAAGGACGGGAAAAACTGAAAGGATACAAAGTAGATTCCGTAATCCAGTATCCGGGAAACTAATGAGAAAGAAGGGAAGGCTATGGCAGACGATATCGGAATCCAGCAGGAGATGCTGATCGAACCAACACATAAAAAACTGGAGATCGTAGATGGTCATGCGGTAAAGGATGTGGAAGATTATCAGAATCCGGAACTGCTCTATAAAAGTCTGATTGAGCGAGTCAGAAAGTACCATCCTTCGGCGGACGTCTCTATGATTGAAAAAGCATATCATATTGCAAGAGATGCGCATAAAGGGCAGACACGGAAATCCGGAGAAGAGTATATTATCCATCCTCTGTGGGTAGGAATCATTCTGGCACAACTGGAGATGGACAAAGAGACGATCGTTGCCGGCATCCTTCATGATGTGGTAGAAGACACGGTGATGACGGACGAAGAAATCCGTCAGGAATTCGGAGATGAGGTGGCTCTTCTGGTAGACGGTGTCACAAAGCTGGGACAGCTTTCCTATTCAGCGGATAAGCTGGAGGTCCAGGCTGAGAATCTTCGTAAGATGTTCCTTGCGATGGCAAAGGATATCCGTGTTATCATCATCAAGCTTGCCGACCGTCTGCACAATATGCGTACCCTGCAATATATGCGACCGGAGAAGCAGTTGGAAAAAGCAAAAGAAACCATGGATATCTATGCTCCGATCGCACAACGGCTTGGTATTTCCAAGATCAAGACAGAGCTTGATGATCTGGCACTCAAATATTCCCAGCCGGAGGTTTTTAACGATCTGGTAAAGCAGATCAATGCAAGAAAAACGGAAAGGGAAGAATTTGTCCAGCAGATCGTGGATGAGGTTTCCACGCATATGAAGAATGCGAACATTGATGCAGAAGTGAACGGACGTGTGAAGCATTTCTTCAGCATTTATAAGAAGATGGTGAACCAGGATAAGACGGTGGATCAGATCTATGATCTGTTTGCAGTCCGTATTATCGTAGATTCTGTAAAAGACTGTTATGCGGCGCTTGGAGTTATCCATGAGATGTATACACCGGTACCGGGACGTTTTAAAGATTATATCGCAATGCCGAAGGCAAATATGTACCAGTCTCTGCATACGACTCTGATGAGTTCGATCGGTCAGCCGTTTGAGATCCAGATCCGTACAAAAGAGATGCATAAAACTGCTGAATACGGTATTGCGGCACACTGGAAATATAAAGAGTCTGAAGATGGAAAGAAGAGCGTTGAAGCGAAGGAAGAAGAGAAACTGAGCTGGCTTCGTCAGATCCTGGAATGGCAGCGAGACATGTCAGACAACCGGGAATTTCTGAATCTTCTGAAAGGAGACCTGGATCTATTTGCAGAGGATGTATACTGCTTTACACCGAACGGAGATGTCAAGAACCTGCCGAACGGTTCTACGCCGGTTGACTTTGCCTATGCGATCCATACTGCGGTCGGCAACAAGATGGTAGGTGCCAGAGTCAATGGCAAGCTGGTCAATATCGATTACAAGATCCAGAACGGGGACCGCATCGAGATCCTGACTTCGCAGAACTCCCAAAGGACCGAGCCGTGACTGGCTGAGTATCGTCAAGAGTACCCAGGCGAAGAACAAGATCAACCAGTGGTTTAAGAAAGAATTCAAAGAAGAAAATATTGTACGTGGTAAGGAAATGCTCGCCACGTACTGTAAGGCAAAAGGATCTGTACTCTCGGATCTGATGAAACCGAAATATATGCAGATCGTGCAGGAAAAGTACGGCTTTAAGGACTGGGATTCGATCCTTGCAGCACTTGGACATGGCGGATTGAAGGAAGGGCAGATCGTCAACCGTCTTGCAGAAGAATACAGTAAGGATCACCGAAAAGAACTGACCGACGAAAGTGTTCTGGAAAAGGTTGCGGAAGCGGCAAAGAACAAGGTGCATATCACCAGATCTAAGAGTGGTATCGTGGTCAAGGGAATCGACGATATGGCAGTGCGTTTTTCCAGATGCTGCAATCCGGTGCCGGGAGATGAGATTGTTGGCCTTTATCACCCGCGGACGCGGAATGTCGATCCACCGGACGGACTGTGTCAATATCATTCATCTGTCAGAAGCGGAAAGAGCGCGTCTGATCCCGGCAGAATGGGAAAAACCGGAGGAAGGTACAGATAACGGAAGCTATCTGGCTGAGATCAAGATGTATGCAAATGACAGGCAGGGACTTCTGATGGATATGTCTAAGGTGTTCACGGAGATGAATATTGATGTGAAGTCTATGAATGTAAGAACCAGCAAACAGGGAACAGCAACAATCGAAGCCGGATTTATTGTCCGGGGAAGAGAGGAGCTTGGAAAAGTGATCGGAAAGCTCCGGCAGATCGTCGGCGTGCTGGATATAGAACGAGCAGTGGGGTAAAAAGAAATGAAAATCGAAAAATTTGTAACAGGAATTATCAGTACCAATTGTTACATTGTTACTAATGAAGAAACAAAAGAGACCGTGATCGTTGATCCGGCAAACTTGTCAAAAGCGATGATCGGTTATATCGAAGAGGAAGAGCTTGTAATTAAGGCAATTCTTCTGACTCATGCGCATTTTGATCATATCATGGGAATCGATAAAGTGATCGACCGGTATGGAGAAATGCCGGTTTACGTAGAAGAATCTGATCTGGAGCTTCTTCACACACCGTCTATGAATGAGTCAACGGTATATACAAATGGCTATAGCTACCCGGGTGGAGACGTGATCCATGATGGAGATGTGCTTCATCTGATCGGAGAAGATTTCCGGGTGATCCATACACCGGGACATACCCAGGGCGGCGTATGCTACTATGTAGAAAAAGAGGGAGTACTTTTCAGTGGAGATACATTGTTCTGTTGTTCAGTCGGAAGAAGTGATTTTGCAACCAGCAGCACTTCTGCACTGATTCGTTCGATCAAGGAAAAGCTGTTCCTGCTTCCGGATGAAACAAAGGTATTCCCGGGACATATGGGCGCAACAACGATTGGCAACGAAAAAGTGAACAACCCGTATGTATAGAGGAGCAGAGAAATGATTTGGATCAGCTGTAAGAATGAACGTTTCACCTACGACATGTATCATATCGTAAAGTCATTTCTTCCTGATGCCGAGATTAGCCAGAAGGTAGATCCAGAACAGGAACTTCTGATCGAGATGACCGCAGAAGAGGAACCGGATCTGGAAGAGCAGGCATGTGATAAAAAGGTCCGGTGGACCTTTTTTCATTGCAGGGAGGCTGAAATCGCAAGACATCAGCGAAAAAAGAGAACAAAAGCGTTAATCAATAAAAATTATATCAGACCCTGGTCAAAAAGACCGGAGAAGAACATGCATGGGGGAATATGACAGGTGTCCGCCCCACAAAGATGATCATGGAAAGACTGGAAGAAGGTTCTTCTGAGGAAGAAATCATCCGGTATATGCATGATACCTATGTGGTAAGCGAGAAAAAAGCAATGCTTGGTATCGAGATTGCAAAGCGGGAAAAAGCCCAGCTTGACAAGCTGGATTATGAAAATGGATACAGTCTTTATATCGGAATTCCGTTCTGCCCGACAACCTGCAGTTACTGCTCCTTTACTTCTTATCCGGTTGCAAAATGGCAGGACCGGATGGATGAATATGTAGATGCACTTTTAAAAGAGCTTGCATTTATTGCAGAGGTTTCAAAAGAAAAGCATCTTAATGCGATTTATATGGGAGGCGGTACGCCGACAACCCTGAGTGCACAGCAGATGGACCGGGTTTTGAGTTTCCTGGAAGAACATTTCTCCTTTGAACATCTGAAAGAATATACGATCGAAGCCGGAAGACCGGACAGTATTACTGAGGACAAGCTGCGAGTGATCCGAAAGCATGGAGTTGGCAGAATTTCCATCAATCCACAGACCATGCAGCAGAAGACACTGGATGTGATCGGAAGACGTCACACAGTGGAAGATGTAGTCCGCATTTTCCATCTGGCAAGAGAACTGGGATTCGACAATATCAATATGGATCTGATCGCAGGTCTTCCGGGAGAACATCCGGAGGAAATGGAAGATACTCTTCGTCAGATCAAAGAGCTTGCACCGGATAGTTTGACGGTCCATGCACTTGCAATGAAACATGGTTCGAGACTGACACGCGAACGGGCTGCAAGCGCAGAAAAACAAAATTACAAACAGATGGCAAGAGAGCTGGAAGAGATGATCGATATGGCACGTAAGGCGGCCGGTGAGATGGGACTTTATCCGTATTATCTCTACAGACAGAAGAATATTGCAGGAAATTTTGAAAATGTAGGTTACGCAAAGGTTGACAAAGCGGGAATTTACAATATACTGATTATGGAGGAAAAGCAGTCCATCGTTGCTGCCGGTGCAGGCGCATCGACTAAGGTGGTGCTTCCGTATGAGATTCCGGCGCCCGGAAGTAAAAACGGGCGGATGACGAATCTGATAAGAATAGAAAATGTCAGAGATGTGGGAGAATATATTTCCCGTATCGATGAGATGATAGAGCGAAAAGGAGAATGGTTATGGCATTAAAGAAAAAACCGGTTACCGGCATGAAAGACATGCTCCCGAAAGAAATGGAAATCAGAGATTATGTGATTCAGATGATCAAGGATACCTATAAGACATTTGGATTTACTTCCATAGAGACACCGTGTGTGGAACACATTGAGAACCTGTGTAGCAAACAGGGTGGCGACAATGAAAAACTGATCTTCAAGATTCTGAAGAGAGGGGAAAAACTGAAAATTGCTGAGGCAAAAGAAGAGATCGATCTGGTAGACGGAGGACTTCGTTATGACCTGACAGTTCCGCTTGCAAGATACTATGCAAATCATGCAAATGAACTGCCGTCACCGTTTAAGGCACTTCAGATTGGCAATGTATGGAGAGCAGACCGTCCACAGAGAGGACGTTTCCGTCAGTTCATGCAGTGCGATATCGATATTTTAGGTGAGCCGGGTAATCTTGCAGAGATCGAACTGATCCTTGCAACTACGACCATGCTTGGAAAGATGGATTTCCACAATTTTACGGTATGTATCAATGACCGTAATATCTTAAAGGCGATGGCTGCATTCAGTGGATTTAAGGAAGAAGATTTCGACGAAGTATTTATCATCCTTGATAAGATGGATAAGATCGGCAAAGAAGGCGTAGGCGAAGAACTGGTTGAGATGGGTTATACAAAAGAAAATGTAGATACTTATCTTGGACTCTTTGATGAGATCAACCCGGATGTTGATGGAATCCGTTTCTGCAAAGAAAAGCTGGCAGGATTCCTTGATGAGAAGACAGCTGACAGCATGGAAATGATCATTTCCAGCGTAGAAAGTGCAAAAGAGGCAGATTTCAAAGTAAAATTTGATCCGACGCTGGTACGTGGACAATCTTACTATACAGGAACCATTTTTGAAGTAACGATGGATGAATTTGGTGGTTCTGTTGCAGGTGGCGGACGTTACGATAAGATGATCGGTAAATTCACAGGGCAGGATACACCGGCATGTGGATTCTCAATCGGATTTGAGCGTATTGTCATGCTGCTTCTGGAAAATGGATATGAGATTCCTTCCAAGCGCCAGAAAAAAGCATATCTTCTTGAAAAGAATATGCACAAGGAAGGCATCCTCAAAGTACTTGAGATGGCAAAAGCTGACCGCGCAGCCGGGAAACAGGTTCTGGTGGTCAATATGAAGAAGAACAAGAAATTCCAGAAGGATCAGCTGATCGCAGAAGGATATGAAGATATCACAGACTGCTACAAAGATTCCGTTATGGATTTATAAGGAAAGAGAAACGCAGGAGGATAAATTAGAATGGCAGAGTCAATGACAGGACTGAAAAGAACACATCGGTGTGCAGAGCTTTCAGAGGCAAACATCGGTGAAAAAGTAACCATCATGGGATGGGTACAGAAGAACAGAAATAAAGGTGGACTGGTTTTTGTAGATGTACGTGACCGTTCCGGACTGATCCAGGTTGTTTTTGAAGAGGGAAGTACAGATAAAGCGCTTCTTGAGAAGGCAGCAAAGCTTAGAAGTGAGTTTGTTGTAGCAATCGTGGGAACTGTTGAAAAACGTTCCGGTGCAGTTAATGAAAATCTTGCAACAGGTGCGATTGAGATCAAACCGGAAGAACTCAGAATTTTATCTGAATCTGAGACACCTCCGTTCCCGATCGAAGAAAATTCCAAGACAAAAGAGGAAGTACGTCTGAAATACCGTTTCCTCGATCTTAGAAGACCGGACATCCAGAGAAACCTGATGATGAGAAGCCGTGTGGCTACCCTCGCACGTCAGTTCATGGCAAAAGAAGGATTCCTTGAGATCGAGACACCGTTCCTGATCAAGAGTACACCGGAAGGTGCAAGAGATTACCTGGTACCGAGCCGTATTCATCCGGGAAGCTTCTATGCACTTCCGCAGTCACCGCAGATTTTCAAACAGCTGCTGATGTGCTCCGGATATGACCGCTATTTCCAGATCGTAAAATGTTTCCGTGATGAAGACCTTCGTGCAGACCGTCAGCCGGAATTTACACAGATGGATATGGAACTTTCTTTTGTAGATGTTGATGATGTCATTGATATCAATGAGAGACTGCTTGCACATCTGTTCAAAGATGTACTGGATATCGATGTACAGCTCCCGATCCAGAGAATGACCTGGCAGGAAGCAATGGACAGATTCGGTTCTGATAAACCGGATATCCGTTTCGGCATGGAGCTGGTTAATGTGACAGAGACTGTCAAAGACAGCGAATTTGTTGTATTTAAGAATGCGATTGAAGCAGGCGGAACTGTCCGTGGTATCAATGCAAAAGGGCAGGGCGGCATGGCCAGAAAGAAGATCGACAAGCTGGTTGATTTTGCAAAAGGTTATGGAGCAAAGGGACTGCCTATATTGCAATCCATGAAGACAGGAACTGTCAAATCTTCTTTCTCAAAATTCATGACAGAAGAAGAGGCAGCAGCACTGATTAAAGCGATGGATGGAGAGAACGGAGACCTTCTTCTTTTTGCGGCAGATAAGAATAAAGTTGTATGGGATGTTCTTGGTGCACTCAGACTGGAACTGGCACGTCAGATGGAACTCCTTGACAAGAATGAATACAAATTCCTGTGGATCACAGAATTCCCGCTTCTTGAGTGGAGTGATGAACAGAACCGTTTCACAGCAATGCATCATCCATTTACCATGCCGATGGAAGAAGACCTTCAGTACATCGACAGTGATCCGGGAAGAGTCCGTGCAAAAGCATATGACATCGTTCTGAATGGTAACGAGATCGGAGGCGGAAGTGTCCGTATCTTCAACCAGGAGATCCAGAGTAAAATGTTTGAAGTACTTGGATTCACACCGGAACAGGCACAGGAGCAGTTCGGATTCCTTCTGAATGCATTTAAATACGGTGTGCCTCCACACGCAGGACTTGCTTACGGTCTTGACCGTCTGGTTATGCTGATGGCAAAACAGGACAGCATCCGTGACGTGATCGCGTTCCCGAAGGTAAAAGATGCATCTGACCTGATGACAGAAGCACCGGAGAGAGTCGATCCGAAGCAGCTGGAAGAGCTTGGACTGGAGCTGGAAGAGCATACAGCGGACGCTGAATAAATTTTATAATTCAATTTTTAAAAATGAACATTTTTTCACATAAAACAGAATTGGCTGTCAAAGTGAAGAAATGTTCATTTCTTTTTTATAGCGAAATTCTATAATAATGGTAGTTGAAATAAAAGGAGGATGGGATATATGGCACATAAAATCTTTAGAAGAAGCGCAGGAAATAAATGATCTACTTATAAAATGGAGAAGAGATCTTCATCAAATTCCTGAGACGGATCTGGAGCTTCCAAAGACTGTGGAATATATCAGTAAACGTCTGGATGAGATGAATGTAGAATACAAGGTATTTCCTGAGGTTTCAGTGATTATCGCTCAGATTGGAAAAGGGGATAAATGTTTTCTTCTGAGAAGTGATATGGATGCGCTTCCGGTAGAAGAGGAAACGGGACTTGAATTTGCATCAAAGAATGGCTGTATGCATGGATGCGGACATGATCTGCATGCTACGATCCTTCTTGGAGCGGCAAAAATTTTAAAGGCACATGAAGAAGAACTGCCGGGCGTGGTCAAATTATTGTTCCAGCCAGGTGAGGAGACCTTCCGCGGAGCGAAAGCAGCAGTGGAAGCAGGAGTCTTGGAGAATCCGCATGTAGATGCTGCCTTTGCAGCGCATGTATTTGCGGCAATTCCATATGGAACGATTGGATATGGTGTGGAAGCCATGGCATCTGTATATGGCTTTAAAATCACCCTTACAGGACGTGGCGGACACGGTTCTGCACCGGAGGGCTGTATTGACCCGATCAATGCTGGTGTAGAAGTTTATCATGCTCTTCAGGCACTGATCGCTAGGGAATGTCCACCATCAGCAGAGGCAGCACTTACGATTGGACAGTTTACAGCTGGTAATGCAGCAAATGTAATTCCGGAGCGCTGCGTGCTTCAGGGAACACTAAGGACATTTAATGAAGAAGTAAGGACGATGCTGATCCGGAGGATCAATGAAATTGTTCCGGCTGTTGCGGCAGCTTATCGTACTACATGTGAAATTGAAGAACTTAGCAATGTTCCGAGTGTAACTTGCAATGAAGAACTGAATGCAGAGTATATTAAAAGTATTGAGTCTCTTGAAAATCCGGGAACAACGATTAACGGTGGATTTCATGTCATGGGATCCGAAGACTTTGCCGTGATTTCGGCAAAAATACCGGCAAGTTATTTTGTAGTCGGAGCCGGAGTGGAAGATCAGAGTAAATGGAAAGGACAGCATAATCCAAAGATTCTGTTTAATGAAAAAGCATTACCGCTTGGCGCAGCCATGTATGCGAAGATTGCAATGGACTGGCTGGCAAAATAGAAGAGTAGATCTATAAGGTTAGAATAAATAAAAAGAAGGGATCAGGCTTTTGCAAAAAAGTGAAAGCGGATCCCTTTTCGTGTATATGGCACAACTCTGACAAATGGGGTCTTTTGATTTAATTAAAAGTTTAATCAGAAATTTACATGAATGAAAAAAGAGACTTATGAAAATCATAAGTCTCACAAAGAGCGACAGACGGGACTCGAACCCGCGACCTCCACCTTGGCAAGGTGGCGTACTACCAACTGTACTACTATCGCATCTATTAAATTGTGTTCATCAGAACAATATCTACTATACCGTACAAAGAAGGAATTGTCAACGAAAAAATGAAGAAATTCTGTTCTACTTTTTTGCGGAGATTCAATAAGTTTTCTGTTAATCAGACAAAAAATGATTTTAACAGAATAATAGGCGAAGAAAAGTAGAAAAGTCCGACATATAAAATTGAAAATATACTTGACCAATTGATAGATATATTGTATAGTATTTATTGTTCTGATGAACAAC
>ENA-OQBD01000804-OQBD01000804.1-human-gut-metagenome-genome-assembly--contig:-NODE-804-length-16013-cov-2.493139_pt1 | contig 16013 bp, 13 predicted proteins | sample MGYA00242742_ERZ504543 | MGnify/ENA primary metagenome ERZ504543 (study PRJEB26092, sample SAMD00036239) | human gut metagenome | host: Homo sapiens | study: EMG produced TPA metagenomics assembly of... | reverse complement strand
CTCCTGTCTTGTCTTTCACAGTACCTTTACGGTTACATTCTGCGCCGATATACTAAACGATATCATGTTACTAATAGGTATAGTAACGTTACGCGTCAGCTTTTTCAATTTTAGACATTCTTTGCATGCTTTTTATTTAAAAAGTGATTTTCTTCTTTAGTGTGTTCATACACACTGTTAATTCATCGATGCAAATGTAGAATTAATGTGAAAAAATGCTGTGTGGAATAATTTGATTTTTAGGTTTGCACTTTTTGTTTTCTATGATGTATATTGGAGTTGAAACTTTACAAAATAAGTTGTACAGTAGGAATTTATAAATTCTATATAGGTAGAATGTATTATTTCCTGGTTTAGGTAATTACTATAAAAGTAGGAATTGGAAATCAATAAATGCACATAGAGATGGACTGTAGGGTATATATTTGTAACCTATCAAAAAATGTATAATTTAATGCTATCTAAAATGAACAAAAACGAATTGGGGATTATTATTGGGGCTCCCTTTTTATGTGGGGATGCGATTCTGAGTCGGCTGGAAAGGATACTACAGAATTGCTGACAGGTAAAATCGAAAATGTAGTTGAGCCTACTACTGCGATTTCTACAGATGGTAAAAAGGATGCTGCTATAGTTGTTTTTACAAGCTAATAAGGCTTGGAATGTAAGAACTGAAAAAAACTGGTGCAAAGCGACACCTGCATCTGGAAAAGAAGGGGAAAGCATAACTGTTGCCATTACTGCTGAAGCAAATAACAGCTATGATGAACGTAACTCTAATATAACTATTACTTGTGGAGATGCAATAAAACATGTAACTATAGCACAAAAGCAAAAAGATGCAATTTTGTTAACGTCTAATAAAGTGGAGGCGAAACAGGAAGGAGAAGAAATAAAAGTAGAAGTAAAGTCCAATGTGGATTTTACAAGTGAAATAAGCGAGAAAGATAAGAGCTGGCTAAAACCTATAGCTCAAACACGTGGTCTTTCTACTTCGGTTTTGAAATTTGCAGTATTGGAAAATAAATCTGATAATAAACGTGAGGGAACTATAACTTTTAGAAGCGGTAATCTATCTGAAGAGGTGAGCATTTACCAATCGGGAATAACACCTTCTATTGTAATAAGTGAAACTAATTATAAGATACCCGCTGCAGGACAGGATATCACAATAGAATTGCAAAGTAATGTGAAATATTCGATCTGCATGCCTGAGGTTGATTGGATTAAAGAAAAAGCGGAAACAAAGAACATGTCTTCTTACACTCATCATTTTACTGTTAGTCCGAATGATAGGAATAATTCTCGTAAAGCAGAAATTATAATTACGGATAATAACGGAATTTCTGAGAGTGTACGGATAGTACAATATGGTTTAAACCCTATGATAGAACCGGTGGAATTTGCAGCCTTTCCTGGTGCTGAAGGTCATGGAAGAAATACGGTAGGAGGTCGTGGAGGTAAAGTTTATCATGTAACAAGTTTGGAGGATGATGGTACGAAAGGTACACTGCGTTGGGCATTAGAGCAGAATGGACCTAAGACTATAGTTTTTGATGTAGCTGGTACTATTCATTTGAAGTCTGATATTAGAACTCAAAAAGATTATTTGACAATTGCCGGGCAAACTTCTCCTGGTGGCATCTGTATTGCTGATTATCAATTTTGGATAAACTCGAATGATGTTATTATTCGTTTCTTGCGTTTCCGACCGGGAGATATGAGTGGGGGAGAACCTGACGGATTAGGAGGTATGGATAAGAAAAATATTATAATAGACCATTGTTCTACAAGTTGGAGTGTGGATGAATGCCTATCTGTATATGGTATGGAAAACTCTACAGTACAATGGTGTCTTGCAGGATTGGCATTACATAATTCTACTCACGGAAAGGGTTCGCATGGATATGGTGGAAACTGGGGTGGAAATCATGCTTCTTATCATCATAATATGATAGCGCATTGCAAGAGCCGTGTACCTCGTCTTGGTCCACGCTATACTACACAAGAGAATGAATATGTTGATATTCGTAATAATGTCTTTTATAATTGGTCTGGCGAAGGATGTTATGGTGGCGAGAATCAGAATATTAATATTGTAAATAATTTTTATAAACCGGGACCGGCTACTAATTCTAAAGCAACCAGTAAACGGACACGTTACCGCATTGCTAAAATTGGAGTGCGTACTGAAGAATATTGCAAAGATGATGATGGAAATTGGAATCAATGGAAACCTTCTTTCCATAAGTGGGGAACATTTTACATTAATGGAAATAAGGTAGAAGGTTGTGCTGAGGTTACTGCAGATAATTGGTTAAAAGGGGTTTATGAACAACAGGACAATGATGAAAAAGTAGATAATCTTTGGACGGATGAAGTAAAAAATTCAGATCAAAAAAACAGCTCCGGTAGTGGCAACGAACAATGTGACAACGCATTCAGCGGATGATGCGTATGAAAAGGTGTTGGAGTATGTAGGTGCTTGTAATTATCGTGATGCTGTAGATCTTCTGATTTTAGGAGATGTAAAAAATGGATTAGCAAGTTGTTCTGCTTCCAGTAATAGTGCAGGGATTGGTTATATAAATACTCCTAAAGATATTCTTATGGCTTTGCCAGAGCTAAAAGATGATCCATATCCTGTTTTGAAAATAGATACTTCTATTGATATGACAGATACGGATGGTGATGGTATGACTGATGATTTTGAAATAGAGTTTGGCTTGAATCCTGCTGATGCGGATGACGGCAATGCTAAAACACTTGATCCGGATGGGAATTATACGAATTTAGAGATGTATTTACATATTCTTGTAAAAGATATAATGAAAAAACAGATAGAAGGCGGAACAAAATAAAGAATTTTTATAATAGTTGAGAATAACGGGACTATCCCTCTTTTGAAAGAAGATAGTCCCGTTTTTTGGCTATGACCGAAAAAGGCATTTGTTGAATGTCCTTTCTTATCTATTCAGACATACTCTTTTGAAAAGAATCTGAGCCTATTTATGAGATAGCATCAATAAAGACTTGGAATTTTAAATGTATATGTAAACTTACATCATGGTAAACTAATCGGTAGGGAGAAACGTATACCTTTCTCCGGCTTTGGTCTTGATGTCATAAATATACGATTGCTGCTTTTGAGGTACTGATAGCGGTGCACTGGCTGCAACCAACGGCTTCCGTATCGGTTGGGATAGCAGCAGCGGATTATTGCATGATTCTTCTGTCGCCGGTGTCAGCTTTTCTCCATTCAGATATAAAGGGGAGGCGGTACGTATACGTAAGGTTCCGCCGATGGTGGAAGTTATGGTAACTGTTTGCACTTTTCCTTTTTCCCATTTCATCTCTTCCAGCAGAAAACCGCCGCGACAGCGAATTCCTTTTATAGTGCCATGTTCCCACACATCGGGCAATGCAGGCAGGAGATGAATGGCACCGTCATGGCTTTGTACAAGCATTTCGGCTATGCCGGCCGTGCAACCGAAATTGCCGTCTATCTGGAAAGGCGGATGGGCATCGAACAGATTAGGATAGGTCCCTCCGTTTTGTCCGCGTTCATCGGTGGTAGGGTGGAGTTGTTCGGTAATCAGTTTATAGGCGTGATTACCGTCGAGCAGCCGTGCCCATAGGCAGACTTTCCATCCCATAGACCAACCGGTGGAGTGGTCTCCACGGGCAATCAGCGATTTCTTGGCCGCTTCAAAAAGAACAGGAGAATTATAGGCGCTGATTTGACGGCCGGGATATAGTCCCCATAGGTGGGAAACATGACGGTGGTGATCCTGAGGATTGTCCCAGTCTTCCATCCATTCTTGCAACTGTCCCCAGCGTCCTACCTGCATGGGTGCCAAATGCTTGGCCACGGTTTGCAAGCTGTCTGTGAAGGATTTATGCTCATTCATTAAGGTGGCGGCTTGAATGGTATTGTGGAAGAGGTCGTAAACCATTTGATTATCCATCGTAGCACCGGCAACAATTACAAAATCGCGTTTACCGTTAACAGACGGACTGTTTTCCGGTGAATAGGAGGGAGCTACTACCAGCCAGTTGTTTTGGGGTTCGCGTACTAAGAAGTCCAGATAAAATTCGCAGGCGCCGCGCATAATCGGATAAACCTCTGCCAAATAGTTCTTATCGCCGGAGAACAGATACCGATCCCATAAGTGCTGGCAGAACCAGGCGTTACAAGTGGGCCAAACACCATATTTAGGACCGTCTACGGCGCCTGTACTGCGCCATATATCGGTGTTGTGATGCAACGTCCAGCCACGGCAGCCGTACATGGCGGCACTCTCGCGACCTTGTATGGCTACTTCTTTTACCAATTGCAGAAACGGCTCGTGCATTTCGGGCAAGGCAGTGGTTTCTGCTGGCCAATAATTCATTTCTACGTTAATGTCGGTGGTGTACTTCCCGTCCCAGGGAGCGCGCAACTGATAGTTCCAGATGCCTTGCAGGTTGGCGGCTTGTCCACCCGGCTGTGAAGAACATATTAAGAGATAACGTCCGAATTGGAAGTATAGGGCAGCCATTTGCGGATCGGCAGTAGAACTGAATTCTTTTACACGCCGGTCTGTCGGTTTCTTGATTTGGGAATTGCTGCCCAAGTCGAGGGAAACGCGGTTAAAGTATTTTTGATAGGCGGCAATGTGGGCTTCTTTTCTTTTTGCGTAGTTCTTGCCGGCCTGCTTCATGTATTGCCGTGCGGTTTTAAGTGCATCTCCCGATACGTCTTTGTAGTTTATGAAGTTTGTGCCGATGGAGACGTACAGAACAACGCTATTGGCATTCTTGACTTGCAAAGTACTGTCGGAGGTTGCTTTTAGCGTACCGCCGTTATTCTCAATCCGGGTAAGTGCGGTGAATCGAACCTTCCCCTCAATGCCTTCGTGGTCGTTGGCCTTTCCGTTGAGTTGCAATTCGTTGAGGGAAGAGATGCGGCGCTCTGTGTTTTCGGTATAAGGAGTGGTGTAATGCGCAGTGAAAGAAATGCTTCTTTTTTTCGAGGCTGTTAGTCTGATAACTAATAATCCGGTCGGGAAATGAGGTGAATGTTTCCCGTACGTAAGTAATGCCATTGGCTGTGAAACGGGTGGTGGCTATTGCCTTTTCAATATCCAGATCCCGGTAATAGTCATCGTATTTTACTGATTCCTTCAAAATCGAGATGCAGTGTGCCGACCGTTTGATACGGCATTCCATTGGCGGATTGTGAACAGATGGCAGGGCCGCATAACTCTTGCGCTTCTTTATTTTTCCCTTCGAATATCAGTTGGCGTATGCGAGGCAATGCTTCTTTTGCCTTGGGATTGGTGTTGTTGTGAGGTGAACCGCCCCAAACAGTCTCTTCATTGAGCTGGAACCGTTCGTGTATGGGGTCGCCGAAGACCATTGCTCCCAAGCTTCCGTTGCCCAATGGTAGAGCTTCTACCCATTGTCTGGCAGGGCTGTCGTACCATAACTTTAAGTTATTATTACTTTGTGCTGTGATCTTACCGCTGGTGCAGCAAAAGATAAGATACAGTAAGAACCATTTTTTTATCATTGTTTCTTAGTTTATCCGTTTTAAGATTTCTTCCGCTCTATCTACAATATAGTCGGGGTGGAACTCCTCTAACTCTGTGCGTGGACGGAACCCCCAGGTCACTCCACAGGAAGTTACTCCGGCATTGATTGCCGTCTGCATATCCACGCCGGAATCTCCTACATAAAGCACATCTTTCCTATCTGTTTTGGCAATGGATAGAATATCGTCTACAATGGTCGGGTCGGGTTTCACGTTTACTCCTTCCCGTTGGCCGAATACGGCGACAAAGTTTATTTTCGGGAAATAGTGAGTTATCAGTTTTTGGGTTGCTGCTTGGTATTTATTGGATGCAACCGCTATTTGTAGTCCCTGCGACTGTAATTGTTCCAGCAGTTCGGGTATGCCGGGGTAGGGACGGCTCTTGTCGGCATTGTGTGCATCGTAGTAAGGAATGAATTCCTTACGGACACGGAGCACATTTTCCTCGCTCTTCTCTCCTTCGGGAAGGGCCCGCTCAAATAGTTTGTTGATTCCGTTGCCCACCATGAAGTTATAGGCTGATTCCTCGTGGGTGGGGTAACCAAGTACGCTCAATGCATGGTTGGTGCTTTGCGCCAAATCGGCAATGGTATTTAATAATGTACCGTCTAAGTCGAATATAACAAGTTTCTTCATTGTTTTCTCTTTTTTATTTTGGGAACAAAGATATAACAATTTGCAGGGGTTATATAAAAACTCACCATAGATAACGCGGATTAATACCGATTTTAAGATAGATACCTGATAAACCGGAAATCAATGTTATCTATGGTGAGGCAGTATGTCCATGAAGCCTGTTATCTGGTAATTCTGAACCAGTCTACATCTGTCCAGCCGCCGTCGTTGGTAACGATAGCCGGGCGGGTACAGAACATGCCAACTTTGGCACCGATCCACTTGCCTTCTTTTACTTGGAACGGTTTGCCCAATGGCTGGAATTTCTTTCCGTTGAGGCTGTAACTGAAGTGGCACATTACCAACAGGTCGTGTCCGCCTTCGCTCTTGGAAATCTTTTTCCCGTCAGAGGTGAACTTGGCACGCAGGTAAATTGTATTATCCTTTAAATCGACTGTACCGTTTACGGTTTCGGAAGTACCTTTGTCTGCTTTTGGGCAAGACACTTGAGACAATACCAGGCCTTTGTCCGTATTTTCCAGGATAAGTCCGGCGTAGTCAAGTCCCATAACTACCAGTCCGGTACGTTCTCCTTTGTATTTCTCCGTCGGTTTGAAGGTCAGCTTCATTGTGGCGGTAAAGTTGTCGGAAGGAGTTTTTTGCAACAATAGGTTGGCTGCATCCCAAAGGTTCTTATATTCTTTGACAACTGGGTAGGAGTAAAGACGTACAATGCCCCGGTCGCCTGCATAATAGGCCCATTTTTCATTGATGTTGGCATGCCATTGCCACTGCGGAGAGAGGGTATAACCGTCAAACTCATCGCTTTCTTGCGGAGTGCGGATAGGATATGTCTTGCCTACGTTCGGCTTCGTATGAACCAGTACCGGGTCGCCGCAGCCGTCGCCGTCTTTGTCGATGCCGATAACCGGCCAGTCGTTTACCCATTTCATAGGTTGCAGGTGCACCAAACGGCCGTATGCGCCGACATCCTGAAAATGCAGGAACCAGTCTTCACCGGTAGGAGTGTCTACCCATGCTCCCTGATGAGGGCCGTTGATGGGGCTGTTACCCTGTGCCAGTACCTTCTTCCATTCGTAAGGGCCGTATATGTTCTTGGAGCGGAGGACAACCTGCCAGCCGGTGGGCACGCCGCCTGCCGGATGGAAGATGTAGTAATATTCTCCTCTTTTATAGAGTTTGGGACCTTCGCAGGTCTGATGCGCTTCATGACCGTCGAAGATGATGCGCGATTGTGTTATGGCTTGGGTGGCATCCGCATTCAACTCGCAGATGGATATGATGCTTTTCAATCCGGCACGGCTTCCTGCATAGGCGTGTACCATGTAGACCTTTCCGTCTTCATCCCAGAAAGGGCAGGTGTCTATGATGCCCTTGCCCGGTTTTACGAGCACGGGTTCTGTCCACGGGCCTTTGGGGTCTTTGGCTTTTACCATGAACGCGCCTTGGTCGGGGTTCGCCCCAAAAGATGTAGAATTCACCGTTATGATGGCGGATGGCAGGCGCCCATACACGGTTGCCATGCTCCGGACGTTCCGGTGTTTCGATAGGGGGGAGGGCGTAGGGAACGGCAGCGCCGATGATACTCCAGTTAACGAGGTCTTTGGAGTGTAAAATCTGCAGACCCGGCAGGCAGTTGAAACTGGAAGAGGTCATATAGAAATCATCTCCTACGCGGCAGGCATCCGGATCGGAATAGTCTGCGTAGAGTATCGGGTTCTTATATTTACCGTTGCCTTGGTCGGCTACCCATACCTCGGAAACATAATTCTTTTCTTGTGCCGCCAGCGGCATTGCCAGCAGCAGACTGAGTCCTAAAAGTGCGTTTCTGCTTTTCATGTTACGATTTGATTCTTTGAGTGTTTAATTCTTGATTTTAATCTGAACAGGGTGTTGCAACTCTTCTTTCCACTCGCGCATATAGGCAAACCATGCTTCGGGAGTAGGATATCCGAAAGTTTCCTTGCATGAAGTAAACATGGTGTAATGGTGGAAACGGTCGCGACCCGGTGCAGAAAGGGTATAAAGGAAATTATCTTTATCTTTTACTTCCTGACGGATATATTTCTGAGGAACATAGGTGGCAATGCCCACTGTCTCTTTGGCGTATTTTACGGTGTCGTTGACCGGCCAGTGCCTTCCCCAACTGCCTATCAATCCTTTGTGATCTGATTCCGAGCGTGTTTCGTTGCCCATGATATTCTGCACACCGGTACAGAACACTTCGTTCTCCAGCGGTTCGTCAAAGAAAGTCTCTACCAGCAGGTCACGGTGTCCGGCATAAAGGATATAGCGGTTGGTCATGTTCAATTCTTTTCCCTGATAGTTCCAGCCTTTTACGGTTACATCGACTATGGTGCGTATAGGGCCATAAGCAAGAATGCTTTCGGTGCGGAAAGCTATCGGTTCTATGTGGGTGGCCTTCGTTCCGTCCCAACCTTTCAGGGCGCCGACACCGCAACTGTTGCCAACCATCAGTACATCGTCTCCGAAACCGCGTGCAAGCTGTTCGTCATTGGGATAAAAACCGCTTTCCTTGATTTCCAGTCCCTTTTTTGAACTTGCCGTATGGGTCAACGGTTTGCTTTTGATTGAAATAAACGCGGTAAGCCACTAATTCCGATTCGAACATCGGCCCGTGCCCGTGTAGCATATTATAAAAATTGGTAGTGCCCGGTACTGTAACCGACTGTGTGGGGGCGTGCTTCTGCATTTTTTGCATCGCGTATCAGCATTTCGGCAAATACACGTGCTGGATAGGTCTTATCTGCTTGGGCGGAAGACAAGGTAATTGCCAGCGTTTTCTTGCTTTGGGCAGGAATGTCCATGACAAATGCCAGTTCATCGGCTTTTAAATCGCCGTTCAAGTCGTCCAGTTGCGAGGGGATTTCCTCACTGCCGTTCATTACAACAGCCGAACGTACGCGGAAGCCGGGTTGCAGGTCTTTGATTTTCAGTACTACCGGAGCATCGCTCTTGTCCTTGCTCCATGAGTTGGTTACTTCTACCGAAATGGTTTTGGTATTTGGTTGTGATTGTGCGGCAAGAGTGCATGCGCACATTAACAGGAAACCGGTTAAAAAGGTCGTTTTCATAAGGAATGTGTTTAATAAACTGCGGCAAAATTAAACTAAATAGAGCAGACAGCTCTTTCCCTTTTGGCCAAAAAAACTGTCTGCTTTGCGCTTATTGAACTTTACTTAAAAATCCAGCATTTTTCCTTCTGCGCCAATAGCGGAATATACCTTTCCGTCCACTTTCAGATTTTTGGCGTTTTTCACATCCAATGTGTGTCCCTTAGTCTCTATACGTATGTTTTCCAATGTGACACCTTCCGCCTGGCTGATGACAACGCCTTCTTTGGCATCGTTGATGATTACATCCTTTACGGTTACATTCCTGATGGGCATTTCGGGCAGTCCGTTGAAGAACATGGCGCGTCCGGAACCCTTGCAGATGATATTGGAGATGTGAATATCCCGGAAAGAAGGCGTTTCAACAGTCACTTGGGGAACTGCTGTCTTCATGCGGCCTTTCAGGTCTTCTTCCGTTTCTTCACCGGCAGCCTTGCCGCCATAGAATAGGTCGAAGAGCAGTGCTTCGTGGGGTATATCAATCATGTGGATGTTGTGAATATAGATTCCCTCTACAACACCGCCGCGTCCTCTGGTGCTTTTAAAGCGCAAACCTACGTCTGTGCCGAGGAAAGTGCAATCTGTTACATAAATATTTTTCACGCCGCCGGACATTTCACTGCCCACGACGAAACCGCCATGACCGTGTAACACAGTGTTATTCTTTACGATAACGTTCTGGCAAGGTTTCGCCGCGTTTGCGTCCGTCCTCGTCTTTACCGGATTTGATGCAGATGGCATCGTCACCGGCATCGAAGATGTTATTGATTATCAATGCATTCTTGCAGGATTCCAAATCCAGGGCATCGCCGTTCTGAGAATACCAGGGATTGAATACTTTTACTTGGTTAATGGTGATGTGCTCGCATGATAGCGGATGCAGACACCAGCTTGGTGAGTTCTTGAATGTAACACCCTCTAACAGGACTCTTTTACTCTTGACGATATTGAGCAATACGGGGCGCAACCACGGACGGATTTCATTCCATTCCTCGTCTGTTTCGATACCTTCGGGATTATTGAAGTTCTTGCAGGCCAATGCTCCCTTTAACGATCCGGCTGTGGGATACCATATGGATTTGTCTACTACACCGCCCGACTTGACAAGTGCATCCCATTGGCCGGCAGTCAGTTTGCTTTTTTTCACCGGACGCCAGCTATCGCCCGAACCGTCGAATACACCATAGCCTGTAATGGCTATGTTTTCTGCGTTGCGCGCAGAAATAGGCGACTGGCAACGGCGGGTATTCAACCCTTCAAACGATGTCTCAAGAATGGGATAGGCATTGAAATCATCTGTAAAGACAACGAGGGCATTTTTCTCCGTATGCAGATTGACGTTGCTCAATAACTCAATAGGACCTGTCAGCCACAATCCTTCCGGAATGACTACTTTACCGCCGCCTTTTGCATTGACGGCTTTAATGGCATCATTAATCGCTTTTGTGTTTAAGGTAGTTCCGTCGCTTTTGGCTCCGAATTGCAGGATACTGACTGTATAATCAGGAAACGACGGCTGCTCAACCTTTGGCATGTTGAAAGGCAATTCTTTATAGATGTTCTCATCTATAGAATTTTTGCATTGGGCATGAACAGCATTCTGTGCAGGCAGTAATGCAAGAGAAAATGTGGTAAGCGTAAATAGCTTTTTTAGTAATGTGTTCATTCGTGATACTATGTTAATGAATTTATGAATTCTGATTTGCGGATTAAGCGGCATTTCCTAATCTTTACTTTCCATCTTATTACTTCCCCGTAAGCTGCTCTCACGAGTGGCTTACGAAAGAAATAATAAATGATTCATGTTAACCTAATTCTAACCTTAAATAAATTATTATGAAAAAACCTCTTAATTACCGTTTGCAAATGTATCGGGCTTTGGTAGAAAAGATGTGTACAAATTGTTGGTTTTGGTGTATTTTTTGCGGTTTTACCCTTTTCTTTGTGTGCATTCGGGGTTTTTGCACTATCTTTGCAACTCAAAACTTAGTAAAAAAGGTATGAGTTACAATTTGTTGAAAGGAAAAAGAGGCATTATTTTTGGTGCTCTGAATGAGCAGTCCATTGCCTGGAAAGTAGCAGAAAAAGCAGTAGAAGAAGGTGCAACGATCACCTTGTCCAATACACCTGTCGCTGTACGTATGGGTGAAGTTTCGGCATTGGCCGAAAAACTGAATTGCGAAGTCATAGCAGCGGATGCCACCAGTGTGGAAGATTTGGAGAATGTATTCAAACGCTCTATGGAAGTGCTGGGCGGTCAGGTGGATTTTGTCCTTCATTCTATCGGTATGTCTCCTAATGTACGCAAGAAACGTACATACGATGACTTGGATTACGATATGTTGGATAAGACGCTGGACATTTCGGCAATATCTTTCCATAAGATGATACAGGCTGCCAAGAAGATGAACGCTATTGCCGAATACGGTTCTATCGTGGCTCTGAGTTATGTGGCAGCGCAACGTACGTTCTACGGTTACAATGATATGGCGGATGCAAAAGCACTGTTGGAGTCTATTGCCCGTAGCTTTGGTTATATCTACGGACGTGAGCACAATGTACGTGTCAACACAATTTCCCAGTCTCCGACAATGACCACTGCCGGTTCGGGTGTAAAGGGTATGGACAAACTGTTCGACTTTGCCAACCGTATGTCTCCGCTGGGTAATGCTTCGGCTGACGAATGTGCGGATTACTGTATCGTTATGTTCTCCGACTTAACCCGTAAGGTTACTATGCAGAATTTGTTCCACGATGGCGGTTTCTCCAGCGTAGGTATGAGTTTGCGCGCTATGGCTACTTATGAAAAAGGTCTGGATGAGTACAAAGACGAAAACGGAAATATAATCTACGGATAAAAAAGGATGATGAAGCGGTAAAGTGATAGGGTATTCAGGCTCATAGCCTTATCGCCTTACCGCTTTATCGCTTTTTTATATCCCTTTATAAATCTTACCACTCTATTTTTATTTCTTTAGTTGATTTACATGGAAACTGCTCTTTATCTGTTGCCTGTTACTTTAGGCGATACTCCTGTTGAAACCGTATTACCCTCTTATAATAAAGAAGTGATTTTAGGTATCCGTCATTTTATAGTGGAGGATGTGCGTTCGGCACGTCGTTTCCTGAAGAAAGTCGACAGGGAAATAGATATTGATTCGCTTACGTTCTATACGCTCAATAAGCATACTTCACCGGAAGATATATCCGGATATTTGAAACCGCTTGAGGCAGGAAATCCAATGGGAGTGATTTCCGAGGCAGGATGTCCGGCTGTTGCCGATCCGGGGGCGGATGTGGTGGCTATAGCGCAGCGTAAGAACTTGAGGGTGGCTCCTTTGGTAGGGCCTTCTTCAATCATATTATCGGTTATGGGTTCCGGTTTTAACGGACAGAGTTTTGCCTTTCACGGATATTTGCCTATTGAACCCGGTGAGCGTGCCAAAAAACTGAAAGCGTTGGAACAACGCGTGTATAATGAGCATCAGACCCAGCTTTTTATAGAGACTCCCTATCGTAACAATAAGATGATAGAGGATATTCTGCATAACTGCCGTCCTCAGACCAAACTTTGCATTGCTGCCGATATTACATGTGAGGGAGAGTATATTAAAACGAAAACGGTGAAAGAATGGAAAGGGAAGGTTCCCGATTTGTCTAAAATTCCTTGTATTTTTCTCTTGTATAAATAATTTCTTTTGTGTGTTCGTATTCACGTTCGAAACAACTGCTGAAAAAGTTTCTGTGAAGGTTATGCTCTATTTGCTGGAATGTCCAAAGTTTTCCGCCTTTGAACTTTTTGTTGCATAGGATGGAATCATTGTTCAGGTCAAGGATAAAGTTGTAGACCAGGCGGTTGGTAATTTCATTCTCAAAGTGGTACATGAAACAGAAGTGGAGATTTTGGGGCGGAGCTGAGGGAAGGATTTCTTGTAAGATCCTTTCAGCACCTTGTTCCAGAGTTTCTCCATACAATAAGTAGTTCTCCATTAATATATCCGTTTTGCCTTTTTCGAGTATGCTGCATTGAGGACGGGGCAGTAAAAACAGCATACCGTGTGAAGTTACGGTGATGCGGATAACGGGATTGATATATTCGTTTTTCCGGTTGATGGCTTCTGAGGCCATTGCTTTTCCAATAACATCTCCTTTTTTTCGTCACGATAGGTACAAATACGGTATGACTCATTATCTTGTTGAAATAGTATATGCCGAACTGATTGAACAAGATACCCAGTATGAATACGCAGGGCGGCATGATACGGAATAAAATGTAGCGTAGCGTATCGTTCAGCGGATGCCCGAACAATATGGCAAGCGATATGATAAGAAAATGCAGGAAACCGATGAGCAGTAATACACGGGCCGATACTATGGCGGCTTCGGCTCCTTGTGCAAAAAACTGCTTGCAGCATTTATGGGTCTGGGCTGTGTGATAGCTCAAAAAGCGTCTTCTATTCAGAAAGATGATGAGCGGAGGTATAATCGCACTGATTTCCAGCGTAAACGGAAACATTGCTTCCGGACAATAATCAGCGGAAAAAAAAGGAAGTTATTGTCAATAACAATAACATTCCTGTTGTGCTGTATAATATGAATTGGGGGATATGCGGCCCCTTGCGCTGCCACATATAGATACTGGACAACACACCTACGCCTGCACCGATGTAGATAGCAATGTCTTGTATTATGAATTCACATAATATAATGGATATAATAACGGGAATATATCCGAGCGACATATTAAACTTAGATGATAGAATTCGTTGCTTGCCCATTACTACGCTATTTTGCCGTTTCCTATTCAACAAACAGCCGGTATAAAATGTTCTTTATTTCATCTTTTTTGTAGATATTGGGTTGATTTTTCTGCATGGTAGGACGAACGGACCAATGGTGCGCTTTCTACCTGGGTGAATCCTTTTTTTAATCCGAGTTCCTTGTAGGCGGTAAATTGGGCAGGGGTAACATATTCTGCTACGGGATAATGCTTATGCGTAGGTTGCAGATATTGTCCGATAGTGAGTATCCGGCAACCTGCGTCGCGCAGGTCGTCCATGAGCGCTGCCACTTCATCCGGAGTCTCCCCCAATCCTACCATAATGCCGGATTTGGCAACAGTGCCGCTTTCGGATATCTGCCGCAATACTTCAAGACTTGTTTCATAATGAGCAGCACTCCGTACCAGCGGACTGATACGTTTTACGGTTTCCATATTATGGGAGATTATCTCCGGCCGGGCTTCGATAACCATGTCTACGAGTTCCTTTCTTCCCTGAAAGTCAGGAATCAGTACTTCAACGGTCGTATCCGGGTTGAGGCGTTTGATTTCGCGGATTGTTTGCACCCAATGGGCGGCTCCCAAATCCGGCAGGTCGTCTCTGTCTACGGAAGTGACAACGGCGTGGGAGAGCTTCATTAAGGCGATGGATTCGGCTACGTGCACCGGTTCTTGCGGGTCAAGCGGCATGGGCTTGCCTGTTTGTGTATTGCAGAACTTGCAGCAACGGGTACAGATATCTCCGCCTATCATAAAAGTGGCCGTACCTTTTCCCCAACATTCTCCCATATTGGGACAACGTCCGCTGCTGCATATCGTGTGCAGGCAGTGGGATTCTACAATGCGTTTTGTCTCGGTATAACGTTCGTTGGCACCGATACTTATTTTGAGCCATTCCGGCTTACGTACTCTTTCGCTCATTTATTTTTTCAATTCCCGATTAAAGAAGTTCGTTAATTTGGTATACAAATGCAGACGGGTGTTGCCTCCGAAGATGCTATGGTTGCGGTTGGTATAGACCTGCATGTCGAACTGTTTGCCAAGTTGTACGAGGTGTTCGGCATATTCCGCGCAATTCTGGAAATGAACGTTATCATCCGCCATGCCATGTACCAACAACAGATTGCCATGCAAGTTGTTGGCACGGGTAAAGGCGGACGAGGCTTTGTAACCTTCGGCATTTTCTTTCGGGGTACGCATGAAACGTTCGCCGTATACGGTATCGTAATAGTTCCAGTCGGTAACCGGAGCAACGGCTGCTCCGGCTTTGAATACGGGAGTTCCTTCGCTCATGCTCATAAGAGTCATGTATCCGCCATAACTCCAACCCCAGATACCGATGCGGTCTTTGTCCACATACGTTTGTTTGCCTAGGTAAAGCGCTGTTTCCACCTGGTCTTTGGCTTCTTTGACGCCAATTTTTAAATAGGTACATTTCTCAAAAGCTTCTCCACGGCCTCCAGTGCCACGACCATCTACACATACCACGATATAACCGAGGCTTGCCATGTATGTCTCCCAGCTGATTCCCCAAGTATCCAATACCTGTTGGGAACCCGGGCCACTATATTGATACATCAGTACCGGATATTTTTTGGATGCGGAGAAATTAACCGGTTTCATCATCCAGCCATTCAACTTCACGCCATCTGTAGTCTGGAAAGTAAAGAACTCTTTTTGTGGTACTGCATATCCGGACAATGTTTGCTTCAACGCATCATTTGTAATAAGCGTTTTGAGCGTTTTGCCTGAATTATCGTTCAAGGTAACCAACATAGGAGTATCCAAGCTGGAGAACTTGTTCATATAATACTTCATCGATTTGCTGAAGAGAGGCGTATTGGTTCCTGCTTGTTGAGACAATTTGGTCTTTTTGCCTTTCTTATCT
>ENA-OQBD01000800-OQBD01000800.1-human-gut-metagenome-genome-assembly--contig:-NODE-800-length-16065-cov-3.171414_pt1 | contig 16065 bp, 18 predicted proteins | sample MGYA00242742_ERZ504543 | MGnify/ENA primary metagenome ERZ504543 (study PRJEB26092, sample SAMD00036239) | human gut metagenome | host: Homo sapiens | study: EMG produced TPA metagenomics assembly of... | reverse complement strand
GGGGCCTCGCCGCGCTGGGGCGGGGCTGGCGCTGGGGAGGAGAAGGAGTAGGGGCAGGAGCGGCAGCTTCTTCCACGACAGGAACATCAGGCTCCACAGCAGGTTCCTCCGTATCAAGAATAGAGTCGGCTGTATCCGCCGACTCTGTTGTTTCGGCAGGGACTTCCTCTGTGACAGTTTCTTCAGGAGCAGCAGCTTCTTTCTTCTTTCGGCTGGTACGCTTGGGCTTGGGAGATGCAGGGGGTTTCCTGCACAGCGTCGGCGTTATCTTCGTAAACATCAGGCGGCTGCACATCAAAGTCTTCCGGCATATCAGTGGGAGCAGCGCTTTGATCGTCTGTTTCAGCAGGCGTATCTCCGAACATTTCCTCCTCGGTGAGTTCAGGAAGGGGATCTTCAGCCATATCTTCGGCAGAGGTGTCCTCCAGGGGCTGATCCATCTGCCCCAGCAGTTCGTTCAAATCCAGACTATTGCCAGTATCAGCAGGAAGGGATTCAGGTTGAGCAGTATCGGCCGGCAGAGTTTCGCCTTCCGACATAACGGTTTCGGTAACAGGAGCCTCCTGTTCCAGAAGTTCTTTTTTCTTGGTTGCCATAGATTAAAAACCTCCTATGAATTTGATAGTTTTGTTTAAGACAGGATGGAATCCTTGTCTGTGGTGATAATGCCTTCCGGCGTACCGGCAGATTTGGGGGCCGGAGCCTCTTTGGGTGATTTATCCGTGGGGGATGCCGGTTTGGTGGCTTTGCGCTTTGCCGGCTTCTTTGCTGCAGGAGCCGGTTTCGGCGCGGGCTGCGGTGTTTTGGCGGCTTCTTCTTCCAAGCGGCGCCATTCCGGTACATGGGCAGATGCTTTGCAGGAACGCAGGTACTTGGCTTCCGGGTGTTTGGAGTAATCCATTTTGTCTACCTGCAGAACCTTCTTGCCACGGATGATGATGAGCGCCTGATCCAGCGGGAGCCGCAGGACTTCATCAGGAGTAAGTACAGGGCGTTTTCCAACACCAGAGGTCTCACGAAACTCCGGTGTATAGTTGGAGATACGCCAGGTGCCCAGCTGTTTGGACTTACTGGATACTGCTACGGAGGCAAGCCCTGTCCTGGCAGAAATAAATTCGGCAGTAAGCTGGTCTGTACAGCCTAAAAACAACTGCGCGTCACAGTTTCCAATGATCTCCTGCCACAAATTCTGCGGGTATCGGTTCTGCAATCCTGCGAGATTTTGGAACACACAGGACATGGAGATATTCCGGGAGCGTATTACGCTGAGCCGGCGGGAGAGGTCGGGGATCGTGCCGCACGCTGTCAGTTCTTCCCCAAGGATATGGACAGGCACAGGCAGTTTGCCGCCCTCGCAGTTGTGGTCTGCATATCGCACCAGTTTGATGAAGCAGAAAGATAGAAACAGCGAGGCCAGAAAATCAAAGGTGCTGTCCTGGTCGCTGGTAACGAGGAAGTAGGCACAGGGCTGCTGACCCGGAAGCTCCAGATCGATCTCATTCTTAGCGGTAATTTTTTTGATCAGCTCAGACTGGAATACCTGCAGGCGGCTGCCCAGACCGATAATCACGCCGCTTCGCACTGTGTCGCTGGCCTGCTTGAACAGGCTGTAGGGTGCTTTGGCAGGGTGCGTGGAAGGAAGCGCCTCGAACAATGTGTCAAGTTGGGATTCCCCATTGAGAGTCAGCAGCCGGTAGACTTCGCCAATGTTGCGGTTTTCTTCCGCATAGCCTTGATCCACATACAGTACCAAGGCCTTGAGCAGATTCATCTCACAGGCATCCCAGAAATGGTCGCTCTTGCCGTTGTTCGTGGTGTTCTTGATGATGACATCTCAAAAAGCTGGGCCATTAGTTCCTGTCCCTCAACTTCGGCAAGGCAACACCAGGAATCTGAGTTTTCAGGCGAAACGAGGTTGAATACCTTGACACAATAGCCCCGGCTGCGGAGAAATTCGCTTGACTTCTCGTACAATTCCGATTTGGGATCGCAGATGATCAACGATTCTCCGGCGCCATTTTCACCTCGGACAGTGGCCTGAAGGATACGGTTCATACAAAACGAACGGGTTTTCATGGAACCACTGGCGCCGTAGACTGCCAGATTACTGTTGATTCTGGTATCTTCCGGTATGCAGACTGCTTTGCCATCCAGCATACCCAGTACAACACCCTTGTGTTTGCGCAGATCGGGCACCAGATCCAGTACGCCGGACATTTCTTTGCGGGACATCCAGCCGGAGGTGCCATAAGTGCCTTTGGCGGAGTAGGAGAAATTGCGGTCTTCATCATACTCACCGGCATCACCATATCCCATGCGCATGACCATGATGAGCAGCACTGCTAACAAGCCAATGCAGATCAAAATGCCATACACGCCATAAGGCGGTCTGAGCACAGAGGAAAGGCAGAGAAGGAAGTCGGGCGAAGCGGCCAGCGGTGAAGTACCGTCGCCGGGAATACCGCCGCCCTGTTTCCAGGTTGCATAGTTACCCAAAAGCTGTGCCAGAAAGCCGCCTGCGTATAGAATCGCAAGAATGGCAAAGGGCGCTGCAATCAGGCTTACGATCAGTTTTTTCTTGTTTATGGGAACAACCTCCCCTCGAATTTTGTGAAATCAATGGTCTGGAAGCGCACCCGGGAACCACAGTAGCTGCGAAGTACCTCTGCCTGGAAGTCAAAACAGATCAGTGTGCCTGGGCGCTCGGATAGTTCGAGGGAGGTGTTGAAGCGTGCGATACGGGGCAGATCGCAGAAATAGCCAAACAGGACTGGTGAGCCATCCGGTGAAACACCGTCATGCTCAATAGCCAGTCCGGGCTGCCTCGCAGTAAGACCTTGGAGCAGAATGCGGTCCAGCTCCGCAGTTTTCACAGGGTCGCACAGCAGTGCAAGTATCACCTCCCCCTGATGGTTGTTGGTAAGATAAAGAAAATGCTCATAGCTGCCATCCAGCATGAAGAAATCATGTTTGCGTCCTCCGGTGCTGGTCAAAATCTGGTAAGCCAGATCCATGCTGTTGCCCAGAATCAGTCCATGAACATCCTCATGGCGAAACTGTGGGGCCAGGCGCTGTTGGCAGATTACGCTCCAAATCAATGCCTTGACCCGCATTTCCGATTTGTAGCGCCACTTCATCAGGGCGCTGCTGCTGTTGTAGGTCACGAAGATGCCGGAGGGCGCAAGGAGTATTCCAGTGGAGCGGGAACTGCGGATCTTCGTGGTGTCGATCCCCATTTCTTTCACTTCTCTGGAACTGAAAAAAGCAGGATAGACAATCCTGCCGCCAGCGTAACCATCCGGCGCAAAAATTGCCGGTTTTTCATCCCGATACACACATACACCCGCATTATCCATGGTCACATAGGTTTCTGCCAGGCGGTGTAGCCGGAGTCTTCGGTCAATTTCGCATTTCAAACGGTTGGTGTCGGTATCTCCTGTCAGGTAGCTGGCAAACCTGTCCGGCCGGCTTTCCAGCAGAGTGGCTTTGGCTCGCGGCCCCAGACGGTAGCCGCGCAGTTTATCCCGGTAATAGGTACGCAGCAGCCCGTCTTTTTTCAGTGCAGTGACAACAGACTCCAGATAATATGGACTGCCGGGAAGTCTGTTAAGCTGGTCTGTGGGGAACTCGCCGGAGATGGCAGTCAGAGAGAGAAGCCTGTACGCCATCGTGTCTGGCTGTGGGAATTTCCCAAGTGATCACCTCCTTGTGGTGTGTGGCTTTTACCGAGACTGCAAGGAACTTCGGTAAAAATCCGTGGTGTAACGACAGAAAAAAGCCCCGAAATCCGGGGCTAAATACGATGTTGCGGCAGGTCGGACAAGCAATGGCTGAAAATGCTCAAAAATCCGAGATGGATTTTAGGGTGTTTTCATGCTCAGCAAGCCAGGCGGGAAACCGCTTTTTTTTCCATGACACTGATTCTGGTACAGTCCTTTTCGCCCAGCGCAGCGGTGTTGTAGGCATCGCAGAGCAGGCCGGTATCGTCAGCCATGACGAAGGTGGAGAGGACATCCAGAAGCTGCTTTTCTTCCAGATTGTCGTAGTCACGGATACGCCGGGTGGGAAGGCACTGGTCATAAACCTGCGTAAAGCACACCACACAATCGCTGAAGCGGGGCATGGGATGCTCTTTGGCGTATTGCTCCAATGAGAAGTAGAACGGGTCGAGTAGAAACTCAGTGTTTTGCCTCTGCTTGCGTTTTGGGAGCAGACCAGGCAGGGTGACCTCCAGTACACCGTCCTCATAGACAACCTCAATTCCGTGTACAATACCGGCGGATGTCAGGTAATCGCCTTTGCGGATGGTGGTGCTGGAATATATCAAATGCCGCAGCCTGCAGGCAATTTTCTCTGCCCGCAGGGCGGCATCAGTGGATAAGACTTCATAGTTGTCCGGATAGCGCTGAATATCCGTGGTATCCATCGCGTAAAGAGCATTGCTCAAACGGGATATATCATCAAGAATGCTTCCGATTCGGTGTGAGATGATTTTTCGTTCCAATCAAGTTCCTCCTGTTTTCTTAAAGTAATGCACCTGGCCCGCTGCATCCACGGTGCAGAAACCGGAAATGCCAGGGCAGTCAATGCGGCGAATGTCTTCCGGATTATCGACCAAAATGATGCGGTGTCCACCGCTGCGGTCATCCCGAAGCGCATGGTTGATCAGGGCCTCCTGGCCGGAAGCTGCGTAGACGATTTCGTATAGTTCACCGTTTGCAAAGAAGATAAGCTTGACCGGAAAATCACCGGGAGCATGGTATTCCACCTGCCCGATAAAATCCAAGAGTACCCAGGCAGCCCGTATCAGGGAGTTGTCTGATTTTGCTGCCCAACCAGACGGAAAGTAACCGCCTGTATCAGTTTGAAAAATACGGCCCTGCTTTTGTAGATGGGAGAGCAGGGTCTTGATGATTTCTTCTTTGCCAGGGTGAAAGCAAAGAAGCTGCTGCATATTGAGACCGGGATACATCGTGACGATCCGCAGCAGAGCCGCAGCTTCATTTCCATAGATTTCAGCCCTGGTCTTCATGGGTATCACCTCCAATGGCGTAATATAGGCGTATTCAAGACGCATTAAAATAGGAAGGAAAGCCAGTCAGTGTAAGCCAAAAGATGATCTGGTTGGCAAAACTGGCTTTTAGGCGTAATGCAGACGCAAAGCAGACGCATAGCGGCGTCTGGCAGGAAAGTTGCACATGGGAATCACCTCGCTCTTCAAATTGTTATATCTGCTGTTCGGCAGATGTGGATTGTTCACGGCGTTTTCGCTCTACGATTTCACGCAGCTCGCGGCGGTCGGTAGTAATCAGATCCTTTTCCAGAGGGCTGGCTTTGAATTCCACCATAATATTGTTGTTATTGGTAGAAATCAGACCGTGACCTCTTTCAAAGTGAGTGATCTCCATTGTTTCAGCATCGGACAGGTGCAGGGCTTCCTGTACCCGCTGGGCTTCGTCGTCCTCCAGATTCAGAATGATCTTGGTCTTGGAGTTGTTGATGATGCCCTTACCAAATCTGCCGCCGTCAAGGTCAAAGAAATCGGCAAGATCCTGGCTTGCAAAAATCGAGGCGCCGCCGTAACCGCGTATGGTTTTGGCAATTTCCAAAAGGAAATCGCCAGCCAATCTTACACCAGCAGCACCGGCGCCGGATAGAAGCTGCCAGCACTCATCGATGAAGATGGCTTTTTCTTCTGTACGGTCGGCTTTGGCTCTGTCCCAAACAAAGTCCAGCGCCACAAACATACCTACGGTGAGCAGATCTCCCGTGAGGGAGGAAATATCCAAAACAGTGTACTTGTTGTCGAGCCGAACATTGGTCTGCTTATTGAAGGTGCTGGCGCTGCCGTTTACCAGACGGTTTAGAATGTGGGCCATGCGCATCGTTTCCTTGGAGGTTTTCAAAATTTCGTACAGGTCACCAAGCACCGGCATTTCACGGTACTGGCCGGGCTGTGCAGGGTCTTCCAAAGAGGCGTTATCATGAGTGATGCCTTTTGTGTTATAGGTACGAACAAGGGCTTCGTCCAAAAGCTGTCGTTCTTCGTGAGACATATCGGGGATCAGCAGACTGAAAAATATGTGGAGCTGCTGGATCTTTGCTGCAAGTTCAGATAACTGGATGCCTGGACCGTCCAGAATTTCATTCACCGAGCGGTCTACCCGCCGAATCTCCATAACATTGATGCAGTGGGGACTGGCCGGTGAAATCTGGATAAAGGAGCCGCCCACATTGGAGCAGGCGCGATGGAATTCATGGCCTTTTAGGGGCGCAACAATGAAAATGGGGATATTTTTCCGCCTCATTCGCAGCGCCATCAACTGCATGGTAAAGGTTTTGCCGGCTCCGCTCGTGCCAAGGATCGACATATTGGCGTTCTTATAGACCGCAGAATTGAAGATGTCCACGATAATAAGGGAACTGTTGTACTTGTTGACGCCCAGCAGGATACCGTTATCATCACACATCTCATAGGATGTAAAGGGATAACAGCTTGCCGCACCGCCTGTCAGCAGGTTGCGCTTACCCCGCTCATACAGTTTCTTTTCCATTGCCACCAATGGCAGGGCAGATAAAAACGCCTGTTCCTCCCGAAAATGGCAGGTGCAGGCGTTCATGTCCTGTGAGAGCAGGAGCTTTTTCATTTCGCTGACCTTCCATTCCAAGTCTTCCTCGTTGGAGGCAGTAATGGTAATCAGCAGATTCAAATAGTAGAAGTCCTCGTTGTTGGCAAGGCCCTCTTTGAGAAAGTACCCGCTTCGGATAGCGCCATCAATGTCATCAAAGTCGGTGTTGGTGTCGCTGGCGTCCTTGATTTTGGAATGGTTGATACGCAGCTGCTGTCCGACTTTCTGGATGATGGTTTCTTTGGGCTGACGGGAGAGGAACATATCCATATCGATCCCGTCACCGGCATTGACGATAAGACTGAGCCAGCCGGCTGGAACCTGCGTTTTGTAGCCGTCAGAGGGCACCAGCAAATAAGCATAATACAGACCGTCAATGCAGATATGGTGACCATGCGTGAAGTCAATGCTTTTTGGCGCACAGAATTCGGTGGCAGGGATATGGTCGATCTCACTGTCGCGCCCTTTGGCAAGGTACTCAGCCACAACCTCCTGTGCCCGGACGGAGAGCGGCTTTACAGCACTTTCATTTCTGCAGAGCAGGTTATAGAGGACATCTACGGTAAACTCATCCCAGTTTTCCGGAACGATGACCTCGTTACCGCACTGACGGAGGTAGTTGGTAGCAGTATGGACTGCACTTTGCAGGGCATTGATTGCCTCGCCTTCTTCATCAGAGCGCTTGGTGTTGCTCCACGGCTCATATTCAAAAATCAGGAAGAAACGTCGGGTAATTGCCTCACGGGAACCGATCTGCTGAACGAACTGGAGGTAGTCTTCCTGCATGAGCAGGCACTGTTCATTGGTTTCCTGTTCCATCTCCTTCCGAACGGTATCCAGATGGCGGTTGATCTCTGCCCGACGTGTCAGTACCTTGATTTGCAGCTTGATGGGGCTGATTTTCAAGTACGGATACAAAGGAATAGATGATGTTCCGCTGTTCCTGGGCGCTGCGCAGCATAAAATTGATGGGTACTACCTCGACGACCTTTGACATAGCGGTGGTTCCTTCGTGTAGATGATGCCGTTTTTCAATTTTGGAAATCGGCAGATAATCTGCTACCGGGTTTAAGGCAGGCGGGCTTCGGCTCCTGGGTGCGGATAGGGCGTTTTACTTTGCGCTCCTTGGAGACCTTCTTTTTTTTGCTTGGCGGCTTTCTTCTCCTTGGCAGGCTTCTGCTTTTTCACAGGACGGAGTTTTTTGGCGGATCTCGTAGCCACGAACTTCATCAAACTCCGCTGGGAAATCCTCTCTGCCGGAGCGCCGTGACCGTCTGGAAGCCTTGTCGGGCTTGTGTACCTTCTTTTTAATATGCTTGCCGCCATGCTCTGCCGCCGGAACCGCATCTTCTGCGCTGTTACCGCCTATAATGCGGCGGTTTCGCAGGTACTTTATGAAAATCAGCAGAAAAGAGGAAAGGCTCTCACCGGAAATTCCGATAAGCGCCACCAATGCTGCTGGCAGTGCGGTCAGGCACAAAGCGATGATACGGGCAGTCAGGCTAAGAGGGAGCAATGAAAAAACCGGCACACCAATGGCAAATGCCAGGATGCCGGCTTCAATCACATTTCGGGCTTTTGAACATACCACCGAAGAAGGTGCCTGACTCGATGAAATTCGGTGGTATTATGTAGGTGATCTCGGTCGATTTTATGATTCATGATTAACCTCGTTTCCGAAGCCGGGCGGGCACATCAGCCGATAATCCAGAACGGACCGCCAGCTCCAGCGCGCCGGCTGGCCTCATTTAAGATAATGGACAGATCCCAGAGCTGTTCGCTCCGTGTGTAACTGGCAGGGTCAGCCACCATGATCTTGCCGTCTTTTACGCCACGCAGGACAATGAAGTGACCGGATGAGGTAAAGTGGCCTTCAGACATGATTGCTACTACCAGTTTACCATTAGCCAGTGCGTCTGTGATGCGCTGTGGTTCCGCAGTGGTACAGCCGGAAACCGGAAGCCCCCATTCCCCAGCGGCGGCAGGTATCAGTGCATGGTAAGAACCACTGCTTTTACACCAGTAGCCGTTGTTGTAAGACCACTCGGCCATCTCCACAGGGTCAACCATATCGTCTGTCAGAGAGGACACCACGATTGCCATAGCGGTAGGGCCGCAGCCATAACCGCCAATATTGTCCGTGCCATAGGCTTTACCGGCATAGCGTTCATCCAGCTGATTGTAGTAAACAACAGGTGTGATCCCATCGGTGAAAGTAACATCGCCCAGAGAGGTGATGCTGTTTCCGGTCCACGCTTCCAGATTCTGCAGCAGACCATCGCCCAAGAACAGGCTTAGGTTGGAGGCATAATCGGCTGCAAGCTCCTTTTGGTCATCGGTAAGCTGGAATACAACATCAGAAAAATAGGACTCACCGTTGTAACGGACAGTATAGACCATCCATGTTTCTGGCTCTGTTGTTTCTTCCCCAGTCTCCGGATCGGTCACGGTGCTCTCACGAATCTCTTGCTTGCTGGTGTAGGAATATAGATGCTGCTTGTTTTCCCGCAGGGTGGCGGCAAGGTCATTTAGAGAAATGCTTTCAAAATCCTTGTCTTTGGCTGCACAATACTGAGAAATAAACAGGTTGGCGTTATAAATAGGCCCGCCGGAATAAGCATTTTTGACCTCCATATGGTCGGCTCCCGATGCCGCAAAGTCAGCTTCGATCCGGGCAAGTACATCATCCAGTGCCTCGCCCAAAATGCCGTTGAGGGTAAAGGTAATCTCGTTGGCGTTCTCAATAATCGCTGCTTCGCTATTCAAAATCGGAATTTCGGGGTCAGATGGCGAAAAGGCATTGGTCAGTCCACCGAAAATAAGACCAGGGAGCATGAGAACAAATAATACCGGCAGCATAAGCAGGGCAATGACTGCCACAATGATTTTTCCGATATGCTTCCGACCTGTCCACACTGCGCCTGCAACTGCACCGTAAGGACCGCCTGCGGCAGCGCCTTTGGCAGCGGAGGAAATAGCCGTTCCTGTTTTGATTGCGCCGCGGATGGTATGCGCTACGGAGGCGCCGGTCTCCACAGCTTCGGAAAAACCGCATTTTTTGATCTTCTGGCATTTATATCTTGTCCTTTCTCCTCGGGGCTGGAGGCAGCTTTTTTGACAATGGATTCGTTGAAGGCGATAGAACCGTCAGGAGCCATATAGGGCGATTTGTCAACAGCATCCACAGCGTACTGTTTATACCATGCTGTGCCATCCACGGCATGAACGGTGGTGTACTGGCCTTCCGGGGCAACATATTGGTCTGCGTGGTACATACCAAAGGAGATGCCTTCGGGATGTTCCGCAGTCACTTCTGTGCCGGTGATGCGGCCGCCGCCAATTTCGACATTTTGGAAGGTCGGAACATTTTCAGCTCCGGATTCCAGTGCCGCATATCCCATGTAAGAGTGCAGGGCTTCGGCGGCTTTTTCACCGGAAATGGAACCCATCTGGCTGATACTGCCCGTGGCTACGCTGCCGATTACATTGTTGGCAAAATAGCCGCCCTTACTGACGGAAGAAGCGTACATATGGCCGCCGATCCCTCCGGCTGCAGCATCGCCTAAAAGACTGCCAAGACCGGAAGGCTTGGAGCCGGGAGTTGTGGTGGCTGTTTTGATGGCGCTGTTTGTGACTTTTCGGCTCACCACTCCAGCAAGACCGCCGCTGGCAAACCCTGCTCCAAAGCCGCCGCTGCCTTTACCACCGTTTGTGTTGACATTGGTGGAACTGCTGTTTCTCCCGCCGCCAAAGTGGTGACTGGAAAAGTTCTTGATGCCGCCGATGCCTCTGGCAGCAATCATAGCCTCAGCCAGCATGCTGCCGCCGGTATGTCCTACATTGACACCAAGACTGGAGAGGAAGGAATCGATTTTCTGGCCGACTTTGAGAAAGCCGATAGCACAGAGAAACCAGATAAACACATTGCCGGAAACGGCTTCTTTTCCCACAGCGTCTACCTGAGCCTGCACATCGCTTTCGGAGATAGCGGCAAAAGCCGGCTGGCAGAGCAGGCAGGAGAGAATTGCGACTGTAAAGGCCGCAAACAAAAATTTTTTGAGTTTCTTCAAGGATAAGACCTCCTTACAACGAAAGCGGGTTCGCAAGGAAGGACCCCACCATGCTTGTGAACAGGCGCAGGCACCAGGCGTTCATGACCAATAGGAAAATTTGACCGCCAAGCATCCGGCACCAGGATTTCCAGATGTTTGCTGTGGTCTGGCTGGCGCCCATAGAAAAAGCCACAGGAGCCGTGTAGACCAGTACACCGAGCAGCACATACCGTTCGGCTGCCTCGAACAGAAGTTTTAGGTAGTTCCAGGCCAGGATGAGAACCAAAATCAAGGTAATCAGCGCCACAGCCCCCATTGGCACACACACCGATGATGACCAGCATCACGGAATTGAAGTCTGCAAAGCTTAATGCAGGAAGGTCGGACTCCATGATCCAGTGGTAGGGGGTGCCGCCGATGGTAAGAACAATATTGACGATTTCATCTGAAAAGAGCGTCAGCAGGATAAAAATAACGGAACGGATACTCAGCTTTACCGGGTCTTCTGCTTCCACACCTGCGCCAAGACCGAAGTTTTTGAATAACTGCCAGACCCAGTTGAGCAGGATGATCCCGATTGCCAGAGCCACGAAAACAGAGTACATAGTCTCTGCAGCGGGAAAATAACGCAGAAATACAGCCATATCACAGCCCAGCGCACCCAAAACCGATGTGGTCACCAGATCAAGACCGGCCATTACCTGTTCTGCGATCCATTCCACTATGCCGTCTAAAATGCCCATAAATGCAAGCCTCCTTTCCAGCGAGCAGTCAGACGGTCAATCAGCCTGTCCATTGTCCGCCACTAAAGAGCGGCGTCACATACGCCATGATAAAGCCCAAGCCATTGAGGATAGCCCAGGTGATACAGATTCGTTTGAGCCAGGCGCGGCTTTCATCCACCGTCCGTCCGGAACGGGAGAAGTTCATGAGCAGCAAGGCTACCGAAGCAGTGACGATGGCGGCGATAGTGGAGACGGCAAGGATTTGGGTGTATACATCCTGCATGATCTCTTTGGCCTTGGTCCATACATCTGTTGCCGCATAAGCCGGCTGGCAGAATATCATGGACATTATCACACACAGGAAGGCGCTGTAAGCCACTTTGGGCAGCGAAAGCCTGCGCTTGAACTGGGTATCCGGCTCCTGAAGCTGCGGAGTTTGAGGGGTTTTCGTTTTCTTCAATTTGCGATCCTCCAATTCTGAATGATTTTTTGATGCTCAATAGGGAACAGAAAAACCCACACCTGTCAAAACAAATGTGGGCTTTCAAATGGCCGGGCGGCCATCTGGGCAGCAAAAAAGCACCCTGATGAAAGGTGCCGTTACTGTCCTGTTCGGTTTTGGGTGCAAGTTTGAGCATATTCAGTTTAACACATCGGTATTTACACTGAAAGAGCAGAACCATGCCAATTTTGTTCCCGAATTGTGCCAATTATTTGCCCGATTGTCCGGAAGGTGATTTTGTCTCTGGAAAGAACTGTTCCAGCATGTCTAAACTGTCCTTGGAGGTATAGCCCCAAAAGGACGGAACTGAGGGCTTCAATGGCTTCCCGGCGTTTGCGGTAGTAGGTTCTGAAACTGATGTCACGAATATGCGGTCGTAGGGTCTCGATGATTTCCTCAACATTTTTGAGCTGCTGCGGCGAGAGGAAGGAGTAGTACAGCAGCCAGTAATATGCCTCACCGTTTTTGTGCTTGGTACGCAGCAATTCGATTGCGGAATCCAGCAGCTTGAGCATTTTGTGGCTGCGTTCAATGCATTTGGCATGATGCTCGATGTCGCTTCCGGCCAAATCAGCGCCAGCCAGATAGACTGAATCCAGAAAATCCTCGATGGAGGTGCCATACTCGATCTCAAACTTGGTGCGGACATGCTGGACAGAAAGCTCCAGGCTCCACACAACATCCCGGTATTTTTTCAGCAGTTTCCAGGTATCATGGTACAGGGGATTATCAGCAACATCAGGTTCAACAAATTTTCTCATTTCAGGTTCCTCCTATTTTCGTGCTCCTCAGAGGGAGTGAGTGTAAGTTCAAAAGTGGCGATTGAAGTATTTGTGCCGCAGAGGATGGTCAGACCAAAGTGGACTGTAGATTTCCCTCGCGCACGCGGAATCAACTCTTCCCAGCAGTCGTCCGATAAGGGATATAACTTATAGCGGGAGAGTGGGCAAGAAAAGCAGGAAATCCCTTGCGTAGATAGGATGTCAGCCATCTTGCGGAGTATCGTTTCAATGTGCGATTTTGAAACGCTGGAAAGTGCATCCGAAACAATGACCTCATGCTCAGAGATAGAATGGCTCTCTTCGGTTTCAGCAGTTTCCGGAAGCTCCAGATGAATGTTTAAGGTCATGGCAACTTCCTCCTTGTCGATTAAAACATCGGAAATCTCAAACATGGTGGACAGGTAGTTCTGCAGGTAGATCACGCTTCCATGCCGGCCGGGAAACGACATGATAGAGATATACCCAAGACCGTCCAGCTTTTTCAGTATCCGGCATACGGTAGCGCGTGACAGCCCCAGCGGCAGGAAAGCTCGGTATAACTGACCAACGGGTTTCCTGTACCATTGCGAAAGTAGGCTACCGGACCGACCTCTGACCCCTGCACCTGCGTATCGTTGTAGACAGCGGATACCCACAGATCCAGAACGATGTCCATTTCAGAGCAGCGGGCAGAGCTGACCAGTTCCAGGGCAACAGAGACTGGCAGGAAGAAAAAACCGGTATCCTTTTGGCAGGGGGCATTGTATTCCAGTGCGGAATTGTGGCGGGCCCAGTGGAGGATTTTATATTTGACTACGTTGCCACGGCCCAGCAGTGTATAGGAAATCAAGTGCTGCTTCTGAAGGGTATCCAGCATGGACAGTGCCTGCCGATGAAAGCGGGTGCGGAACCAGCAAGACAGCTCCTTGACGGTGCAGACCCATTCGCCGGGGGAGACTGTATAACTGATCCCGTCAATACGGCGGTATGAGGTGCGGAAGTTTGCATAGCTGCAAAGTACAGTAAAATGAAAAAGGCCGGAGCCTCCGTTTATGCGGATGCTCCGGTCGTTGATCAGTTTGTGGATGAACTCACGATAAATCCGGCATCGTGGGTAATCTACCACTTGTTTGATTTGAAGTTGGTATTCTGGCATAGTGAACCTCCTAGTTTTTTATGCAGACAAGTAGTTCGCTGAAAAATGTTGACTTGAATAACTGATGGGGGTATACTCATATTTGTATGAGCTGCAAATAAGCAGTTTGTGCATTGCTGGTTTCCGCAGTTTTAGCATTGATACCTTATAATATAGGCTAAAAGCGATAAAGAAACAGTATCAGGGATGTTCTTCATGGCTCTACAATGTGCCAGTCCTTTTCATGGAAAATTTATCCAATTTTTGACATTTTGGAGCTGATACACTTTTTCGCAAAAAAATTATGCCTACAAACAACTACAATTTTTATACAACTTTTCGAGTGAAGCGGACGGTCAAATAGGACACAGGACGAATGATAAATAGTTTCAAAAACCCAGCAATTATGCGGATTTTGCGCACTACGGAGCGGCATGGGGCGGGATGGAGAGAGCAAAATTTTATTCCCCACCATGAAGCCGCTGGACTAAAAGTTCGAAAGTTTGCCGTGTTTGCAGGGTTTTCTGCATGATTATGATACAGAAAAGCCGGGCTGTGTGCCAACGTGTGCCAAGCGTATGCCAATCCGTGTCGAAGTCGGCAGAATGCCCCAAAAAATTCACACATTTGCAAAAGTTTTACCGCCGCATCAGAGTAATCTGGTGCGGCGTTTTTTGCGTTTATAACTGATTTTGGGTGCCGAAAAGTAATACAGGAAAGCGGGAAATCCCCATGCTGACAGAAGTGAGGGACACGCTGCTGGCGCTGTATGAAAGAAGAAATGATTTCAATGCAGATAATCAGATTGTCGTTGATGGCTATACGAATTTCGCCTTTCGTGATCTGTACGGTCACGTTTACTCCAACCATCGAATCAACCGTCAGCTTAAAAGAATTACGGCGAAATATAATCAAGAGGAACACGCCGAGGCAGAACAAGAAGGCCGAGAGAAAATCCCCTTCCCCCGATCACATGTCATATGTTGCGGCATACGTTCTGTACGAGGATGATTCTGGGCGGAATAGACTTGAAAACAGTTCAGATTATCATGGGGCACGCAGATGCCGAAACAACCATGCGCGTTTATGCAAACGTGACCAAAGCGCAAGCCCAGAATGAGATGATGCGAATGGAGGGAAAGATGAAGCTGAAGTAGAATTAAGTGGACTTTTGAATGAAGAAAAAGTGGATATGGGAAATGCGAAAGTGGATATTGAGAATGAAAAAGTGGACATTGAAAGCGTGCTTCCCGAGAAAGACAGTAATTTCTCAGTAAAAACGACGGTTCATATTCATAGACTCTTTTGTGAATGCTATCCTAATAGTTGGCCACAGGAGATGCGGGAGGTTTGACGGTTACGTTATAATTTGAAAAATACGATTGACATACGAGATAAACAGGGCTATGCTTGTATTGCAAAAAGCAAGCTCTTGACAGTGCATAAGGAGGAATTATCATGGCATCACTTTTTCCAAGAGAGGAACACGCCGAAGCACTGTTCCACAGAATTCTGAGCAATCCGGGTGCAGAGCAGCAGTTGTACGAAACCTTCTGCATGGAGCAGGAGAATGCATCGTTTGAGGATGGCGGCGGTGCAGAGTGCAGCTTTGCGAAAGCGCTTTTGCAGGCTTACGAGAACCGCGATATTTCCGCGCTGACGATTGCGCTATGCAATAACACGATGTTCGATCTGCTGCGCACAGCCTATCTTATTCCGTATCGCTTTCATGGCAAAAACGGCGGGAATCCCAGACTGCTGACCGATGCGAACGGTGAGGTGCGCGAGGAATACCGCAATGCCGTCTCGGCACGAGAGCTGCGCAAGTTCCACGATATTTACCGTCAGCACCTGCCTGTGCCGCGTGCGGCGCTCTATCTGGCCGATGGCAGTCATCTGCGCCACAAGTACACCAAAGACATGCAGGTGCGGGAGATGTATTCGCCGTCCCGCCGCGGCGTGCTGACGCTGTACGCGCTGCCGGATACGGTCGAGCAGGGTCTGACCGAAGCACAGGCGTACAACATCGTCTGGGACGCATTCAATGAAATCCAGCAGAGGTGTCCGACCGCGATGGTATTCTACGGTCAGGACACCGGCTACAAGTTGCAGAAAAGCCACGATGAACTGGGGCCGTTCTGCTGCCGCTTAAGGAGTTTGAACATAACATCCTGCACCATCTCGAGCAGGTGGATGGCATTGTGCTGCGCTGTCGCGAGGAAATGATCCATCAGGCAGGCAAGGACTCGCTGCCGCTGTAA
>ENA-OQBD01000798-OQBD01000798.1-human-gut-metagenome-genome-assembly--contig:-NODE-798-length-16068-cov-2.377893_pt1 | contig 16068 bp, 18 predicted proteins | sample MGYA00242742_ERZ504543 | MGnify/ENA primary metagenome ERZ504543 (study PRJEB26092, sample SAMD00036239) | human gut metagenome | host: Homo sapiens | study: EMG produced TPA metagenomics assembly of... | reverse complement strand
CAGATGTCCTGCTGACACTGCTGGATAACCTGGGATTTACCGATAATTACATGGAGTGCATGGTTCCGACTGTCGGTGTCTATCCGATCGCTACGGCCAATGACAAAGAACGTATCAGTGCACCGCTAATGTCCCGTTTTGCAGTGATCGAGATTCCGGATTATACACCGGAAGAGAAAAAGACTATTTTCTCACGTTTTTCATTGCCGAAAGTATTAAAACGTATGGGCATGAGCGAGCAGGAATGTATCGTTACACCGGAAGGTCTGGATGTAGTTGTGAGAAAATATGAAAACACTACCGGTATCCGTGATCTGGAGCAGGCAGCAGAGCACATTGCAGCCAATGCCCTGTATCAGATCGAAGTAAATCATGTGGATCAGGTTGTATTTGACGCAAAATGGTTCGGGAACTGTTAGGTTAAGGGACAACTCACATGAAACATGTAAAAGATAAAATGATACCGGCAGTGCTTATTCTGGTGCTGCTGGTGATCTGGGAGGCAGCAGTGGACCTGCTGCACATCCCTTTATATGTACTTCCATCACCTCTGGAAGTGGTAAAAGCCCTGTTCACGGAAGGAACAGAGCTTTTTAGCCATGGCCTGACTACAGTAGGAGAGGGACTTTTGGGAATTTTGATCGCGTCAGCTTTGTCACTGGTGCTTGGAATTTCCATGGACTGGTTCCCGGCTGTGCGAAAGGGACTCTATCCTATTCTGGTAGTGACCCAGACGGTTCCCATGATCGTTATGGCTCCGATCCTGATCATTTATATGGGATTTGGAATGGCACCGAAGATCCTTACGGTAGTTCTTATGTGTTTCTTTCCAGTGGCAGTCAGTTTTGCAGACGGACTGCAGCGGGTAGACGAAGAATATGTACATCTGGTGCGCTCCTATGGGGCAGACCGGTGGAAAGCTTATTGCCTGGTAAAGATACCGGCAGCGCTGCCGGAACTGTTTTCCGGACTGAAAGTGGCAGCGACCTACAGCATCAGCGGTGCTGTAGTAGGAGAGTGGCTTGGTTCCCAGAAGGGACTTGGCTATTACCTGTTAAGGGTAAAGAACAGCTATATGCTGGATAAGGTGTTTGCCTGCGTGGTGGTCATTATCCTGTTAAGTCTGGCTATGAACGGGCTGATCCGGGTGATCGCTAAGGTGTCTATGCCTTATGAGAGAAATAAGAGATCGTGAGTTTCCCGCCGCAGGCGGGGAGCAGGTGTACCATTTCCTGCAATCAACAGAGAAACAGACAGAAAATGAGAGGAAATATTATGAAAAAATCTTGGAAAAAAGCCAGTGCTATTTTTATGGCAGCAGCTCTTGCAGCCGGACTTGCAGGCTGCGGCGCGTCTAACAATAACAATACAGCTACAACAGCTGCAGGCAAAAGCGCAGCAGAAAGCAAAGTAAATGGTGAAAACAGCCCAGAGGCAGATAGCAAAAAAACAGATGTGACTGTTATCTTAGATTATGTTGCAAACACCAACCACACCGGTATGTATGTGGCTCTGGACAAAGGCTATTATGAGGAAGCTGGACTTAATGTAAACATTGTAGAGCCGACAGAAGGCGCTACTGCCACACTGGTTGCAGTAGGAAAAGGTGATTTTGGCATCAGTTATCAGGAAGATGTAACCGTTGCCTTAGCGTCCAAAGACGCCCTTCCGATCAAGGCCATCGCAGCCATCATCCAGCACAATACCTCCGGTTTTGTAACTTATGCAGACAAGGATATCCACTCTCCAAAGGATTTTGAGGGAAAGACCTATGCAGGCTGGGGCGGACCTGGTGAAGAGGCTGTTTTAAAAGCTGTTATGACACAGGCAGGTGCGGATCCTTCCAAACTGAACCGTATTATCTCTGACGGTTCCGGTTTTGAAGCACTGAAAGACAAAGTAGATATTGAGTGGTTTTTTGAAGGCTGGGATAATGTAAAGTGCAAGCTGAATGATTTCCCGATCAACTACATGGAGCTGCGCCAGTTAGATGAGCGTCTGGATTACTATACTCCGGTGATCATTGCAAATAATGATACGTTAGAAAACCGCCCGGAACTGGTAAAAAGCTTCCTGGCAGCAACAGAAAAAGGCTATAAATATGCCATTGAAAACCCGGACGAAAGTGCCCAGATCCTTCACAAATATGCCCCGGACTATTCTATGGATCTGTTAAAAACATCCCAGGAATATCTGGCTGGAAAGTATATGGAAGATACCGACCGCTGGGGTGAGATGAAGGACAGCGTATGGGATAACTATACGGACTTTATGACAGAATACGGCGTCATTGACCATGCCATTCCTGCTGCAGACTGCTATACCAACGAATTTCTTCCAGAATAAAAGCGTATTACTTATAAAAGAGTATCACTTATAAAGGAGTGCCACTTATGACAAAAAAGCTGGAGGTCTCAGACCTTGTATTTGACTATGAAAACCGGAAAATACTGAACCACCTGGATTTTTCTGTAAATGAAGGGGAGTTTGTCAGTATCCTGGGACCTTCCGGCTGCGGTAAATCCACTCTTTTAAAGCTGCTTACCGGAGTTTTAAAGGCAGAGAAAGGTCATATTTTAGTGGACGGACAGGAGATAAAAGGCGTTACAGAGCATTTTGCCTATATGCCACAGAATGATCTTTTATTCCCCTGGAAGACCATTTTAGAAAATGTGTGCCTTTATGGCCGGATCCATGGAAGCGCTGATGGGATGAAGGAACAGGCAAGAAAGCAGATGGAAGCCTTTGGTTTAAAGGGTTATGAAGATGAATATCCATCTTCCTTATCCGGCGGAATGCGCCAGAGAGCAGCATTTTTACGCACCCTTTTGTGCCATGCGGATATCCTGCTTTTAGATGAGCCTTTTGGCGCTTTGGATGTGATTACCAGAGGAGAGATGCAGGACTGGCTTTTAAGTGTGCGAAAACAGATGAACCGTACAGTTCTTCTTGTGACCCACGATATGGATGAGGCCATCTATCTTTCCGACCGTATTCTGGTACTGGATGCGAAAAAAGGCAAGGTACGGCAGGAATTTACAGTAAAAGAAGAAAAACGAAACAGGGAGTGGCTGTATGAACAGGGCGCTCTGCGCAGGGAGATCTATAAAGAGATCATGGAAGGTAAGGTAAATGTATGATACAGCTTACAGATGCCCATGCACATATAAAGAATGAAAAACAGGCCATGGAACGGATAACCTTAGGGATCCCTACCATGGCCTGTGCCGGTACACCGGGAGAAATGCAAGAACTGGAAAAATTTGGAAGGCTGCAGGGAGCAGAAAAGATCCTGATCCCTGCCTGCGGCCTTCACCCATGGTACAGTGACAAATGGGAACCGGAAGAGATGTTTTCCTTAATGGAAAAAGTGCCTGTAATAGGCGAGATCGGAATGGACAGTGTGTGGTGTGATGTGCCACTTGACCGGCAGAGGAAGGCTTTGGAAAAACAGCTGCAGTTTGCCTGTGAGATCAAAAAGCCGGTAGTCCTTCACACCAAAGGCCAGGAAAAGGAGATCGCCCGTATCATATCCCATTATCCAAACACCTATCTAGTCCACTGGTTTTTCCGGGGATACAGGTCTTGAAGATTATCTGAAACTGGACTGCTATTTTTCCATTGGACCGGATGTTTTGTGGAACCCGGCAGTACAGAAGGTGGCAGAGCAGATGCCGGAAAACAGGATCCTTATAGAAACAGATGGAATGGAGGCTGTGGACTGGGCTTATGAAGAAGGAAGAACAGGATTTCTTAAAGAGAAAAAGAAACATGATGCCGGAAACTTCTCTGTTTGAGACTCTGAAAACAACGGCAGGACTTAGAAACTGTGAACCGGAAGCGCTGGCAGAGGCGGTGTACGCCAATTTTATCGTTTTATATCCGTTCATATGGTCGTATGGCGCAGTGATAAATTACTAAAAACTGGACTGGTTAATTAATTGAAAACTGGATGTTTGAAAAAAACCAATTATCATTTATCCTTGTGTTAAGCTAATAAAGCAAATACAAAAAGAAAGCCTGATGCTATTCTCCCTGGGCCCCGAGAACCCGTCAGGAAGAGAGGAAAAGGATGATGAGTATGAACACAAAACAGGCAGCTGCGGCTGCAAAAAGCGGATACAGCACAAAAGAACTTGTTTTAGACGCAATGTTTATTGCACTGACCTATGTATTTACAGCATTTGTAAATGTTAGACTGCCTATCGCTGCCAATGGTGGACTGATCCATTTGGGAAATGTGCCTTTATTTATCTGTGCCATTCTATTGGGCAAGCGCACCGGTATGTTAGCAGGCGCTTTCGGTATGGGACTGTTTGATCTGTTATCCGGCTGGACTGCATGGGCACCATTTACATTTGTGATCGTAGGTGCTATGGGTTATGTAGTTGGTGCTATGACAGAAGGACACCGCAGCACAGCAAGAGATGCGGCAGCGATCGCTGTAGCCTGTGTGATCAAAGTAGTTGGTTACTATATTGCAGAAGTGATCCTGTATCACAACCTGTTTGCTCCGGTTGCTTCTATTCCTGGAAACCTGGTACAGATCGGTGTTGCAGCCGTTGTGGTTCTGATCGTTATCGAGCCGCTTCGCAAAGCAGCAAACAAAATCATTTTTAAATAATTTATTTTTCAGAAAAGAGGATTCGTGTGAAAAATAAGATTTTTCACACGCAAGATTTGTGCTTGCGCACAAACTTGAGATGCAAATGAAAACGTTGTTTTCATTGAAAAACGGATAAGAATGGAGATTATTATGTACAAGATCATGACTCCCGGACCGACACAGGTGCCGGAAACAGTAAGGCGTGCGCGCAGTTTTGCCTGCACAAATCCTGATCTGGATGAAGAATTTTATGATTTTTACAAAGAGACCTGCGAACTGATCAGCAGCCTTCTTGGCACGAAAAATGAGACGCTGATCTTAGACGGGGAAGGAATTTTAGGACTGGAAGCTGCCTGCGCTTCCCTGACAGAGCCAGGCGATAAAGTACTTGTCATCGATAACGGTATCTACGGTAAAGGATTTGCCGACTTTGCCAGCATGTACGGCGGCATCCCGGAACTTTACCATGCCGATTACGAAAACACTTTGGATGTGGACGCACTCGCGGAATACTTAAAAGATCATCACGACTACGCTTACGCCACCGTTGTCCACTGTGACACACCGAGCGGGATGTTAAATGATATCAGCAGAATCTGTCCGCTGCTCAAACAGTATGGCATTTTAACGGTCGTTGACTCTGTTTCCGGTATGTTTGGCGAGAGAGTCTGCGTCGATGACTTTCAGATCGATCTTCTCTGCGGCGGTTCCCAGAAAGCAGTCTCTGCACCTCCTGGTCTTAACTTTTGTTGTGGTGAGTGATGATGCAAAAGAAAAAATGAAAAACCGCAAAACCCCGATTGCATCTTTCTATGCAAATCTGATGGCTTTCGACGGTTACTATGAGAAGAAATGGTTTCCTTACACCATGCCGATCAGCGATATCTACGGTCTGCGCGCTGCATTTAACCTGATCGCCGGCGATAAAACCCTGTATGAGCGTCATGCAAGGATCGGTTCCGCCACCAGGGCAGCCGTCAAAGAAGCAGGATTAAAACTTCATCTGCAGAGCGGTTACTCAAACACCGTAACGGTTTTTGATATCCCGGAATGTACCGATGCAAAATCCATCTTAGACGAGATGCGCACAAAATATAACATCATGCTTGCCGGCTCCTTTGATGAATTGTCCGGAAAAGTGATCCGTATCGGACACATGGGCGAAAATGCAAGATTAGAACATATGGTTCCTGCTTTAGAAGCACTCTCCGCTACCCTGACCGATCTTGGGGTAACGCTTCAGGGAAATCTTGCGGATTTGTTTTTGAAACATTACAGGGAGTTTCAGGACTGATCTGTTTAAACCGGCTCACTCCATAGCACCTGGATTTCCTTTGCACCGGCAGTTTCTTTAAATCGACTTTCTCATCATCCGGGGTCTGAATCAAACCCCGGTAATATTGGATTGTGTATTATCTTTCTTCTCTTCCAGCCGCTCCCTGATCTGCTGCATCCTGCCGTCTAACTGTGAGATCAGCTCCGCACAGAAGCAGAGATCCTGTGAAATGACCTGTGCATTGTCTATATCTTTTTTGTATTTTAACTTGTGCTCCAAGCTCGCCCAGAAATCCATTGCAATGGTACGGAACTGCACTTCCACGCGCATCATCTTTTTCTCGTTGGTCAGAAAAATCGGCACTTCAAGAATCAAATGAAGGCTGCGGTAGCCATTCGGCTTCGGATGGCTGATGTAATCTTTTTTCTTGATGAGTTTGATGTCATCCTGCTTTTCCAGATAATCCGCTAATGTATAAATATCATCCGGAAAAGAGCAGATAACGCGGACACCTGCGATATCATTTAAATTTTTTTCAATGTTGTCCACCGAAAACGGGATCTCCTGACGCTTCATTTTCTTCATGATACTGTCCGGTTCCTTGATCCTGCATTTTATCGACTCGATCGGGTTTCTGCTGTTCTGGACCGACAGCTCTGTATTTAATACATCCAGCTTTGTCTTTACCTCTAACATCGCACATTCGTACTGCATCATCAGACAGCGAAACTTCTGTAACTCCTCAATGTCCCCAAAAACATGATCCAGTTCCTTGACTGTTTCAATATCCATGTACTCCATTTGACTTTCTCCTTAGAAACATTATTTTGTAACGGCTTCTCCTGACCGGTTACCTTCTAACTACTATTTTACCATACTTTTAACCAAAAATTTATTTAAACTTCTGTGAAGATTTCATACAATAGAATGCACACTCTGCGAACATTCTATTGTCATGAATAATAGAAAGTGCGATTTTTTACATCAAAGGTGCAAACAACCGTAAAAGGCACTGGGTTCCACGCAAAACAGCGGATCGCCCGCTCTTATATTTTTCTGTCACTTCCGTACTCTCGGTAAAAATATGTTCAAAATCCTTCCGCATTTCCTTCACCGCATCACAGTTGTACAAAAAAGCCCCATTTTCAAAATGAAGATACAAACTGCGATAATCCATATTGATCGTGCCACAGGTTGCCGCTTCCCCGTCGCAGACACACTGTTTTGCATGAATAAATCCAGGTGTGTATTCATAAATACGCACCCCCTGTCGCACCAGTCCTGCATAATAAGAACGTGTCACTTTGTAGATCAGTTTTTTTATCCGGGATTCCCGGTGTGACGATCCGCACATCCACCCCGCGTTTTGCTGCAAGTCCCAGTGCCCGGTTCATCTCATCTGTGATGATCAGATACGGGGTTGTGAAATAAATCTCCTTTTTTGCATGTGCAATGAGATTCATATAAACACTCTCTCCGACGTGCTCGTCATCTAACGGACTGTCCGCATACGGCTGGATAAAACCATCCTGTTTCGCCTGATAATCTGTCTCTGGCAGATACTTCTGATAATCCTGATCTGTTTTTTTCACGGCATTCCACATTTCAAGAAACATGACAGTAAGGCTTTTTACCGCATCCCCCTCTAAGCGGATACCGGTATCCTTCCAGTGTCCGTACGGGTGGGTAATGTTAAAATACTCATTTGCAAGGTTATATCCCCCTGTAAATCCCACCTTTCCATCGATGACCGTGATCTTTCTGTGATCCCGGTTATTCATAAATACGGACAATACCGGAATAATCGGATTGAATACACGGCATGCAATGTCATTTTCTTCCATGCGTTTACGGAAATCATGATTGATAAAACCGATACTTCCGACATCATCATAAAAAATACGTACCTCCACACCATGTGCAGCTCTGTCTTTCAAAACGTTTAAAATCCGCTCAAACGATTCCGCCTGCTCGATTGCATGGTACTCCATAAAAATAAAATGTTCTGCTTTTTTCAGTTCTGCAAGCTGTGCCTCCAGCCCCTGTGACGCATCCGCATAAAATGCTACATCCGTGTTATGATATACCGGATAATGCCCGTATTTCCAGATATAATCCGACTGATTTGCAATCGACAAATCTTTTTCCTGCAGTTCTTTTATGACCTCATCATCACCGTTTAAAAAAGGAAAAAGTTCCTCATCGATCAATTCATAACATTTTTTCATGCTCCTCGTCAGATTCGAACGCCCGAATAACAGAAACACACACAATCCAAAAATCGGAAAAGCTGCAATCAGAAGCATCCATGGCACTTTAAATGCCATATTTCCATGCGTTCCGTATATTGCAAAGACAACTGAGACTGCGATCAGCGTGGAAAAAAGGGAAATTGCCGCTGAATAACGGTTCAGCCATAAGAAAAGGTTGATGATCCATATCACCTGAAGCAAGACACTGATTCCGACAAAGACAAGTCTTCCTATGCTGTTTTTTACTGATGTTTTCTGTTCTGTTCTCATAGTATTGAAAAATACCGCACAATTGCTCATGCGGTACTCTTTTCTCCATTTCCGATTTATTTTTTAATTACGTCCACCTATTTTATCTTTACATTTGCGTTTACTTTTCCGAGGTAACCTACCAGCTCATCTGATACTGTCACAATCCGCTCTGTCGCCTGATTGCACTGGTCAACGATCTGCTGGAATTCTTCCATATTCTCGGTCGTTACTTTGGCGCTGTCAGCATTCTGCTCCGCAAACTCTGTCAGAGATGTGATTCCACTCTCGATCACAGTCTTATGATCATCTAACGCACTTACTTCTTCACTGATTCCATCTACCGCATCGCTTGTATTCTTGATTTCCTCATTCAGTGAACGGAAAATCTCTTCTGTATCATGAATCTTTTCATTCTGTTTTACAAACGCTTCTGATACCTTCTGCGTGATCTCTACACTGATATTTGAATTGTCAATCAATGTATTGACAATCTGGTTGATCTGCTCTGTTGATTCTCTTGACTGATCTGCTAACGTACGGATCTCTTCCGCAACAACTGCAAATCCTCTTCCATGTTCCCCTGCTCTTGCAGCCTCAATGCTTGCATTCAATGCAAGAAGGTTTGTCTGATTAGAAATTCCGGCTATGATCTCTGTTGCCGTACGGATCTCCTGCGCTGACTGGTTGGTCAGATCTGTCTGCTGTCTTACATTTTCAATCGCAATGCCGCTCTCTTTGCTGATATTTACAAGTTCCTCCATGATTGCTTCTGCTGCTTTGTTGCTCTCTTTCATATGCTCTGCACTCTGTGCTAACATCGAAACATTTTCAGCAATCTCATCAATCGTTCTGCTGATAGCGTTGATCTTCTCTTTCATATCAACGGTATGATCTGCCTGGGATATTGTATTATCGGTAATGGTGGTAACTGCCTGCTCGGTCTGATCCAGAGAAGTTGTCATACTCTTAAAGATATGTTTGAAATCCTCCGAAACCTCACCAAGCTCCTTCGTCGCCTTTTTAATGCCAAGTACAACCTGTGAAAATGAAGTAATCGACTCCTGAAATGTACGCACAAGCTGTCCGATCTCACCATCTTTCTCCGCAAGTTTATTTGCCTTCTCTGCAACACCACCGGAACCTCCTGCCTCTGTGCCTTCGCCCATAAGCTGTCTGAAAACATCCAAAAGTGTCCTGATTAATGCAAACACTAACCCGAAAATGATTACTGTTGCAGCACAGATCAGTATCATCGCAACCATTGTGCCGATCACTCCATTTTTCAACAGCTCAAGTACAACAATCTGCCATACTGCCATAATCAGGAAAAACACACCAAAAACGCTTAGCAGTTTTTTCCATGCCATCTTTTTATCATCGCCCATTTTTTTATCCTCCATCTGTTTTTAGTACCTAAGACTGTCCCGCAGCAGGCGGCGCAGTCTGCATTGATTTCTGCATAACCTTATTCTCATACATTGCATGATCTGCTTCACGGAATACGGATGCAAAAGAATCTATGCAGTCCGGCTCATAAAATGCGATTCCCCGCGCAATCTGTATTTTCTGTTCATACTTTGTATTGTTTTTATTGAAAACCACAATGCCATCATCAAAATTTCTCAGCAACTCATCACATATTGCCTTTTCGGCCTGTTCGATGATGATCACAAATTCGTCTCCTCCGATGCGGTATACGATATGGTCTTTAAATCCCTTTTGTATCAGTCTGCTTGCATCCCTGATCAGCATGTCACCGAATTCATGTCCAAAATTGTCATTGATCTTTTTAAGGTTATTGATATCCATGACTACAACTGCATATTTGATCTTCTCATCAGCCGCACGTTTATCTAACTTATCCACATACTCTTTATATGCAGCTTTATTGGCAACGCCTGTCAGGGCATCCGTATACGCCTGCTCATTCACATAGTCAATGTAATGCCGCAGGTGATTTACCATCTGTTGCACGCTGTCTGCAAGTACACCAACCTCATCTTTGGATTCACAGTCGATATTGACCTCAAGATCACCACCGGCAACCTTCTGTGCAGCTTCCGTAAGTTCTTTGAGCGGACGCGTCATTTTCCTGGTAACATGGATTGTGATTAAAACCGATATAAACATGATAGACAGCGTTGAAACCAAAAACAATCGGATAATACGGTTACTCGACGCATTGATCTCCTTTGTCGGTGCGGTGACAACAAAAAACATACCGTTTTCTAACTGTCTGGCGGTCATTTTCTTCTTTATGCCATCCAGATTATAACCGACAAGATTATCCTGTGTTCCTTTTTTGTACAGTAAATTTAAGACCTTTCTGATCTTTCCATGTGTTATTTCTTCATCAAGTCCTTCCGGTATAATCACGGTGATAATAAATTTACATAATCTGCTCCTGCAAGGAAAGCATAACCGCTCTCATAAATCTGTACAGAATCCACCTTTTCTTTCAGCAGTGCCATATCAATATCCATGCCCAGAACACCGATAAAGTCTTCATTCCTGTATATCGGCACCACATAAGAAATAATCCAGTCATTTTTATTCTTATTGTCATACGGCTCCATCCAGAACGCCTCTTCTTTTTCGAGTGCCTCATAATACCAGTCGACATGCTCCTTATCATCCTGTGCATATTTTGAAAAATCGACAAGGGAATCTTCAGTAACTTCGCCATTTTCATCCTTGTACCAGAAAAATCCTGTCTGGGGACCAGCAAGTTCCGGATTCACTCTCATATAGACTCCGCGTGATCCTTCTGTATTTTTCACAGTATGTAAGGCAACCTCCTGCACTTTCTTCACCAGCACATCGGTATTGTCTTTGTCCATCCCGTTTTTTCCAAGTTCGCCATACTGTTCTATTGTATAATCCTGAATCATATTCACGGACTGTTCAATACTTGTCAGCGTTGCATTGATCTCCTCTGCCTTATCCTCGCAAAACAGATTCATGAACTGCGCGGAATCCTCATTTACAAGTTTATGCGTATATATAAAACCAACATATCCAAGTGCCAGCGCTGAAAGAAGTACACATCCTACCGTCAAAGCCAGAAATTTAGACTGTAAAGACCTCATCGGCAATCCTCTCTCTCTTCTTTCTGATATAGTTCTATTATATGCATTTTGTCATAAATTGTCAAAAATATCACTCATTTTTTGTATGTTTTTTTGAACACTTTCGACAACATTTTCTTGATTTTTTTTCCGGGAAACCCTAAAATTATTTGTGGTATGTGACCATGCCACAAATAATTTTGACACAATAGAGGTATAAATTTTATGGAATTTCAAAAATTAAATGCACCATCACTCAAAGAGTTATTTATATCCGAACTTGAAAATATGATCATTTCCGGCAGACTTCCGATTGGCACGAAACTCCCATCGAACGTGAACTTGCCTCATCCATGCAGGTTTCACGTGCCGTCGTCAACTCCGGTATCGCCGAACTTGAAAAGAAGGGGTTTGTCGTGGTAAAACCACGGATCGGTACGTTCGTGGAAGATTACCGCAGAAATGGAACTATGGATACCTTAGTTTCCATTATGAAATATAATGGCGGTTCTTTAAGCAGTGATGAGATCCGTTCCATCCTCGAAGTGCGTATTCTTTTTATGAACCTTGCAGCCCGCCTTACGATTGAAAAGCAAGTGACGCTGAAATCGAGGGACTTACCTTTTATCTGGACAAATTAAAAAATTCCTCCACCCCGGAGGATGCCGCTGCATCGATCTTTGAATTCAGCCACGAACTGAGTTTTATCAGTGGAAATATGCTTCTGCCGCTGGTTTTTTACCTCTTTCCGCGACCTTGTTTGCAGCCTGTGGGTGCGCTATGCAATAAAATACAGCATCGAGGAATTATACCAGAGTGCCTTATCCATTTATAATTTCGTCCGTGCAAGGGACGTAGACGGTGCTCTCCATTACATAGAAACTTCCACCACAGAATGTATCAGCGGAAACCGCATGATCTACTGATCTTAGAAACACCTTCAAATAAACTTCATAAAACAGCCGGACTTTGAGGCATTCTGACCGCTGCTTCATTATCTGACGATCACAGGTCACCTCAAAATACGGCTGTTCTTATTTTTCTTACATTTTATTTTGCAAACTGGCTGTTATACAGTTTTGCATAAAATCCATTTTTCTCTAACAGTTCCTCATGTTTTCCCTGTTCCACAATATTTCCATCCCGCATGACAAGAATGATATCTGCTTCTCGGATCGTGGAGAGACGATGTGCAACGATGAAACTGGTACGTCCTTTCATCATACGCGCAAATGCTTCCTGAATCTTGATCTCGGTTCTCGTATCAATCGAGGATGTCGCCTCATCTAAGATCAGCATCGGCGGCAGACACAGCATGACTCTCGTGATACAAAGGAGCTGTTTCTGTCCCTGCGAAAGACTTCCGCCATCCTCCGAGATCACGGTATCATATCCTTTTGGCAGACGCTTGATAAAGCTGTGAGCATGGGATGCTTTTTGCCGCTGCGATGATCTCTTCCTCCGTGGCATCCGGTTTTCCCATCGTGATATTTTCACGGATCGTTCCACTCCTTAACCACGTTTCCTGCAATACCATACCATAATTGCTTCTGAGGCTCTTTCTGGTCATTTCACCGATCGGTGTTCCGCTGACACGGATCTCTCCACTGTTCACATCATAAAAACGCATCAGAAGATTGATGAGCGTCGTCTTACCGCAGCCCGTAGGCCCTACGATTGCCACGCGCTGTCCCGGCTGTACGGAAAGGTTGAAATCCTCGATCAGCTTCTGTTCCGGCGTATAAGAGAAATATACATGGGACAGTTCTACGCTTCCGTCCGCTTTCTCTAACACTTTCGCACTCTCTGCATCCGGCTTCTCGACCGGCTCCTCGATCAGTTCAAACACTCGGGCAGCACAGGCAAGTGCATTCTGCAGCTCGGTGATGACACCGGAGATCTCGTTAAACGGCTTCGTATACTGGTTCGCATAACTTAAAAGACTCGATAACTGTCCGACTGTAATGCTTCCTCTGATGGCAAGAAATGCACCGATGACACCGACTGTCGCATAGACAAGGCTGTTGATAAAACGTGTTGCCGGGTTCGTGATACTTGAAAAGAAGATCGCGCGCAGTGAATATTTCTGCAGTCTTCCGTTGATCTCGTCGAACTGCTCTAACGCCTCATCCTCATGTGAAAATGCCTGCACGACTTTCTGGTTTCCAACCATCTCTTCGATGAAAGCGGTCTGTTCGCCCCGCGTCTCAGACTGCAGTTTGAACATGGAAAATGTCTTTTTTGCAATAAAACTTGCAACAAACAATGATAACGGTGTGATGACCACGACCGCAACCGTGATATTCACACTGATCGTCAGCATAAAGATCAGTGTACCGAAAATTGTCACGATTCCGGTAAAAAACTGTGTAAATCCCATCAGAAGACCATCTGCAAACTGATCAACATCCGCGATGACACGGCTGACCACCTCTCCATAAGAATGGGAATCAATATACTTAAGCGGTAAATGTTCGATCCTCTCAAACGCTTCTTTCCGGATATCACGGATCACATTGTAAGTAATCTTATTGTTGCATGCATTCATGATCCACTGCGCGGCTGCCGTGAGCAAAATCACCACTGCCATACGCTCTAAGATCACAAGGATTCCTGCAAAATCAACCTGTCCCTTCGTGATGATCAGGTCGACTGCACGTCCTGTTAAGATCGGGATATAAAGAGTCAGTGCCACGGTAACTGCCGCAAGCACGATCGATAAGCCAAGGTAAAACCAGTATCTCCGGATGTAATCAAGCACTTTTTTACTGTTGTCTTCTGCTGGTCTGTCACTACTTTTTCATGCCGTCTTACCTCCTTCCTGTTTCTTAAACTGTGAGTTGTAGATTTCCTGATATACCTCACAGCTTTCTAACAGCTCTTCGCTGGTTCCAAGTCCGACGATCTTTCCATCATCAAGCACAACGATACGGTCTGCATGCTGGATTGAAGCAGCTCGCTGGGAAACGATAAAGACGGTCGTCTCTCCTTCCATTTCGCGGATGGCTTTTCGAAGAGCTGCATCCGTTGCAAAATCAAGTGCGGATGCACTGTCGTCTAAAATGAGTATCTCCGGTTTCTTTACGACTGCACGTGCGATCGTTAAACGCTGGCGCTGTCCGCCGGAAAGGTTTTTTTCCGCCCTGTTCGATTTCAAAATCAAGTCTGCCCTCTTTGTTGTCGATAAACTCTTTTGCCTGCGCAACTGTGATGGCACGGTTCAGATCTTCTTCTGTCGCATCCGGGTTTCCCCATTTTAAGTTCTCGCGGATCGTTCCATGGAACAACACGGCTTTCTGTAAAACCGTACCAATCTTTCCACGCAGCTCCTCAAGCGGATAATCTTTGACGTCTTTTCCGTCCACTTTAATAAAACCGGACGTCACGTCATAAAACCGCGGGATCAGGTTGACTACCGAAGATTTTCCGGAACCGGTTCCTCCGATGATACCGATCGTCTCGCCTTTTTTTACCTTAAAATCAATATCCGTTAAAGATTCGTCTCCGGCACCCGCATAGGTTAATCCTACATGTGAAAATTCCACGGCATACTCTGCTTCTTCTGATCTGTCAGCGGTATCCGTCCGCACCTTATCCACTTTCTGGCCTGATCCGTCCGTGATGGATGGCTGCATCTCAAAAATGGACTGGATACGGTTTCCACATGCAATGGATTTATTGATATTGATGATCAGGTTTGCAAGCTTCACTAACTCCACTAAGATCTGTGACATATAGTTGATCAGCGCAACCACCTCACCCTGTGTGATATATCCGTTATCAACACGGACTGCACCGGTCCAGACAAGCACCACGATCGCACCGTTGATGATCACATAGGTAAGCGGATTCATTAGTGCTGATATCTTTCCGACATAAATCTGCGCCCTTGTCAGAAGATCATTATTTTCATTAAAATGTACTTTTTCATCATCTTCCTTATTAAAAGCACGGATCACCCTGCTTCCTGTTAAATTTTCTCTTGTGATCCCAAGCACCTTATCGAGCGCTGACTGTACCTTTTTATAAAGCGGAATACTGATCAGCATGATACCGAATACGATTATGGAAAGAAGCGGGATCGTAACGACAAACACCAGTGCCGCTTTGACATCGATGGTAAATGCCATGACCATTGCGCCGAACACGATAAACGGGGAACGCAGAAACAGACGCAGCACAAGGTTCACGCCGTTCTGCACCTGATTGACATCACTTGTCATTCTCGTGATCAGTGTTGCCGTTCCAACAGTATCCATCTCTGTAAAAGAGAGGCTCTCAATGTGTGCAAACAGCGCATGGCGCAGTTTTGTTGCAAAACCCGACTGCCGCCTTTGCCGCGAAATACTGTGCGGTGATCGAGCAGGTCAGACCGATCACTGCAAGCAGTACCAGCACCATACACATTTTCATAATATAGGACTTGTCCCCGGTCGCAACACCAGTATCAATGATTGCCGCCATAACCAGCGGCACGATCAGTTCAAAGGTTGCCTCGAGCAGTTTAAAAAAGCGGACCTAATACACTTCTTTTTTATAATCTTTTAAATAAACCAGTAACTTTTTCAATAGTATTCTCCATTTTTCACGCTGCACTTTACGCATGACAAGTTT
>ENA-OQBD01000797-OQBD01000797.1-human-gut-metagenome-genome-assembly--contig:-NODE-797-length-16075-cov-3.936795_pt1 | contig 16075 bp, 17 predicted proteins | sample MGYA00242742_ERZ504543 | MGnify/ENA primary metagenome ERZ504543 (study PRJEB26092, sample SAMD00036239) | human gut metagenome | host: Homo sapiens | study: EMG produced TPA metagenomics assembly of... | reverse complement strand
CTTGGTAAGAACGGATTGCTAAATGGACAAAAGCGAAGATTTCTAAGAAATTTTTGGATACAATTTAACTTTAAAGGAAAAAATGGTGCTGGGATGATCCCAGCACCTAGTTTGTCTACAGTCTGAACCTTGCTTTTTCTTGCAAGGTTCTTTTTTGTACTCTTATTTGAAATATTCTACTCCGGATTCGAAGATCTTCTGATCTTTCTGTCCGTAAATATTGATTCCTACATAGCTGTCACGACGTTCTGAATGTCCCATCTTACCAAGGACTCTTCCGTCTGGACTTGTGATACCTTCAATCGCATGGTAAGAACCATTTGGATTGAATTCTTCATTCATTGTAGGATCACCATTGAGGTCAACATACTGTGTTGCTACCTGTCCATTTTCAAACAGTTTCTGGATCACATCTTCATCTGCTACGAATCGTCCTTCTCCATGAGATACTGGTATACTGAAGATATCATCTACATGTACATTGTTAAACCATGGTGACAGATTAGAAGCAATTCTTGTATAAGCAACCTTAGAAATATGACGACCAATGCGGTTTGTTGTCAGTGTAGGTGATTTCGCATTCTGTTCTACGATCTTACCTTCTGGAACAAGTCCTAATTTGATCAGGGCCTGGAATCCGTTACAGATACCAAGTGCCAGTCCATCACGGTTATTTAACAGATCCATGACTGCTTCTTTTAATTTTTCATTTCTAAATGCTGTTGCAAAGAATTTTGCAGATCCATCTGGTTCATCACCGGCACTGAATCCACCTGGGAACATGATGATCTGTGATTCTTTGATCGCTTTTTCAAAAACTTCCACTGAATCACGGATTCCCTGTGCATCTAAGTTCTTAAATACCTTTGTGATCACGTTCGCTCCTGCACGTTCAAATGCTTTCGCTGAATCATATTCACAGTTTGTTCCTGGGAATACTGGAATAAATACATTTGGTTTTGCAACTTTATTCTTGCATACGTAAATATTTCCTTTTGTATAGTGTCTTGTTGTAGCAACGATGCTCTGATCTCCTTCAGATCTTGTTGGGAATACTTTCTCTAATGGTTTCTTCCATGTATCGATCGCTTCTTCTAATGTTACAACTTCGTCACCAAATACAAATTCATGTTTGTCTGTAACCTCACCTAACATTAATCCTGGAATCGCAAGTTTATGAACATCTCTTGTGCTCATTTCAACAACAAATGATCCAAACTTAGGATCTGTTAAGTCTTTTAATTCTACTTCTTCATCGAAGATCACACCTAATTTATTACCAAATGCCATCTTGGCAACTGCTTCTAAGGCTCCTCCGCCGCCAATTGCATATGCAGATTTGATAATTCCATCTTTGATCAGATTTTGTAATACGTTTGTATACTTTCTTCACTTCAGAATAGATTGGAAGATTGTATGCATCTGTTGGGATACAGATACGGATCAGACGGTTTCCTGCTCTCTTAAGTTCTGGTGTGATAACATCTGTTGTCTTCGCTACATCGACTGCAAAAGATACCAGTGTTGGTGGTACATCAATGTCATTGAATGTTCCAGACATACTGTCCTTTCCACCAATCGATGCAAGTCCAAATCCCATCTGTGCCTGATATGCACCAAGCAGTGCTGCAACCGGCTGTCCCCAGCGTGTCTTATCTTCTCCAAGACGCTTAAAGTATTCCTGGAATGTCAGGCGGATATTGCTATAATCTCCACCAGTAGCCACGATCTTCGCGATAGATTCTGTGATCGCATAAACTGCTCCATGGAATGGGCTCCATTTGGACAGATATGGATCAAATCCATAACTCATCATTGTGACTGTATCGCATTCTCCTTTCAATACTGGAAGTTTTGCGACCATTGTCTGAATTGGTGTCATCTGGTATTTTCCACCATATGGCATTGTAACTGTTGCTGCTCCGATAGAGCTGTCGAATCTCTCTACGAGACCTTTCTGTGAACATACATTAAGATCAGATAATGTATTCTTGCACACTTCTTCAAATGTACCTGTCTCGTCTTTGCGGTTAAAGTAAGATTCTACACGGTGAGGGATCTCTACAAATACTTCTGTTTCCTGATGTGCTCCGTTTGTATCAAGGAAAGCTCTTGAGATATTAACGATCTCTTTTCCTCTCCATTTCAGTACTAATCTTGGATCTTCTGTTACAACAGCAACTTCTACAGCCTCTAAGTTCTCTTCTGCAGAGTATGCAAGGAACTGATCTACGTCTTTTGGATCTACAACAACAGCCATACGTTCCTGAGATTCAGAAATCGCTAATTCTGTTCCATCAAGTCCTGCATATTTCTTAGGTACTTTATCAAGATCTACAACCAGACCATCTGCAAGTTCTCCGATCGCTACGGAAACTCCACCTGCACCAAAGTCGTTACATTTCTTGATCAGACGGCTGACTTCTTCTCTTCTGAATAATCTCTGGATCTTACGTTCTGTTGGTGGATTACCTTTCTGAACTTCAGCTCCACATGTCTCAATAGATTCTTCTGTATGAACTTTAGATGATCCTGTTGCTCCTCCACAACCGTCACGTCCTGTTCTTCCACCTAATAAGATGATGATATCTCCTGGGTCAGAGTTCTCTCTGATCACGTTCTTTCTAGGTGCTGCACCCATAACGGCACCGATCTCCATACGTTTTGCAACATAGTCTGGATGATATACTTCATTAACATATCCTGTTGCAAGACCGATCTGGTTTCCGTAAGAACTGTATCCATTCGCAGCTTCATTTACAATCTTATACTGTGGTAATTTACCTTTTAATGTGTCTTTTAATGGAACTGTTGGATCAGCAGCACCTGTAACACGCATTGCCTGATATACATAAGAACGTCCTGATAATGGGTCACGGATCGCTCCTCCAAGACATGTTGCCGCTCCACCAAATGGTTCGATCTCTGTTGGATGGTTATGTGTCTCATTCTTGAAACTGATCAGCCATTCTTCTTCCTTACCATCAATTTCTACTGGTACAACAATGCTGCAGGCGTTGATCTCATCGCTTTCTTCCATATTGTCAAGAATTCCATCTTTTTTAAGACGTTTCATCGCCATTAATGCCATATCCATTAAGCAGACATATTTGTCATCACGGTCTTTGTACATCTCTTCAAAGTCATCCATGTAGAATAATATGCTTCTTCTAATGGTGCACGATAAAATCCATCCTGGAATCCAATGCTTGTAAGTTCTGTGGAGAATGTTGTATGACGACAGTGATCTGACCAATAAGTATCCAGTACACGGATCTCTGTCATGGAAGGATCTCTCTTTTCTTCTCCTTTATAATAATTCTGGATATGAAGGAAATCTTTGAATGTCATAGCAAGATTTAAAGAATCATATAATTCTTTAAATTTGTCTTCTTCCATATCTTTGAATCCATCCAGAATCTTAACATCTGCTGGTTCTTCAAAATCCATCACTAATGTCTCTGGTTTGTCTGCAGCTGCCTCTCTTGAGTCAACTGGGTTGATGCAATATTCTTTGACTGCTTCTAACTGTTCGTCAGTTAAGTCACCTTTTACAACATAAGTTGTTGCACTTCTGATCAGGGCATCTTCGTCCTCATTCAACAGTTTCACACACTGCTGTGCAGAATCTGCTCTCTGATCGAACTGACCTGGCAGAAACTCAACGCTGAAAGATATTTCTCCATCGGCAAGTGGTAATGTCTCTTCATACACGTCGTCAACTGGTGGTTCACTAAATACTGTAACCAGTGCTTTTTCATAACTTGCATCGGATAGATTCTCGATGTCATAGCGGACAAGGACACGAACAGATTCGACATCCAGTCCAAGATACTGCTTCAATGATGCATGCAGCTCTTTTGCTTTTACTGCGTAGTCTTTTTTCTTTTCAACATAGACTCTTCTAACTTCTCCCATGATTTCCTCCCATTTATTCATGTAGTTTCTTAATCACCTGAAATGCAGATGCATTTTCCAAAATCGTTGGCTGATCCTCGGCATAGAATATGATCCCATCTGCCGTTGAACGGATCTCTGATAAAATCTCTCCATTATATGGATTAATGACTTCACCAAGCAGCTGACCTCGGTTAACTTCCTCATTGATCGTCACAAAACGTCTTAGGAATCCCGGAGCACTTGCTTTGACGGATACAAGATCCTCTTCTTCTATAATACTCGCAATATACCCGTTATGGCAATTATATTTTAAAATACCCATTCGAGTCAAGAAGCGAAGCACGGCAGATACAGCCTTCCTGGCCAGATTCACATCGATATTATCTGTTTCCCCAGAATATACCGAAAATGCATCCGTCCCATTGATCTGCCAGTTATAAGTTAATGTCTTTTTATCAAAATTTCGTTGTTTGCTTGTTAATACATAAGGCAGCCCGAACAGACTTGCAAGGCTGGTGCTTTCTTTTCCTGTTGCAGGCATTCGCACATGTGGCACAAAATCCCCGCTTCTGAAAAATGATGCAAAATGGATTCCATAGCGGAATCCTTTAACCCGTTCAAATAAATGTGCTGCCAGACGGCTTGTTGGTTCCCCATCAAAATTCCCAGGAAACTGACGGTTGATATCACTGTTATCAGATACCCAGTATTTCATTCCGACATTCATTGAAAAATTATTCACACATGGAATGACCAGAATCTGATTATCTCCAACGATCGCACCACTGTTCTCCAGTTCTTTTAAACATTTGACTAACTGAGAACAAATATATAACTGCTGATATTCATTTCCACGCATTGCTCCGACAATACATGCCGCTGGTTCTGATCCTTCACTTTGTTTTCCAAAGAGATATCCTTCGATCTTAAACTCATCTCTTAAGTAATTTCCTGAGGAATATATGATTTCTTTTTTCATAGTGCATTCCCTCCGATCACTCTGGCTACCAAGGACCCTTCCGTTACACTTGGATGTTCTCTTAATGTCATCAAAATACCATCGGTTGGGGCAACCACTTCTTCTTCCGTTGCTCCCATTAAAGGATTCTGTACGATCCCTATGATCTCGCCTTTCTTTACCGGATCTTTTAATCGCTTGTAAGAAACAAACAATCCACTGGATTCACAATTTAAATAAAAGATCTGGTGTTCGTGGATAAACGGAACCTTTGTTTTGCCTTGAACCTTTCCCTTCCAGATACCAAGTTCTGCCATCACCGAAAAAATTCCATCTATGATCTGGCGGCAGTACTCGTAACGGATACGAAATGCTGCACCGGATTCCGTAACCATAGTTGGGATTCCCATCTGGTTTAAAGTGAAAGCTAAACTTCCTTCATTCACTGTCTGAGAAGGATGGATCCAGACAAGATCCGTATTCATATATTTTGACAGATGAAGTAATGTCTCATCGTAATCGTTATTTAAACGTACTTGAGGAACTTCCTGCAAAAAGATATTACTAGAATGAATATCAATGCAACAGGATGCTCCTTTGATATCTTCGATCAATTTAGCTGCTGTATAATCTTCCAGACCTCCATTGATGTCTCCTGGAAATGCACTGCTGTAATCGATATCTGAGATTGGTACTGCTCTTGTTCGTGCATCCAGTCCTAATGGATTGACCGCTGGATACACATCGACAATACCTGTCAGATTCTCAAATTCTGCCTTGATCCGGCGAATGATCTCTCCGCAGATATACTGTCCGCCAAGCTCATCTCCGTAGATTCCAGACACCAGACAGATTCTCTTCTCCTCTCCAGTCACCACATCCGGCATCAGACGATTTCTTTTGATCCTTAGCATCTCTCCGATCGGAAGTTTTACAGATACGACTGTGTCTATCATATTAAAGCCTCTTTTCTATTGTTTTATCTGTATCGTAAATATTTTATTTTTGACCCTCACGTCTTATTTTGCAAATAACATTTTTAAAATGATCGGTGATAAGAGTGTTGTGACGAGAACCATGATGACTACTGGTGCAAAAAAAATCTTCTGATAATAATCCAACAGAAATTCCTTTCTGTGCAACGATCAGTGCAACTTCACCTCGGCATACCATTCCTGCTCCGATCTGTACAGATTCTCTCTTCGTATATTTGCACAACAATGCTCCAAAACCACATCCCGCAATCTTCGAGATCACTGCGATCACACATAAAATGATCGTAAAGATGATCAACGTCTGTGTCATTCCATGAATGTTTACATTCAGACCGATACTTGCAAAGAATACTGGTGTGATCAGCATATACGATAAAACTTCAATCTTGTTGTATATATAAAATCGTTCTGGGAGCCTGCATAAAATGATCCCTGCAAGATATGCGCCTGTGATATCAGCGATTCCAAACACTTCTGCAAGAAATGCAAGTGCTAAGCAAAATGCAAGTGCAAACACCGGAACTCTTCTTCTATGACGTTCAATCTCTGGATTCTTATAAGTAGAAAGCCACTCAAAGAACTTCTTGATCCCAACTCCACCGATAATAGAAATCGCAAAGAATGCTGCCATCTGGATCAAGATCTTAAGGATTGCCTGAATATGGAATCCAGATGCTCCCCCAAGGCTTGTCATAATTGATAATAAAACGATTCCCAAGATATCATCAATGATCGCTGCCCCAAGGATTGCTGTTCCGACTCTTCCTTTTAAATGTCCCATATCCTGTAATGCTTCTACTGTGATACTTACTGAAGTTGCTGTTAGGATTACTCCGATAAAGATCGATTCCATGATATTATTTCCATATATAACGGATAAAACAGCTCCCATGATAAGTGGGATCAATACTCCACATAACGCAATGACGAATGCGGGAATTCCACTCTTCTTCAACTCATCAATATCTGTCTCAAGACCTGCCTGAAACATTAAAACAACTACACCTACTTCAGCCAGATTTAAAACTGAATCTGAAGGACTCACTACATTAAGGACCACTGGTCCTAAAATGATTCCCGCGATCAATGCTCCAACGACTGGCGGCATGTTAAACTTCTTCGACACAAGACTAAAAGACTTGGTCATTGCCAGAATGATTGCGATATCCAGCAAAAACTTATATTCTTCCATTGTTTTACCTCCATTAGTTCGTATCGTATCATACCTGTTTTTTCTTGTCAATTCTTAGACAAAGTGATCTTTTTTTATCCTTTTCTTGCTTTTTTTATGATCCTTTAGTATAGTGGAGAAAAGACTAAGAAAAGAGGTATCAAAATGAGTGAATTTAACGAAGTAGATAATATCATTGAAGAAGAAACTCCTGTGCTCCATTTAGAATTAGAAGATGGAACTGAACAAGACTGTGCCGTGATCGCTTTATTCTCTGTAGAAGAATTAGATGATCAGGAATATATCGCATTGATCACTGTTGAAGACTTAGAAAGTGATGACGAAGAAGGGGCTTTACTTTTATATCGTTACAACGAAGACCCTGAAGATCCTGATACTTTCAGTCTTGACAACATTGAAACAGACGAAGAATATGAGACAGTCACTGCTGTCTTAGATGAGATCTTAGAAGACGAAGAATAATATGATATTAATAAAAAAGCCCTTGCATCTTATATGCGGGGCTTTTTTTCATATTGAAGTTTTGTTCGGATCACTTTGTCAAGTTCATAATACTTTTCTTCCAGAGTTTTTCCATTCAGGACACAATCCATTGCCATACCCATGGATTCCAGCATCGTTTCTGTGATCTGATCTCTATACTGTAATAAAATATTCAGGCGCTCATGAAGATCTGTTTCATCTAAGAATTTCAACAGTGGTTCAATGTCTGCTGTTTCTTCTGTCTCATCACATTCATTTTCCTGTGCTGTCACTTCATCAACCAGTTCTGCTTCTGAATTTTCACACAGTTCTACTTTCCGAAAACGGTATATCTGTTGCACATCTGGGTATTTTTCATGATCGACTTCACTTAAGAACATCGCAAGTGGTCTTGCATATGTCTTAAACGTTCCATACATTGCCTGATAGACCACCAATGGTTCTTCTGTCTCTGTATGTATTGCAACCGTAACGATCTGATAAAGTTTTCCTTTAAAATGCATATAAAATTCGCCTGCTCTTGGCATCGCTCTATTTTCCATGCAAAACACCTCTTTTCTCCTGACGGCTTCTTAGTTCTTCTACGAACCTTGACGGCCTGCTGTCTTTGTTATAAAGTTTCTTTACTGACAAGATGTGCAGATATTTCTTGGCTCTTGTAACTCCAACGTAAAACAAACGTCTTTCTTCTTCCACGTCTTCTTCTTTCATGGACTTCTTATGTGGGATCACGTCTTCATTGACATCTGGCAAAAAGACACGTTCAAATTCCAATCCTTTGGTGCTGTGCATCGTGCTGACCACAACTCCTTCTTTTTCTTTCTGATTCTCTTTTGACTGGCGGTTTAATTCTTCGGTGTATTCTTTGATATGATCAAACCATGCCTCATATGTATCATAGCCTTTTGCGCTCTCCTGAAGTTCTTCTAATACTTGCGTAAATTCTTCTTCCTGAATCTTGCGAAATCTTGCATATTCTGCTAAATACGCATTATATCCCACGGATTTCCGGATATAATTGATCGCCATCAACGGAGTCATATTCTTCATGATCCGAAGATCTTCCTTAAAATCTTCTACATATTCATAAAGCCATGGTTTATCTTTGACCTTCTCTAACAGATCATCAAATGACACTTGTGATTCGGTCAGATATTCCCTGCTGATATAACGCTTGGGGCGGTTCATGACTCTTAAAAATGTGCTTCTTTTGCGATCTCCCATTGCAAGGTGCATATAATCTATGATATTTTTGGAAATCCAGTGATCAAACAGATTCGGTACTGCATCCTGCATATAAAATGGGATATTGTATGCCATCAATGCAGCGATCAGCTGTCTTGGTCCCTGATTGGTCCGATAAAGGATCGCGATCTGGGATAACGGTGTCTTCTTTGCCATCTCTTCCTTGATCGTGTAAATGATATGCTTATTCTCCTCATAGTGATCTTTAAATGTACGGACCTCAACCATACTTGCAGCATCTTCTCTTGCCTGCATCTTCTTTTCAAAACGTTTTGTATTATAAGAAATGATATCTTCCGCAACCTGTACGATCTCTTCCCCACAACGATAGTTTCGGTTTAAGATCACCTGTCTGGTATTCTCAAAATCCTTTGGAAAATTTAACATCAGTTCTGGTCTTGCACCTCGAAACTTATAGATAGACTGATCATCATCTCCTACGATAAAGAGGTCCTTTGTCTCTCCTGCTAACATCTTGACGATCTCATACTGAATCTTATTGATATCCTGAAACTCATCGATCAAAATATATGGAAACTTCTGCTGCCATGCTTTCCTGATATCCTCACGCTCTTTTAACAACTCATACGTATAAACCAAAATATCATCAAAATCGATCCAACGGTTCTCATGCAGTTTTTCTTCATATGCCCGGTAAATTTTCTTTAAACACTTCATCCCCACAGCATCCACTGTGATAATAGGCAAGATGGATCATCTGCCCTTTGACTAAGCTGATCTCTTGTATGATCTGACGCATAAAATCTGCTTCATCATCAATCTCCAACTCATGATCTGTGATGATCTCACGGATAAAATCATATTTTTTATGTTCCGGCAGAATATTATCTGCACTATAGTGATAGGCATATTTTTAAAATCGTAAAAAAACACAGAAATGAAAAAGTTTCCAAAAAGAAACCGGCAGGGTTTCCCCTGCCAGCCGCCAAAACCGCTCTTTCATCTCATTCGCTGCTGCTCTGGTAAATGTAATGACCAGAATCCGCTGCGGTGGGATCTGATAGTGCGATATCAAATATTGAATTCTCTTTGTGATCACAAGTGTCTTCCCTGAACCTGGTCCTGCAAGTACCATCATCGGTCCATCTTTGTGCATCACTGCTTCTTTCTGTGCCTTGCTCAGCTGGCTATGCAAGTGCTGCCTCCAGTTTCGCGATCGCATCATTGATTCTCTTTAATGATTCTTCTTTTCCCAGAAGTTCCATTAATTCTGTTGCTCCACCTGGTGTCATCTGCTTTCCAGAGACTGCTGTACGAACTGGCCACATTACATAACCATTCTTGTACTCATGTCCTTTTGCAAAAGATACTAGCATCTCATATAATGCATCATTTGTAAAATCTTCCTGTGCTTCGATCACTGGATAGATCTCTTTTAATACGGTTAATGAAGTCTCAGGTGTTGTCTTCATCTTCTTATGTTTGTACATCTCTACATCATATTCTGGAACTGCTTCGAAGAAGTCAATGTGTCCCGGAATCTCTGTAAATAACTCAATTCTTGTCTTCACCATAGAAAGGATCTTATCAAAATCCATCTCTCTGTGAATTGTCTCTGTTACATATGGCATAGCAAGTTCTTTGAAACGGTCGAAGTCCATGGCTTTGATATATTCACCATTCATCCATTTGATCTTGTTCATATCAAAGACCGCTGGTGTCTTAGACATATGTTTGTAATCAAAGATCTCTTCTAATTCTTTTAATGAGAAGATTTCCTGTTCTCCTCCTGGGCTCCATCCAAGTAATGCAACGAAGTTTACGATCGTCTCTGGCAAGAATCCCTGCTCGATCAGATCTTCGAAGGAAGAATGACCTTTTCTCTTACTTAATTTGTGATGTTCTTCGTCTGTGATCAGTGGACAATGAATGTATACTGGTTTTTCCCATCCGAATGCATCATATAAACGATTGTACTTTGGTGTAGATGATAAGTATTCATTACCACGAACTACATGTGTGATTCCCATTAAATGGTCATCAACTACGTTTGCGAAGTTGTATGTTGGATATCCATCCGATTTGATCAGGATCATATCATCTAATTCGATATTATCCACTGTGATCTCTCCGTAAATCTCATCAACGAAAGATGTTGTTCCTTCTGTTGGGTTATTCTGACGGATAACATATGGTACTCCTGCGTCTAATTTCGCCTGAACTTCTTCTTTGGATAAGTTTAAGCAATGTTTGTCATAATGACTGATCACAACATCTCCTGATTTTACTTTCAGTGTGTCTAATCTCTCCTGATCACAGAAACAGTAATATGCTTCTCCCTTGTCGATCAGTTCTTTTGCATATTTTAAATAAAGCCCCTGTGCCTGTCTCTCACTCTGAACATATGGTCCGACTCCACCATCGATGTCTGGTCCTTCATCGTGGTTCATTCCGGCTTTCTTAAGGGTATTGTAGATAATCTCTTCTGCCCCTTCTACCTGTCTTTCCTGGTCTGTATCTTCAATTCTTAAAATAAAATCTCCGCCTGCATGACGTGCGATCAGATATGCATAAAGGGCTGTTCTTAAGTTACCTACATGCATACGCCCTGTAGGGCTTGGTGCAAATCTTGTTCTTACTTTGCTCATGATTTCCTCCCATTTGGTTTTAATTCTATCTTTCTATTCTACAAAACTTATCTTTCTTTGTAAAGAAGCAGTCTTATTGATTTTCGTTAATTTATGTTGATTTTTTGAAACAATCCGCTTTAAATCTCATTTAAGATCCTGCTGGCTTCCTCAAATGGCTCTAAGGTTCTCTTTAAGATTCCCTGCGTTGCCGCGATAAAGATTCCATAGTTCACGATCGGAACACCTGCATCTTTGACTCTTGCGATACGGTTTTTCATCTCTCTTCTATTTAAAGTACATCCGCCACAATGAATGACCAGATCATAAGTATCCAGATCTTCAGGGAAAGAGTTTCCACTGCTTGTATGGATATCAAAATCCTTACCTGTATATTGTTTTAACCATCTTGGGATCTTCACCGTTCCGATATCATCGCACTGTCTGTGATGAGTGCATCCTTCCGCGATCAAGATCTTCGCCCCTTCTTCTAAATGTTCCAAGGCTTTCACTCCTCTGACTTCTTCTTCCAGATCACCTTTATATCTTGCAAACAGAATCGAAAATGAAGTCAGTTTGATATCTTCTGGCACAATCTTTGAGACTTTGCCAAATGCCTGAGAGTCTGTAATGACCAATGCTGGTTTCTTGCCGATCTCTTCTAATGTCTTTTCTAATTCCGTTTCTCTTACAACAATAGAGGCTGCTCCTGCTTCTAAAAGGTCACGGATCGTCTGCTGCTGTGGAAGGATCAGTCTGCCTTTCGGTGCTGCACTGTCGATCGGTACGACTAAGATCACAAAATCATTCGGACAAACCAAATCTCCAACGATCTTTAGCGTGTCATCATCCGTTGGAACCAGTTTCCCGATCTCTTCTTTTAACTCCCAGATCCCTTTTTTATCCTTTGCGCTGACAAAGCAGGATTTGTCTTCTTTCCATTCTTGGGCATTGGAAAGATCCATCTTATTGTAGACTTTCAGATAAGGAATCTTCCGGTCTTCGATCAAACGTATCATATCTTCTTCAAACTCTGTCATACCAGCTGTAGCATCCATGATCACAAGGGCGATATCTGCCTTGCCCAAGACTTCTTTTGCTTTCTTGACTCGCTTTTCCCCTAATTCTCCTTCATCATCAAGTCCCGGGGTATCGATCATAACTACTGGTCCTAATGGCAGAAGTTCCATTGCCTTGTATACAGGATCTGTCGTTGTTCCTTTGACATCGGATACGATCGCTAATTCCTGATTCGTCATAGCATTGATAACACTTGACTTCCCGGCATTTCGTTTCCCGAATAATGCGATGTGAATTCTGTCTCCTCTTGGTGTTGCATTTAAACTCATATGATTCCTCCTGTCTGTCTTTATGGATCGTTAACTCTTTCTTTTATCTTTGTGCCTTATGATATCCCGCTGCCTTTGCTTCTTTCTCACTCTTAAATGTGACTAAATATTTTGATGTTCCCATACGGTCATAATCTCTTTGACCTGGGCAGTGGTATACCTTTGATCTGCTATTTCCACGGATCTTCTGTGAAGCAGTTGTCTTTGTATTTGTTTTTACTGCTGTTGTATTTTTGTTACTGCTGTTGTTTTTGCTGTTATTAGATGAATTCTGGTTTGTGTGGTATTTCTGGCTTGCTTTTGAATTCTCTGTTGTTACCTGCACGCTGCTGTCTGCTTCACTGTCTCCTGTCTCGTAATCAATCTTCACTCCATCCTGTACATTATATACAAAAACATTAAACTCAATATCTTCGCCCTTATCTTCCACAGACATCGCTTCCATCTGTACCCCTTTGGCTACCAGGTCATCTCCGTCAAAGACTGGTGTAACTCTGTATAATACATGATTGCCTGTCTCACGGACATAGTCACCGACCATCTCTTCATATGGTAACATTCCATCCACGTTAAAAGATCTTGTTCCTGTGATCAGGTTCTTGTTATTGGCATTCTCACCAGTCAGCTGGTAAGCGATCAAATGACAACGGTTATATAGATATTTCCCATCAACGTTATTGTATTTTGCTGTATGCCATCCGGTTGGTTTTACCATACCGATCGCTCCGCGTTTTCCTTTTGGCATGATATCTTTTCCAACACACGCTTCCGCCACCTGACATCTTCCTTCAGAGTCAAGTCTGCTGTAAGACTCGTAGGATTTTGTTGTCAGATCTTTGGATGTAAAATCTGGATTATTATTGTCAACAGCAACCGTCATATTCCCTGAAAAATCCGGAATATTGTCAGATGATACAGATTTGGTCGAAGAATTTGTACTTCCTTTGCTGCTTTGTTCGTTCTGTGTGCTTTCGTCATTACTGCTATTGCCTGTACTCTGGCATCCTACCAGTGATACCGCCATCATTCCTGCGATCAGCAGGGCATATAATTTCTTTGTTACTCTCATCATCAACTGTTTCTCCTCTTGTTATATTCTTTTCTGATCTAGCTTATTGTTTTGGAAGATAGATCTGTTTTGTGATCTCGTGAGTGGAACCTTCAATCTGTTCTTCTTCTGCAAGTTTCCATTCCTCAAGATCCACATCCAGTACCTGATCGGACGGATAGACTTTATTCCAGCGGAAGATCACGATCTCTTCGATCTTGTCTATCACTGGTTTTAATGGAATATTCTCTACAATACAAGTCTCCCCTTTTCCTGCCTTGTGTAAGCAATCTTCACAAACAACCGGATCGTTGATCTCTTCATACAACTTCTCTGTATATGCATTCATATAGACCTTCTCCCCTTTGGTCATCTCCGCAATATACTCTCGCAAGCCTCGATCCTGACTCTGCCTTCGATCATTAAACATCATACCGTTGTTGTTGTCTAAGCATAGAATTATTATCATTATTTCCATCCTCCAATCGTACTTATGTTCTATTTATGTATTATATCTTGTGCGAGAGGATATTGCAATAAAAGAAGCTCTGAATTTCTCCAAAGCCTCTTCTTACTTTTCATTCTTTTTTGTATTCCAACACTTTTTTCAATATATTCTTCGCACTGTCTTTTATTTGCGGTGATCCCTGTAATGCAGTGTTTTGTAAGTGTGGCTGCTGCTTCTTTTAAGGTATCGATGGATTCAAATAAATGATGGAATAAGACTGGTTCAAATGCATTTAATTCTAACTGTCCGGCTTCGGCTGCCATCGTGATCGTATAGTCATGTCCAATGATCAGGTATGCAATCTGTGATACAACTTCTGGAATCACTGGGTTAATCTTTCCTGGCATGATGGATGAACCATTCTGTCTTGCTGGAAGATTGATTTCTGATAAACCAGTTCTTGGGCCAGATGACATTAATCTCAGGTCATTGGATATCTTGGAAATATCAACGGCACATGTTTTTAACACCCCAGATACACTGACAAATCCATCTAAGTTCTATGTGGCATCGATCAGATCATCTGCCTGTTTTAATGAAATTCCTGCAACTTTGCTTAATTCATAAGAAATGTTTGCAAGATAGTAAGGGTCTACATTGATTGCTGTTCCAATGGCTGTTGCTCCGATGTTTAAAACTTTCATCTCATCCATAACATTTTTCAGTCTTTTGATATCCCTTTTTAAGACATGTGCAAATGCTCCAAAACTTTGTCCAAGTCTCATTGGAACGGCATCCTGAAGCTGTGTTCTTCCCATCTTGAGGATATCATCAAACTCTGCTTCTTTTTCTTCCATGGCTTTTTCTAATTTCTCAAGTTCTTTGATCGTCTGTGGAAGAATTTTAAGACTGTGATCTTTCCTGCCGTTGGGATTATATCGTTCGTAGACTGTGACATATTGACATGATCGTTTGGATGTACAATGCTGTAATCTCCTTTGGTTCCACCAAGGATTTCTATCGCACGATTGGCAATCACTTCGTTTGCATTCATATTGGCAGAAGTTCCAGCCCCTCCTTGAATCGCATCCACGATAAACTGATCTCTTAAATTTCCATCCAGTATCTCATCACATGCCTGAATGATTGCCTGAGCGATTTGCTGGTCAAGTTTTCCAGACTTTTCATTCGTGATCGCTGCTGCTTTTTTGAACATTACGATGCTGTCGATCAACACTGGATGTAATGGACGGTGTGTGATCTGAAAGTTTGTGGCTGCACGCATACTCTGAACTCCATAGTATGCTTCCGCTGGTACGTTTAATGCTCCAATTGAATCGTGTTCCATTCTGCTTAACATTGTCTTCCTCTTTTCTGATTACTCATGCTGTCGTTTTGTTTCAAGATTTTATGTGTTGGAGCTTAACACAGTATGCAATGTTCGTAAACCTTAATCCTGTCTTTCCAAATTTAAAGTTCAAATTTTGTGTTTCATCTTTTCTTTTTTTAATGAAAGTCTTGATTTACTTTAAATAATTAAGCGGTTGGAAGCGGAAGGAATTCTGACTGGATTTCATGCTTCTGTTGACCCGATCCAACTTGGTTATCATATTAAAGCATATATCAGTCTTGAGATCAGCCCTGCACAAAACCCGAAGTTTATCCTTTTCTTCGAGCACACCCAAATGTATTGGAATGTGATTGTGTAACTGGAAATTATTCTGTGCTGCTGAAGGTTGCTTTTTGCCTTAGTACGATGGAACTGGATGAATTTATTGGGAAATTGCAGCACTTTGGGAAGACTAGTACGATGATCGTGTTTTCTACGATCGTTGAGAATCGTGGGGTGGTTCCTGAATAGTTGATTTG